>Ga0209988_10001798_pt1 | contig 14052 bp, 14 predicted proteins | sample N075metaG_FD_183115 | JGI IMG/M metagenome (GOLD analysis project Ga0209988, IMG submission 183115) | Deep subsurface microbial communities from Kermadec Trench to uncover new lineages of life (NeLLi) - N075 metaG (SPAdes) (version 2) | ecosystem: Environmental > Aquatic > Marine > Ocean trench... | reverse complement strand
CGAGACAGTGGTTGTGGAGACGGATGTTGTTGAGACAGTGGTTGCGGAGACGGATGTTGTTGAGACAGTGGTTGCGGAGACGGATGTTGTTGAGACAGTGGTTGCGGAGACGGATGTTGTTGAGACAGTGGTTGTGGAGACGGACGCTGTCGAGTTGGAGATCGACGAAATCGACGCCGTGGAGACAGAGACTGGCGAGCTGGAGATCGACGAGACCGCCGTTGTGGAGACAGAGTCTAGCGATCCGGATGCCATCGCCACCGCAGCAAACTCAGCCCATTGGCCACGCGCGGAGCTGTACGCTTTCCCTGACGATGCATACGTCGTGGAACTGGTGGTGATGCCCAGCGCCGAGACGCTCGATTACCTCATCGAGGACCAGGGACTCACGGACGTCATCGCAGTACGGGTCGCCGCCGATGGTGTGTTTCACTATGTGCTGCTGATGGGTCCTTACGCGGACGAGCCGAGCGCACAGGAAATCGTCGCGCTGCCGCCGGATCGTCTACAGGACTTTCAACTCCGGGTCATATCGGTGCGCTCCCTGAAGGGCGCCATGCATGAAGCGGAGGAACTCGCGAACGAGATGGATGACCCGGGCTACGTTGCCGAGGTGGAAGTGGCCGAGACGGACGGTGTCGAGCAGGACCTCGCCGCCGCCGAAACAAACACGATCGATCTGCCCAGCGTGGAGCTATCCATCCTCCCCGACGACGCGTACGTCGTGCAACTGGTGGCGATGCGCAGTGCCCAGACGCTCGATTCCCTCATCAATGACCGGGGACTCACGGATGTCTTCCCGGCGCGGGTTGCCGCCGATGGTGAGATTTACCACGTACTTCTGATCGGACCCTACGCTGACGAACCGAGCGCACAGGAAGCCGCCGCAGTGCCGCCGGAACAGCTGCAGGACTTTCACCCCTGGGTCAGATCAGTGCGCTCCTTGAAGGCCGCCATGCGTGAAGCGGACGAACTCAGCGCAAACGGGGTAGATGACCAGGGCTAAGCGCCGAGCAGATCGCTCGGCAAATCGCCGGGGTTGAGCGACCACTGAGGGACACGCTTCTCGACGAAGGACATCACGCCCTCTTTGGCATCCACCTGATTGCCGAACCAGGGAAACAGTTTGTTCTCCCGTTGGATCATTCCCGGGATGGACGCCGTCAGCCCTTCCCACAGAAGGCGTTTCGCCGCGGCAACCGACGCCGGGGCGGTGTTGATCGCAATGTCCCTCGCCATCTCCAGTGCCGCCGGCAACACCTCCTCGGCAGGCAACGCGCGACTCGCAATGCCAAACTCGACGGCTTCCCGCCCCTTGATGGTTTTACCGGTCAGCAGCAGCTCGGCTGCGTTGGACAACCCTGCCACCCTCGCCACCGTTACGTGGGAGGCCAGTTCCGGCATGACCCCGCGACGCACGAAAGCAAAAGCTATCTTGGCGTTCTCCGCCACGATCCGAACGTCGGCCAGCATCGGATAGGTGATGCCAACCCCCACTGCATGACCATTGATTGCTGCGATGACCGGTTTGCTGATCTGGTAGGGGTACAGCCGCTCGCGCGATTCCGACGCGCGCTCCGCTGCAAGCCGTTCACGACCGCCGAAGGTTGATCCACCGCGGCCCAGGTCAGCGCCGGCGCAGAACGCCCGGTCGCCTGCCCCGGTCAGCACCACGGCGCGCACTTCGTCGTCATCGTTGCAGCGATGCATCGCATCGCTTAGCTCATCCGCCATGACGTTGGTCCAGGCGTTCATCGCCTCGGGACGATTGAGCGTGATCAACGCCACCCGCTCATTGATGTCGAATAAAATCTGCTCATAGTCCATTGGCAGCTCCTCGATCGGTTCATCGCTTGCGGTCTGCGATCATACAAGCTGGTTGTAGAGAAGATAATCAGCGCACTCGAGATGCACGCGAACGTTCCCGCGAAACCAAGCCCGGCCCGGGACCAATGGATGCCCAACACGATCGCAAAGGGGACCGACAACACCAGCTACCAGGCGACCCGATGGGCGAGGATTTCCAGCGGCGCCGCTGGCGCGACCCGCCGCGTCAGGCACGAACCGTCAAGCCGTCCTCGCGGGTCACCCGGATGTGGCTGAGCGTCTTGTCGGTGTGTTGCATTCGCCAGGACAGCAACCGTTCGCCGCACTCGACGCGACGCGCTAAGAACTCCGGATCGAGTGCGCGGTCATGCAACTCCTGCGGATCGGTGTCCAGGTCGAACAACAACGGCGGCAGTCCGGCAAAGTGCACATACTTGGTGTGCGCATCGCGCAGCACGTTGAGGGTGCAGTGCTCCTGATTCAGACCGAGCGCCGCTTCGACGTCGGGCGCGCGGAAGTCGTACTCCCAATGTGCACAATCGCGCCAGTTCGCGGGCGGCTCGGCGCGCAGAAATGGTCCCAGGGACCGACCGTCGCACTGCCGCGGAACCTCCGCCCCCAACGCTTCGAGCAGCGTGGGCATGATGTCGACGTGCTCGGTGAAGGCGTTCACCCGTTGTCCGCGCTGTCCGGGCCGTCCGGGCTGACCCCGGGGAACCTTGACGATCAACGGAACGTGATACGACTCATCGAAAAATCCACACTTGCCGTACAGCCAGTGGTCGCCCATCTGCTCGCCGTGATCGGACGTAAAGATGATCAGCGTTTCGTCGTAGCTGTCCTGATCTTTGAGCGCGGCAACGAGGCGGCCCATGTTGTCATCCACCTCGGACATCAGCCCGTAATATCCCGCCTGCAACAGTCGATGCCGCAACGGATCGGCATGTGATTGATTACGCCCACGAGTCAGTTGCATTGCCAGCCACGGGTGCAACGCGCCTTCCGTGTCCGGGTCCCGGTGGCGCGCCGGTTCCGGCATCGCGTCTATCGGATAGCGAGCGTGATAGGGCGCCGGAGCCACCCAGGGAGGGTGCGGTGCGCGCAACGACAGGTGAATCGCCCAGGGATCCTTGGTCTGCTCGACATAGCGCAATGCGGAGTCGACCAGAAAGTACGTATCGCTGTGTTCGGCGGCGAAGCGCAGGGCGCGCGGCACCTTCGGGTCCGGCTGCTCGTCAAGCCGCTCACCGTAGGTCGCCCCGTGGTCAGCGGGGAGTTCGTAGCCGTGACCCTCGAGCCAGTCGCGCCAGGGACCGCAATGCGTCGCCATGTCTACGATTGCACGAATCCCCGGCAGTACCCCCTCGTCGGTATCCAGACGCGGATCACCCGCGGCAATCATGCGCGGATCCGGCGCGGTGTGCGTATAGCCGAACAGCACCGGATCGTAGCCAAGGCTCCGCAGGCGCAAGGCCCAGTTGTCGAATCGGGCATCCAGCGGCGTGCCATTGGTGCCGGATCGGTGGTTATGCAGATACATACCCGTGTGCAGGCACGCCCGGCTGGGACCACACGGCACCGCATTGGCATAGTGCCGTTCGAACAACGTGCCATCGGCCGCCAATGCGTCGAGGTTCGGCGTATGTACCACCGGATGCGCCATGCTGGATAGACAATCGCCGCGCCACTGGTCAGCAGTGATGAACAGCAGGTTGGTGGCCATCAGCGAATCGTTCGCTCGAGGTAGGCTTTGAGTCGATCCCAGGCATCGATCGCAGGTTCGAGCCGGTTTTTAGGATCCTGCTCGACGTACAGCCAGAAGCCGTGCCCGACGTCATCGTAAATGTGGACGTCGTTGTCGATGCCCGCGGCGCGCATGGCGGCAACGAAAGCATGTACCTCCTCCGGAGACGGGCGCGTGTCCATCTGGCCGAACGTGCCGTAGATCTCGTGATGAATCGACTTCAGCCGTTCCGGATCATCGACCAGGCGGCCATAAAATATCGCCGTGCCTTCATGGTTCTCGCTGCCCAGCGCAAAGCTCAGCGCGACGCCACCACCGTAGCACCAGCCCATCGCCGCCACCTTGCCGGTGATATCGTCCCGAGCCTTCAGGTAGCTGACCGCGGCGTCGAGGTTGCGCACCATGACGCTCGGGTCTTCCAGTGATTCCATCATCAACGGGCGGTTTTCCTCCGGCGTGCTGCCGGTGCGCCCGCGGTACATATCGGCGGCCAGCGCGACGTACCCTTCCGCGGCCAACGCATCCGCGGTCTGGCGGATTCGATCACGCAGGCCGTACCAGTCGTGTATCAGCACGACCGCGCCGTGGGGCCCCGGGCCAGCCGGTTCAGCCAGGTATCCAATGGTCTGTGGGTCATCGGGAAAGTAATGAACGGACTCGCCGAGCGGTTCGCCGGCCGTGCCCAGGATCGCATCGGGCGCCGTTCCCGCGGCCGTCGGCTGCAGCGGCACCGGATCCGCCGCGACGCCCGCTGCCCAAGACAGCGCCACCGCCAACGAAATCTGCTTGATCATGTCGTTACCCCTATGCGCAAAGAATTGGACATCCATCAAAGTTTGGGACACCCATGATTTGCCATTTGATAGGTGTCCTAAACTTTGATGGATGTCCAGAACTTTGATGGATGTCCAATTCTTCAGGTGAGTGGGATGAAGAGGCAGGTGCGCGGTTGGTTGCCGACGGCGCGGCTTTTGTGACCTCGTCCGGTGGTGTCTTCGGCCAGCAGAATCTCGCCCGGCCCGAGCAACCGCCGGGTACCATCGCCCACTTCCAGCTCCACCGAGCCGGTCAGGTTGACCACGTACTGACGTCGCGGCGCGTTGTGGAAATCGAGATTGTAGTCGCCATCGACTTCGCGAAATATCACGCCCTTGCCTTCGACCAGCGCCGATATCCGGCCCATCGAGCCCCGATCTTCGAGATCGATTTCGACGTCCTCGAAATGCGACTCCCCATCGTCGCCGGTGTAAACCCGGGTTACCTGCATACGCCCTCCCTTCGACGTTTGTCCCGATAAGCCCCGGTACCATACCATCGCTCGATGACCCGATTGCAACGATTCAGCTACGCCTGGTACGCACACGCATTCCTGCGTGAGCTGGTCCTGATCTACCCGACGTCAGCCATCATGATGACCGGCTCGGGCATCTCGCCGCTCGAGCTGTCGAGTCTGTTCATGATCTGGGGCGCTGCCGCCTTGCTCGGCGAGATTCCTTCGGGAGCGATTGCGGATCTGACCTCTCGCCGCAACATCCTGATGGTGTCGGGGCTCATGAAGGGCTGCGCGTTCCTTACCTGGTTGGCCTTCCCAAGCTACGGCGGCTTCGCTGCGGGCTTCATCGTCTGGGGGACCGCGTCGGCGATGTCCTCCGGGGCAAGCGAGGCGCTGCTGTACGACACTCTCCGGGAGGAAGATGCAACGGCCCAGTTTTCGCGCATCTATGGCCGTGCGGAGGCGTCCGCAAATCTAGGCGTTGCATTGGCGTTGCTGATCGGCGGGTTCGTGGCGGAAGGCGGTTATCCGCTGCCGCTCATCCTGAGCGCGGCGGCGCCCTGGATTGCGGCGATGGTGTTGCTGGTGGGCATCCGCGAACCTTCGCGCCGCACCGATGCCCTGCGCAGCCGCACGTTCGTCGGCACGCTCCGCGACGCCGTCAGCGAGTTGCGCCGCAACCGGGTCGTGGCCTTCGTCGTGCTGATGCTGGGTGTATTGGGTACGCTCTGGGGCGCCCTTGAGGAATACGTTCCGGTGTTTCTCGACGATCGCAGTGACCTTCGGCTCGGCAGCATCGGCATCATTTTCGCCCTCGCGTACGCAGCGCGCACGGTCGGCATGGCGTCCGCGCATCGGTTGCCGGGAGCACCCGTGCCGAACGCGGTTCGGCTGTTCGTCATCGCGGGATTGATACTGGCCACCACCGCGCTGCCGAACGGCTGGTGGCTGGCGCTCCCGATCGCGCTCTACTCGGGTGCCGCGGGTGCTGCGGCCGTACTGCTGCAGACCCGCCTGCAACACGGTATCGAGGGCCCGGCACGCGCTACGGTTACATCAGCTGCGGGCGTGGTGGAGGGCATCTTCGAGTTTCCACTGTACCTGTCGATCGGCCTGACGGCCCAGTTGGGTGGCTGGCAGGCCGCGTTCACCATGATCGCGATGCTGACGGTGGTCCTGTCCCTCGGGTTTCGGTTCTTCGCGCCTCGGGAGCTTTTACGTTAAAGGGCGCGCGCCCGCGCCGCCGCATCCCGCGACAGGCAACGACCCAGCCATTCGGCTACGTTGGGCCATGCGGACAGATCAAACGCACCGATTTGCGTCCAGCTCAACACCGCCGCCACATTCAGGTCCGCCACCGTGAACCGGTCGCCAATCAGGTAATCGTTGCCGTTCAGCGCATCGTTCAGCACATCGAGCTGATCAGAGATTTCGAGGAACTGAACCCCGGCGCGGGCAACATCCTTCTCTACCCCCATCATGCCAACCGCGGAGAACAACGCGTTCAGCAGCGGTTTTTCTACCTCGGTCATGATCCAGAAGCTCCACTTCAGCATGTGGCCCTCTTCCGTCAGATCGCGCGGCCCGAGTTCTCCCCCATATTTCTTCGCGAGGTACAGATTAATGGCCATCGACTCCCAGATGATGGTGCCTTCGTCATCGATGGTCGGAATACGTCCATTGGGGTTGATCGACTTGTATTCAGGGGTTTTTGCCTCGACCATGAACGTCGTCGGAACATGCTCGTAGTCGACCCCACACTCCTCCACCATCCAGAGCGCGCGCAACGCCCGGCTTCCCGATTCCCCATACACCGTCAGTCCGGTCATGGTCAATGCTCCTCCTATATTGTAGATAGTCGTCGCAACGCGCGATGCTACGGCGATACCTGCTAGTATCGCCAGCTTTTCGTCAGCGGCCGTGCCCCATGAACCCGGTTCTGCAAGATATCCTCGATCTGCTGAACGTCGAGAAGATCGAGGAAAATCTCTATCGCGGCCGCAACGTCGCGGAGCATCCGCACGTGTTCGGTGGCCAGGTGCTCGCCCAGGCCATCGCATCGGCACACCGCACAGTCGACGAAGACCGCCAGCTGCACTCACTGCATTCGTATTTTCTGCGTCCCGGCGACTGGAACATTCCCATCCTCTATGAGGTGGATCGCATCCGCGACGGCCGCAGCTTCAACACCCGTCGGGTGGTGGCAATTCAGCACGGCCGCGCCATCTTCAATATGTCCTCGTCGTGGCAGAAGGAGGAATCCGGGCTGGAGCACACCCATGCCATGCCGGATGTCGCCGGACCCGAGGGGCTTCGTTCCGACCGGGAGGCTTACGCCGAACTCGCCAAGATGCGCCCCGAGGTGAAGCGGTTCTCGTCGCGATTCGAGGCCATCGACTCGCGCCAGGTCGAGAACATTCTGATGATGGGCGACACCACCCATCCGCCCTTCAAACACACCTGGTTGAAAACCCGGGACCTGCTACCGGATGATCCGGAGGTCCATCTCTGCATGCTGGCGTACATGTCCGACCTGGATTTCATGGGTACGGCCCTGCTGCCTCACGGGCGCAGTCCCGGCAGCGATGATTTTCAGGGGGCGAGTCTCGACCACGCGTTGTGGTTTCACCGGAACTTCCGGGCGGACGAGTGGCTGCTGTTCGCCAAGCGCAGTCCCACCGCCTCCGGCAGCCGCGGCTTCGTGCGCGGCGAGTTCTTCAATCAGCGCGGCGAACTGGTCGCGACCGCGGCGCAGGAGTGTCTTATCCGGGTGAAGGGCCCAGCGGCTTGAAGCCGAACTTCTGGCCGGCAATCGAGGCTTCGTACATGAGCCCACCCTTGGGGTGCACGAACACGGCCATTCCATAGACGTAGTTGCCCGCTGCCTGACTGGTCGATGTGCCAATCCCGGCACCCGCCGAAGATCCCGTAGAGCCCGCCTGGGCCTGGGCACCTGCGGTGATGACCACGGCGCTGGCCTGGGCGCTGAACTGGAAGCTGCCGCGGGTGAACTTGTCGTAAGCCTCTTTGTCCTTGAAGAAGATGATCTCGCTGAACGCCTGACCACCCAGCTGAAAACCGATCGAAAGGTTGGCCAGTGACGTGGTGCCGGTCGCCACACCGGCGCGATAGACCTTGCCCTTGCCGTAGGCCGCGCCAATTCCGATTCCGCCCTTACCTATGGTCGGAAAGACGGCGTAGCCGTAGCTGTTGGCAAAGAAGCGATGCGTATCCTCGGCGCTGCGAAATACCGAAATCGCAGCGACGTAGGCCGGGTCGTCCGCCCACGCCGGAGCGGACAGCATCAGCGCCGGATAAATCAGACAAGCAATCAGCAAGCGGGACATGCGTACCTCGCGAGGAATTCGACGGCGGCACTCTACTCCAGGGATTCGCCTACGTCACGTTCCTATAATGCTTCGAGCATGGCCTCGGCGCTGCTGATCTCGAACTGGCCCGGCGCTTCGACGTTCAGCTTGGTCACTACGCCGTCATCGACAATCATGGCGTAGCGTTGGGAGCGCGTACCCAGCCCGAATCCCGAGCCGTCCATTTCCAGGCCCAATGCCTTGGCGAACTCGCCGTTGCCATCGCCCACCATCAGCAGCTCGTCCGCATTCTTGTCGCTACCCCAGGAATCCATGACAAACGCGTCGTTCACCGACACGCAGATGATCTCATCCACGCCCTTGGCCTTGATCGCGTCCGCATTGACGACGAACCCCGGCAGATGTGCCTGCGAGCACGTCGGCGTGTATGCGCCCGGGACGGCAAACAGCACCACCTTCTTGCCGGCAAACAGGTCGTCCGTGGTGACGGCCGTCGGTCGCCCGTCCTTCATCATATGCATCGTTGCTGCAGGAAGCTTATCGCCTTCACTGATCGCCATGTCTTGGTCCCCTTTTTGAGAGTCGAAACTGACAGAAGACCGATGAGTTTGGGGAATCGTCCCGGCAGCGTCAATCGCGATCAACGCCAGGCGAACTGGGGCTGTTCGAAGTGTGCCACCCGGGTAGCGCGATCGAGAATACAGACCTCCCGGAACTGATAGAGGATCGCCGCGGTCGGCGCGGCAATCGACGTCCGGCCGACCGGCATGCGCAGCACCGGCGCATCGCTTGCCTTGATCCGGCTGAGTTGCGGCGCGTCTTTGCGCAGAAATTCGGTCACCGGAATGCGATGGATCGACGCCACCTCGTCGGGATTTTCCCGAAGCGCCTGGCCCGGACCCGCCCAGACCACGATCGGGGTCATCACGTATCCCGAGCGGGTGACGAAATCGTCCAGCCGGCCCATCACCGCATCCGGTTCGAGATGCAGATTCACCTCTTCCGCCATCTCTCGCAACGCCGTCTGTTCGGGCGTCTCGCCCGGATCGATCCGTCCGCCGGGCAACGCCCACTGACCGGGATGGTTGCGCAGTTTGGCCGAGCGGCGCGTCAGCACCAGCGCTGCGCGACTCTGCCATTCGACGTGTTCTCCCAACCCGGGCAGATCCGCGCCGTATGCTTCGTCGGTGATGGTCAATGCTACCGCGGCATGCCGATGATCGCCCGGTTCCTCCGCCGCGCGAAATTCGAATCGGTCGAGGCGCGCCTGTATTTGCCCCTTGAGGGCATCGTTACATTCCATCACGCTAGTTTACACAACCCCTGGTGCGTGACTGCCAGCCTTTTTGGACGCCCGAACCTACAACGAACGTTCCGCACTGCTCTATGGGCTGTCAGCCGTATTGCTGTGGTCGACGGTCGCTACCGGATTCAAACTGGGCCTTCGCGTGCTCGAGCCCGTACAGCTTCTCTGGCTGGGCAGCACGATTTCCTTTACGTTTTTCAGTGGTTGCTTCCTGGTGACCCGGGGATGGCGGCGCTGGCCGATCAACTGGCGGCGCATGGCGCTGCTGGGGCTGGCGAATCCGGTGGTCTACTACCTCGTTCTGTTCGAAGCGTACGACCGCCTTCCGGCGCAGATCGCCCAGCCGCTGAACTACACCTGGTCGATCACGCTGGCCATCATGGCCGTGCCTATGCTGAAACAGCCGCTCATACGGCGAGTAATCATCGGCATTGCCGTCAGCTACGCAGGTGTGCTGGTGCTGTTGTCCCAGGGCCGTTGGGACGGTGCGCTATCGATCGATGGCACAGGAGTTGCGTTGGCGTTGTTGAGCACAGTGATCTGGGCAGGTTACTGGCTCGCCTCGGTTCGGATGGGCGCAGATCCCATCACCCTCATGACCCTGGGCTTTGGCGCCGGCAGTCTGGTGCTCACGGGAATCTGCGCGCTATCGAGCGGCCTGCCGGAACTCACTCCGGAACACCTGGGCTACGGCGCGTGGGTCGGGCTCGTCGAGATGGGATTTGGGTTCCTCTTCTGGCAGATAGCCCTGGCCCGCACCCGTCACGCCGCAAAGCTTGGCCAGCTCATCTACCTCTCGCCCATCATCTCGCTCATGTTGATCGGCTCGGTGTTGGGCGAAACGATCTACTGGACCTCAGTGGCCGGCATTCTGGTGATCATCAGTGGGTTGATCATCGCGCGGCGCCGGACCTGAGCCCAGGAACACCACCATGGCCAACATCGAACCAGCCGCCGCGATCAGGAACGCGGCCGTGTAGCTCGCCGAGTCGCGTATGTAACCCAACAGCAGCGGTCCACTGGCCAGCCCCAGGGTGGTGAAACTCTGGCTCAGCGCGTACAGCCGGGGAAAGTGGCGCACGCTGTAGACTTGTGCCAGCAACAGCGGGTGCAGCATCAGCAGGTTGCCGATCGAGATGCCAAACAGCCCGGCGCCGAAATACAGGGCGCCACGCGAATCGGCCAGGGCAATGGCGAGCAGGCCGGCGGTTTGCCCAATCAGGTTGCCAACGATGAAGCTCCGCATCGGCAAACGGCTCACCAGCCAGCCACCCGCGAGCCGGCCGGCGATGCTGCCCATGCCGAGGATCGACACCGCGAACGATGCATCCATCCGTTCAACGAGCTCCGCCGCACGATTGAACAGATGGGTAATGCCGCCCACCTGGGCGGCCATGTTCACCAGGTAGGTGATCGTGATGCCAACAAAAAACCGAGACCGCGCGATGCCGCGATAAATCGCGACGTCACCCGGTTCCGGATCCCCCGGACGTCGCGAACCTGCCGGCCAGGACCGCACCGACAACCAGATAATGGGCAGGATGCACAGGCTAAACACGATGCCAATGGCCAGCATGGCTGATTCAAACGACCACGCTGCAATCGCCAGTACCGTCAACGGCGTCAACACGACGCCGCCCAACGACAGGCCGGTAGTGGTCACCGACATCGCGACCGGCCGACGAGCATCGTCGAACCAGCGCGTGATCAGCGTGGTGACGGGGAGTAACGAAACACAGCTGTAACCCACCCCCATCACAACGTATACCAGGTACACCTGCCAGAGACTCTCTACCCTGCCCAACGCGGCGAGTGCTACGCCGGTAAGGACCGCACCCACGGTCATGATGATCCGCAGATCATGCCGCTGGATCAGGCGCCCGACGACGATGCCGACAGGCGCACCGACCAGGAACATGATCGTGACCGCACCGGACATGCTCGCCACGGAGAAACCCCGTTGTACCGACAGCACGTTCAAGTAGACAGAGAGGTTGTAAAAAACGAATCCGGAACCGAGCGTCAGCACAAGCATCAGCGCGCCGGCAAGACGCCAGGCGTATCGGGCATCGGCTTCAGTAAGCATCCGGAGCGTCCACGTCTACGCCGCGATCAGCGCCGTCGCGGGGCAACCTCAGCCAAGGGTTCGCCGACCGCACCTGCAGGAAGGAAACTGCCAACCACCGCAGCCAGTGTCGAGTCCACATCGACCCTGTGGCGGCGGTCTTCGACGTGGTAGACCAGTCGAGGTGACCTGTGCTTCAAAGGGTGTTCAACCAGTCCCCAAGGGCCTGACCGATCCCATCCGGGGAATCTTCCTGCAGAAAGTGACTGCCCGGAACGGTGACCTCGGTCTGGTTGTGCCAGGTCCGACAGAAGTCCCGCGGCCCGCCCTGCAACAGCGCGCCCGGCTCAGCATTGATGAACAGCTTCGGCACCTCACACTGGGACAGCCACTCAGCATAGTCGGTGACAATCTGCACGACATCAGCCGGTTCTCCATCAATCGGGATCTGCCGCGGCCAGGTCAGGGTCGGGCGCCGATCCTCCCCGGGCCGAGTGTAGGGGCGGCGGTACACGGCCATTTCATCGTCGGAGAGATCGCGGATGATCGAACCCGGCAGCACCGTTTCGACGAAGATGTTCTGCTCCAGCACCATGTCCTCGCCGGCCGGCGAGCGAAAGCCCTGGAACACGCCGCGGGCCGCTTCGGGAAACTCCGCCCACGTGAGCGGCTGAACAATGGCTTCCATGTAGCAGATGCCTTTCAGCGCATCGCGATGCCGGTTCGCCCAATGGAAACCCAGCGCCGAACCCCAGTCGTGAATGACGAAGGTGACGTTGGCCGTGACGCCTAGCGCTTCCAGCGCCGCGTCAAAATAGCGACTGTGCTCCGCAAACGTGTAACGATCAGGGCCCGAGTCCGCCAGCTTGGCCGAGTCGCCCATGCCGATCAGATCCAGGGCGATGCAACGCCCCTGGTCCTGCACGTGGGGCATGATGTTGCGCCAGAGATACGACGAGGTCGGATTGCCGTGCTGAAAGATGATCGGGTCACCCTCGCCCATCTCAACATAGGCCATCCGTTCGCCGAGAACCTCGATATTCTTCTTGGGATGCTCCGCCGCTGAACTCATGTCGCCCTCGTTACCGTCCGGTGAATTCTGGTTTTCGTTTCTCCAGGAAAGCCGCGATCCCTTCCCGGCCATCATCGGTGTCTGCCATGCTGGAAATTGCCCGCGCCTCGAGCTCCATCTGGGATTCCAAGCCGTGTTCGAAGGTCTCGTTGAGCAGGGCCTTCACCGCGCCGAAGGCCCGGGTGGGGCCGTTGGCGATTTTGTCAGCGAGCTTGGCCACAACCGCATCGAATTCCCCGTCCGGCACGGCCTGGTTGATCACCCCCCAATCGACGGCCTCCTGGGCGGTCAGCATTCGGTTGGTGAGCATCAATTCACGGGCGCGGCGATCGCCGATACGACGCGGCAGGAAGAATGTTGAGCTGCCGTCTGGGGCGAGGCCCGCATTGGTATACGCCATGACGAAGGCCGCGGATTCCTTCGCAATGGCCAGATCGGCCGCCACCGCCAGACTGAACCCGGCGCCGGCGGCCATCCCGTTGACCGCCGCGATCACCGGTGCATCCATCCGCGTCAAGCGCGATATGCCGGCATGCAGGTAGCCAGTCATTTCCTTGAGCGCGCTCTTCAGGCCATCGCCAATGTCCTTGAACGCTTGCAGGTCTCCGCCCGCGCAGAACATGGTGCCAGACCCGGTGAGCACCACAGCGCGAATTTCGGGATCGTCGTCGCAGCGAATGGCGACCTCGTAGAGGTCCTTTGCCATCTGCAGGTTGATGGTGTTGGCCGCATCGGGCCGGTTGAGCGTCAGCGTGGCGACGTGGCCCGAGACCTCCAGCGCGATCGTTTCGTAACTCATGCGACCCCCCTCGTTCAACCGCAAACGATAGCACGACTCCGTGGGAGATCAGCCCGGTTCCTTCGCATCCCGGGGGCCGTCAGCGCCCTTCATCGCGCTCCAGGCCGCCTCGGCGAAGACGGCTTTCACTTTGGCGGGTGAATCGGTGAACTGCCCCGCCAGCCAGTGCCTGGCGTAGTCCTGAATGGGCCCGCTGATGATCGGGATGTACGTCTCGACCGGCAGAATCTGCATGGCGCCGTTGCCGACGAAGGGTGCAAAAAACTCGAACACCCGGCGGATGTGGGCACGGTTGACGTCATGGAGCATCTCCACTGCTTCCGCGGACATGGCCAGGTCACGAGAATTCAGCAGATAGCCCGCCAGATCCCGGTTCCGCGTGACCCAATCCGAGTATTGCGTAACCACCGTCTTGACCGCTCGCTCGGCCGTCCGACAGCGCGTCAGCTTGGTCATGAGATCCGCGTTGAGGCGTTGGACACCCTCGATGAAAAGCTCACTGGCAATCCCCTCTTTGCTGCCGAAATGGTGGTAGATGCTGCCGGTGCTGCAGTCCGCGCAGCGGCGGATGTCGTCGATGGTGGTCGCTTCGATGCCGACGTCCGTAAAGCAGCTGAGCGCGGCGTCCAGAATCTGG
>Ga0209988_10001797_pt1 | contig 14053 bp, 9 predicted proteins | sample N075metaG_FD_183115 | JGI IMG/M metagenome (GOLD analysis project Ga0209988, IMG submission 183115) | Deep subsurface microbial communities from Kermadec Trench to uncover new lineages of life (NeLLi) - N075 metaG (SPAdes) (version 2) | ecosystem: Environmental > Aquatic > Marine > Ocean trench... | reverse complement strand
ATCACCGCGGCGGGCACCGGCATGCTCCACTACGACGACGGCACCGGCCTTGTCAGCGTACCCATGAACACGGTCTCTGCCGATGTGTATGACGCGGTCTTCGGCGCCGTCGAGTGTGGTCGGGATGTCTCGTGGTACGTCAGCGCCGAGACTATCGGGGGGTCGACGTTCTTCAACCCCAGTGGTGCGCCGTCCAGCACGTACACCGCGACCGCGATGACCGGTTTGACGCTCACCTTCAGCGACGACTTCGAGGCGGACCTGGGATGGACGACCCTCAACACCGGCGCCGCCGACGGCGACTGGGAGCGTGGCGTCCCGATCGACGATCCCGACTGGCCCTACGATCCGACCTCGGATGCCGACGGCTCGGGCCAATGCTGGCTGAGCGACAACACGCCCGGAGAGAGCGACATCGACGGCGGGGGCTTCGTGATCCTGACCTCGCCGCCGCTGGACTTCTCGACGCCCAACCTCATGCTCAGCTACGACTACTTCACCCGGTTGACCATTGCGAGTCCCGGCGACGGCATCAAGGTCCAGATCACCAGCGACGTCGACGCACCGGCGTGGTTCGATCTCACGACGCATAACACCGACGGCGGTCTTGAATGGCGTCACCAGTCGTTCACGCCGGACCAGCTTGCCGCCACCGGTGTGACGCTGACCGCCAATACGTCCGTCCGCTTCATCGGCAATGACCAGAACCCGCCGTCGATCGTGGAAGTGGGAATCGACGCATTCCAGCTGCACGAACTGACCTGCGGCTCGATCCTCGGCGATATCGACGGCGATGGCATCGTCGGGATCAACGACTTCCTGCTGTTGCTCGGGGCGTGGGGCCCGTGTGCCGATCCGTGCCCGCCGAGCTGCGCCGCCGACCTCGACGAAGACTGCGATGTCGGGATCAACGACTTCCTGATGCTGCTGGGCAACTGGTCCTGAAGAAAAGGGGACAGACCCCTTTTCCAGCGGCTGAAAAAGGGGTCTGTCCCCTTTTCTTCTCAGGCAAGGACATTGAGGCTCCCACCGGCGGGCGTGAGATAGAAGTAGTCGACCCGCACGACTCGAGTCGCCGCCTCGGGCGGGGCTTCCTCGTCCACGGGCGTCGGCTCACCGACCGGTGGCGGCGCGTAGAGCTTCCGGCCACTCGGCGGTGCGGACAGCGGGTCGGGACCTGCCCGGCACTCCGGCGCGGTCCGGCAACAGGGCCGTACGACCAGCGGACACGGCGAATGGATGGCGGCGGCAGGGACATGCATCGTGCCTCATACCGCACGAACCGTACCGTACAACGGCCCATGTACGGGTCGACCGCAATGCCCGATAAGACTGTCGTCGCTGCGAGCTGCGACGCCGGTTTGACCACGAACACCGCCGACGTGGGATACTCCGGTCGTGCCGGATGTTGTCCCGGCGCGACACCCTGAGCACACTGTGATGCCACCATCCGACATTGCAATCCAGGAGCTGGACTACCCGCTTCCGCCTGAGCTGATCGCAACGCGGCCGGCCGAGCCACGTGACACCGCTCGCATGATGGTTCTCAGCCGGTCCGGCGACGGGATCGAGCACGCACAAGTGCGCGATCTGCCCGACTATCTCCGGGCCGGCGACGCGATGGTCTTCAACACGACCGCCGTGGTACCCGCGCGATTCCACGGCCGGCGCGCCGGCACCGGTGGCCGCGTGGACGGGCTCTTCGTCGAGCACGCCGGGGCCCGGCAGTGGGTCGTCATGCTCCGCAGTAACGGCCGGCTGCACGCCGGCGATCGGATCGAGCTGCTCGACCGCAACGGCGACGAGTCGCCGCACCAACTGGAACTCGTCGAGCCGCACGCCGAGGGCTGGACCGTCACGGTGAACGGCGGCCCGGACGTGCTCGACAGCGTCGGGCTGACGCCGCTGCCGCCGTACATTCTCAAGGCCCGGGGCGGCGCTGAGATCGCCGACGACCTTGATCGGACGTGGTACCAGACTGTCTACGCAGACCCGTCCCAGCGTCGGTCCGTTGCCGCACCCACGGCGGGGCTGCACTTCACCGACGACCTGCTTGCCCGATTGACCGCATCGGGCGTCGCGCGGATCGACGTGACATTGCACGTCGGGCCCGGCACGTTCCGGCCGATCACCGCCGCGACACTGGCCGGTCATACGATGCACGCCGAACACTACCGGGTCGAGCCCGAAGCGATCGCGGCACTGCAGGCGACCACGGGTCGGGTCTTCGCCGTGGGCACCACCGCCGTCCGCACGCTCGAATCGTTACCGGATCCATTGCCGCTGGACGCCACGATCTCCGGCTGCACGGACCTGCTTATCGCGCCACCCTACGAGCCGAGAAACTTCGCCGGCCTGCTGACCAACTTCCACCTGCCACGCTCAACGCTGCTGGCGCTGGTCGGTGCGGTCATCGGAATCGAGCGACTCAAGGCGGTCTATGCCGAAGCAGTGCAACAACGCTACCGCTTCTACAGCTACGGTGATGCGATGCTCATCCTGCCGTAAGCCCATGCGGCCCGGCGCTCCCGATCCCCATGTATAATTCTCCGATGAGAACAATTTCTTGCCACCAGTGGATCGCTCTGGTGATCGGCAGCTGTGTCGGGGCCACAGCGTCAGCCCAGACCGACAACGGATTCGTTGCCAGCCTCCATCTCGATCTCGGCGCTGCACTGCCGTCCCTCGTCGGGGCAACGCTTGTCCAGGACGTGCCACCGGTTGAGATCGCTTCGACCCCGGCGCCGCAGGACGCCGGGGCGCTGGCTCGACAAGCCCAGAATCCCGTCGCCGACCTTATCAGCCTGCCCCTGCAGAACAACACGAGCTTCAATGTCGGGCTGGGCAACGACGTCAGAAACGTCCTGAACATCCAGCCGGTCATCCCGGTCACCGTGGGTGACTGGAACCTGATCAACCGGATCATCATGCCGGTGGTCTACCAGCCGGCGCTCGCCCCGGGCTTGACCTCGGAGTTCGGCCTGGGGGACACGAACTACACGCTCTTCTTCTCGCCGGCAGAGTCGCAATCAATCATCTGGGGCGTCGGTCCGAGCTTTGACATCCCGACTGCCACGGACGACGCCCTGGGCACCGGTCAATGGAACCTGGGACCCTCAGTGGTCGTGCTTGCCATGCCCGGCCCGTGGGTGATCGGCGGTATCTGGCAGCAGCTCTGGACGATCGGCGGTGACTCGGCTCGGCCAGACGTCAACCGGATGCTCTTCCAATACTTCGTGAACTACAACCTCGACGACGGGTGGTACCTCACCTCGGCGCCGATCATCACCGCGGACTGGAACGCGCCCAGCGGCGAGGACTGGGTCGTTCCCTTCGGCGGCGGCTTCGGCAAGATCTTCCGGATCGGCGATCAAGCCATGAACGCGTCGTTCCAGGCGTTCTACAACGTCGTGGACACGACCGCGTCCGGAGACTGGAGCATCCGCTTCCAGTTGCAGTTCCTGTTCCCGAAGTAAGCAAGGTCGGTATGCATGCCCATCGGGCTCCCGGCTGGGGGTGGTTTCCGAAGGGTTTTCGCCCACGAACCCCCGGAAAACCGATACTTTCTAGGGCTGGCCAAGGAGGGCTGTTCGCGGCATGAAGCTGTCGGAGCTGATCGACGGACTCTCGATCGAATTGATCCTGGGGTCCGCGTCGGCCCAGATCACCGGGATCGCCGAAGACTCGCGTCGCGTGACGCCGGGGTGTCTCTTCGTTGCGCGAACCGGCGCCGAGTCCAACGGTCTTGACTTTCTCGGTGACGCCGTCGCGGCGGGCGCCACGGCGGTCCTGGCCCCGCGCGGTGCAACGGTGGACCCGCCCCATTCCGTCGCGGTGCTTGCGACACCGGATGTCGCGGCCGTGCTCGGACCGCTCGCCGAACGGTTCTGGTCGAGCCCCAGCCAGGCATTGCGGCTCATCGGCGTGACGGGGACCAACGGCAAGACAACCGTCAGCCACCTGGTGCAGCACATCCTCAACACCGCAGGGCTGCCGTGCGGATTGATCGGCACGGTCCGCATCGATGACGGCGAGAGCCAGCAGCCGGCGACCCTGACGACACCCTCGGCACTGGAACTCTCGGCGCGGCTGGCCGCGATGGTCGGCAACCACTGCTCGGCCGCCGTGCTCGAGGTGTCGAGCCACGCGTTGCACCAGCGGCGTACGGCCGGCCTTGCCTTCGACGTCGGCGTCTTCACGAACCTCTCAGGCGATCACCTGGACTATCACGGCACGCCCCAGGCGTACGCCGATGCGAAGGCAATGCTGTTCCGATCGCTGCCATCGATCGGCTACGCGGTGATCAACATCGACGATGTCATGGCAAGTTCGATGATGGCCGACTGCCCGGCCGTCGCACTGACCTGCAGCCTTACCAACCGCAGTGCCGAGTGTTTCGCCGAGATCGGGCGGCGGGCGATCACGCGTGTCGAGGCGATCTTCCACGGACCGTGGGGATCCTTCGAGGTCCGGCTGCCATTGGCCGGAGCGCACAACGTCATGAACGCCCTGCAGGCGGCCGCCGCCGCGTTCGCCCTGGGGATCGGTCGCACCGCCCTTCAGTCATCGCTCGAACAGTGCGTGGCGCCGCCGGGCCGGCTCGAGGCCGTGACCGGTCCTGGCGACGCGTTCACCGTGCTGATCGACTACGCCCACACCGACGCGGCGCTGGCCAACGTGCTCCAGACGCTGCGTCCGCTGGTGCCGCCCCAAGGCCGCCTGCGTGTCGTGTTCGGGGCCGGTGGTGACCGTGACAGGACCAAGCGTCCGCGGATGGGGCGAGTCGCCGCGGCGATCGCCGACGACCTGGTCATCACGTCGGACAACCCGCGGACCGAGGCTCCGGCGGCGATCATCGACGAGATTGCCGCAGGTGTGCCCGAACGCCGGCTCCCCAACACGCTCCTGCTCGCCGACCGACGCGAAGCCATCGAGTTCACGATCGGCCAGGCCCGCCCCGGCGACGTCGTCTTGATCGCCGGCAAGGGTCACGAGCCGTACCAGGTCATCGGGACCGAGCGGCGACCGTTCGACGACCGGGCCGTCGCCGCCGCAGCCCTCGACCAGCTCCGGCGGACCACCTCGCCATGAGTTTCTTCACCGCGGACAACGTCGCGACCGTCACCGGCGGCCGCTGGATGACGGCGCCGGCGAGCGACGAGCCCCTGCGTGGCGTCGGGATCGACACCCGCAACAACCTCGATGGTCGCGTCTTCGTGGCGATCCGCGGGGCGACCCACGACGGGCATGACTTCGTCCCGGCAGCGACAGCGGCGCGTGTGATCGTCGTGGACCGCGAAACGGCTGCCACCCGATCGACCGCGGGCGTCCTGCTCGTCACCGACACGCGTGTGGCGTTGGGGCAGCTCGCGGCTGCCTGGCGGCAGACGCTCACCCAGACCGTGGTCATTGCCGTCACCGGCTCGTGCGGCAAGACCACCGTGAAGTCGCTGCTCGACACCGTGCTCTCGGCGCGGCTCGCGGGTCGCGCCGCACCGCGGTCGTTCAACAACGACATCGGTCTGCCGCTGGCGATCCTCGCAGCCCGCCCCGACGACCGGTACCTCGTGCTGGAGATCGGCGCCAACAATCCAGGCGAGATCGCGCAGCTTGCGAGAATCGCCCGACCCGACATCGGCGTCATCACCATGATCGGCCGCGCCCACCTGCAGGGATTCGGATCGGTCGAGAACGTCGCTGCCGAGAAGGCCGCGATGCTCAAGTACCTGCAAGGCCGGCAACTGGCGGTCGTCAACGCCGACGCGCCGGGGCTGCGTCGCCACCTGCACCATGCCGGCCGGGTCGTCCTCTTCGGGGAGTCGACCGACGCCGATCTGCGACTCACCGGCTGGGCGGCCCGCGGTGATGGCGGCCGATTCAGCGTCAATGACCGGACACACTTCGACCTCGGACTGCCCGGTCGTCACAACGCCGTCAACGCGGTGGCGGTGGTGGCCGTCGCCAGGCAGATGGGTCTCGACGATCGGGACATCGCCGAGGCGCTGGCGGCGTGCTCGCCCGTTGCCATGCGTCTGAGCCGCCACGTTGTCGGCTCCGTGACGTTCTACAACGACGCGTACAACGCCAACCCGGACTCCACCGCGGCTTCGCTGGAATCGTTCATCCACCTGGCGGCCGATGCGCCGCGGCGTGTGCTGGTGCTCGGCGACATGCTCGAACTCGGGCCCGACGCCGCCGAACAGCACCGCGAGGTCGGTCGACGCGTCATCGAACTCGACCGGAAGATTCACATCGACCAGCTCGTGCTCGTGGGGAAGCTCTCGTCACACACGGCCGAGCCGATACTCGACCGGTGGCCGCGAGAACGGCTGACGATGGTGGACGACCTGGACCGATCCACCGCCGCCGCCGTCGCCGCGATGCTGCAGCCCGGCGACGCGGTACTGCTGAAAGGCTCACGCGACATCGGCCTCGAGACGGTCATCGACGCCGTCGCCGAGAGGCAGAACCCCGAACCCTCCAACGCACCCGGCGCCTGACGAAATTCCATGCTGTACAACCTCCTCCAGGTCATCGACGACCGGCTGGACGAGATCGGCCTCTACTCGCTCCTGCAAGTGCTCTACCAGTTGGAGTTCCGCGCGTTTGCTGCGGTCCTGTTGAGCTTCGCGATGGTGCTCGTCGCCGGGCGGCCCGTGATCCGGTGGCTGATGCGGCAGAAGATCGGCGACGAGCCGGAGTTCTACAACGCCGACCTCAACGCGTTGATGGCGAGCAAGGCCGCAACCCCGACGATGGGCGGCATCCTCATCGTGAGTTCGGTACTGCTCACGATGTTCCTGCTCGCCGACCTGCGTAACCGCTACGTGATCATCTCGTTCATCGTGCTGGTGTGGCTGGCGATCCTCGGCGGCGTGGACGACTGGCTCAAGCTCACCTCGGCACGTCGCGGGCCGGGCTCACGCGAGGGCCTGTACTCGTGGGAGAAACTGCTGTTCCAGCTCGGTATCGGCGCGGTGGCGGGTCTGTTCCTGTATCGCCACGGCGCCGGCAAGGTGCTCTCGCAGGTCCTGGTCCTGCCGTTCCAGCGCACCTACGAGCCCGGCACGCTCGACCCGGAGCAGGGGGTGATCATTCTCGGCGGCGTCGCATTCGTGATCATCTGCACGCTGCTGATCGCCGGCACCTCCAACGCGGTCAACCTCACCGACGGCATGGACGGCCTGGCCGCCGGGTCGGCGGCGGTGGCGTCGTTCGCACTGATGGTGTTCTGCTATATCGCCGGCAACGTCGAGACGGCGCGTTTCCTGATGTTCCCCTACATCGACGGCGCCCAGGAACTCATGATCGTCGCCGGGGCGATGGCTGGAGCGTGCCTGGGGTTCCTGTGGTTCAACTGCGCGCCCGCCGAAGTCTTCATGGGCGACACCGGGGCGTTGAGCCTGGGCGGGTTGATGGCGTTCATCGCAGTTGCGATCCGCCAGGAGATCCTGCTGCTGGTCATCGGCGGCGTCTTTTTCATGGAGATGGCCAGCGTCATCCTGCAGGTCGGCTACTTCAAGTGGACCCGCGGCAAGCGGATCTTCCGCTGTTCGCCGATCCATCACCACTTTCACCTCGGTGGCTGGTCCGAGCAGCAGGTGGTCACGCGTTTCTGGGTGCTTGCCGTGGTCTGTGCGATGATCGCGCTGGTCTCGATCAAGTTGCGGTGACCTCGTCCAGGTCGATCGTCGCACCGGCGACGGTGGGGGTCTCGACGTACTGGTGGGCCCGCAACAGCGCGATCAGGTCTCGCAGATCCGCCGGCAGGGGTGCCTGGCACTTCATCGGCTGCTCGGTGATCGGGTGCATGAAACCGAGGACCGCGGCGTGCAGGGCCTGGCGGCCGAGCAGTGGGTCGCGCGGTGAGCGATCCGTGGCGCCGGCCGGGCCGGTTACGTCGCCGACCGAGAGGTGCTTGCCGCCGTACATGTCGTCGCCGGCGATCGGGTATCCGAGATAGCCCAGGTGCAGCCGGATCTGGTGGGTGCGACCGGTCTTAAGCTCCAGTTCCACCAGTGTGAATTGGTCGTACCGCTCCCGGACGCGGTAGATCGTGACGGAGGGTTTTCCCGTGTCGTCCCAGCGGACCGCGTACTTTTCCCGCGCGGTCGGGTGCTTACCGAGCGGAACATCGATGACGTCGGCGAGCGTCTCGATCCGACCGTGCACGAGGGCGAGGTAACGCTTCTCGACCGACCGGGTCTCGAATTGCCGTGCGATCCGCCAATGCGCCGTCTCGGTCTTGGCGAAGACCATGACCCCGGTCGTGTGCCGGTCGAGCCGGTGCACGACGCCGGGGCGGGCAAGCTCTTCGCCGACCGAGCTCAACGCGCCGCTCGTAGCGTGTTGAAAATGCCACGCCAACGCGTTGATCATCGTCCCGCTCCTGTTGCCACGCGCGGGGTGGACGATGATGTCGTCGGCCTTGTTGACGATCACCAGGTGGGCGTCCTCGAAGAGCACGTCCAGCGGGATCTCCTGGGCCGGGATCTCGGTGCTTGGCGGCGGCGGCAGGATCGCGATAACCTCGTCGCCGGCGTGCAGGCGCGTGGACGGCTTCGGCACCAGGCCGTTGACCGTCACGGCCTGCTCGCGGATGAGCCGCTGCAGCGAGGTCCGGCTCAGGAACGGGATCCGGTCGACGAGATAGCGATCCAGACGCTTGTTGAGTTCGCGTGTTATCCGCAACGTCACCGAGACAGGCTGCTCGTCGTCGCCCGTCTGTTGCTCGTAGAGTTCGAACAGTCGCTCGCGGTCGACCTTGCCGCCGCGGGCGATCAAGTCATCGCCGTCCGGGTTCCCGCCGTTGGTTTGCGGCATCAACTGGCGCCGGGTTCGTCCGGCAGCAGCAGATCGCGCAGCGACTCGTCGATGGTGGTCGGCGTGAGGGTCGCGGGGAAGGCGGGGGTCACCGGTGTCGGCAACTCCGCCTGGGTGGGCAGCGTGATCGGGTCGGCAAAGTCGCGGCTCGTGGCCGCCCGTTCGCGGACGCGACGGGCCAGTTGCGGGTAGTAGGTCTCGGCGCGGCCGGCAGCCATGTCGTACCACCGTATCGCCTCGTCGATCTGGCCCTTGCATTCGGCGACGACCGCGAGGCCCTGCATCGCGCTGACCGAGTAGAGGGTGACGCCGAGCGAGCCGTCGTCGGCGTTGGCCAGTGCGTGGTAGAGCCGCGTCGCCTGATCGAGGTAGTCCGTTCGTTGCTCGTCGGTCAAGAGCGGTGCTGCAGCATTCCCCTCGCCGCTCAGCGCGGTGCCGGTCTGGACAGAATTCAGGTACCGGTCGGCAGCGGATCGCAGCGCCTGTTGGGGCAGGCCGGCGACGTCGGCGTAGAGGTCCGCGACGTCCTCGAAGCAACCGGGCAGATCACAGGCGAGCAGTTCCGACCACGCGTTGGTGTAGTACGTCACCTTGTACTGCTTCCAACGGACCACGCCCAGGTAGACGCACACGCCGATCAGCGCCAACAGGAGGTACTGCGGCCCCTTGGTCTTGAGCCACTCAAGGAAGTCTTCGTTGATGCGGCTCTCGGCCAGATCAGTCGCGTGGACCTCTTTCAGGCGTTCGTCGAGCTGTTTCGAGGGCTTATCAGCCATAGTGAGCCGTGATAATAGTCCCGGCGCGCATGGGGGGCAATAGGGGCACGGTTGAGCGAGTCCGCCCCGGACTCGCTCGGCCGTGTTCCGCCCCGGTACGTCAGATCACAGCTTGAGGCCGATGACGGCCGTGTTCCTCCCCGGTACGTCAGATCACAGCTTGAGGCCGATGACGGCCGTGTTCCTCCCCGGTCCGTCAGATCACAGCTTGAGAGCGATGACGGCCCGCTCAAGCCATCCCACGCAGGCGTCGAGGTAACGCGGATCGCCCTCGGACTGAAGGAACACCAGCGCGGTTCCGGCGAGCAGCGCCCGGCGGATCATCGCCAGTCGTGCGTAGTCGTCCTCCACGGGCAATTGCCAGTGTCGGCGGGCGGCGGCGATCGCCTTCACCGGCCCGTGTCCCTTGAGCCGCTGTGGTCGCGCCCACAACTGTCGCTCCAGGAATACGGCGTCCTCGACCCAGTGACCCACCCGCACCTCGGCCAGGTCAATCAGGCAGACCGGTCCGGAGTCCATCGACTCACGGCTCATCGCGTTGGCCAGGTGCAGGTCACCATGGATCCACTGGGCCGTGTCACGAGCCTCCCATTCCTCGACGAGCGAGTCGAGATGACTGCGGAGCGTTTTCAGCGCCGCCCGCCATTCCTGACGCCGCGGAACGGGGTTGGTCCGCAGACTCTTCTGCGCTTCCTTTACGAGGTCAGCCCATGGCTCGCGGCGGGCCGGTTGATCGACCGGCCACGCCAGGGCAGCCATCTGGAAGCGTGCCGCGGCGTCGGCGATACGGGTCACGTGATCGTCATGCCAGTGGGTACCGAGCGGGCCATGGTCAAAATGCTCGATGACCAGCCACGACAGGTCATAGCCGCCCAGCGTCTCCCCGGAGGCGTAGAGCCGCGGCACCACGAGATCGTCGCCGTTCTGTAGGCGTCGCATCCACAACAGTTCACGGTGGACGACCGGGAGTTTGACGACCACCGCGACCGAGGCTGCATCGTCGACCTTGAACGACGCCGTCCCCGTCGCCGCGCCCCCGTGCTGCCAGTCGGTCCGGAACCAGGTGACCTCGGTGAGCCGCCCCTGACATGCCTCGGCAAGCACCGGAGCCAGTGTTTCCGCGAGGTGGCGGGGATCATTGACCGGCGCTGAGCTCGCGGAATCGACGCTCGTCAATGAAGCTCCTCCGGGTGCCGCTGACTCTCCGACGACCCACGAACACACCGCCGGCGGCCCTGGATCCGAAGAGTCATCGCTCAGGATCGTACAATCACCCGCCTGTGAGCGCCGAGGTTCTCCCACAACCGACCATGCGGCTCGCCCGCCACGAAGGCTGGACGCTGTTCTCCGCAGCCGAAGCCGTCATCAAGGGCGTTCTGGAGGCGGATACCGGGATCGAATTGATCGCCGGTCCCCGCCGCGGCTCGTTCACACCGCTGCTCGACCTCGGCCGAGACGAGGCGGTCTCGACGTTGCTGGCCCGTCACGGTACGGCGCTGCTGACGACACCGGATGCGAGCCGGGCGGTGCGGCTGGCGGCACACGCCGCGTTGTCGGGGCGGCGGTCAATCTCGCTGATCCCAAACGATGAGCTTCACCTGGCAGCCAAGGCACTCAGTGACACCGGAGAATCGTCGCTGGAGCGCGGCGGCGCGATGGCGGTGATCATCGAGGACGATCCAAGTGGGAGCCCCGTCACGTGCCCTCGCCGGGCGGCCTGGCAGCTTGGTTTGCCGTGTATCGAACCCGCGGATGTCGAGCAGTTGCGAAACGCCGTAGAGCGTGCGATGGGTATCAGCCGCGCCGCCCGCGGACCGACGATCATCGTCGTGCACCGCTGGATCCTGCAATCGAGCGAGACGCTCGACGCCCGGCCCAACCGCGTGCTCGATCCGGTGGCGGCCGCGATCGCTCGACCGCGGCGGCGAGCCCGGTGGACGAAGAAGGGCGACATCCTGCGTGTGGCTCGTCGCATGGAGCTCAACCGGATGCAGAGCGCCCCGAACCCGGGTGAGCTGCTGCCGGTCGGGTTCATCGTCGTGGGCCCTGCCGCGGACGCGATCAATCACGTGGTTCACCTTCTGCGTCTGCACGGCCGCGTACCGGTTCTGCAACTGGGCCTGCTGAATCCAATCGACGAGTCGGTGGTGCAGCGAATGCTCGGGCGTTGCCACGAGGTGATCGTCCTGGAACCGCGACCGGGATCGCTGCTGACCGAGATGCTCCGCGTCGCGGAAGCGATGCGGCAGCGCAACGAGCATGTCGCGACCTTGACAAGCCACGCCGTGACGGATGACGACAGCGATACCGTGCGAGCGCTGAACGCCGACGAAGCGCTGCACCCCTCGATACTGGCGCGCAAGATCGTGCCGCTGCTGCACACGATCCGGCCAGGGCTGGAGTTGCCGTTCGTCGCCGACCCGCCGGCGCTGCCCCAGACCCCGCCGCCACGCGGCGAGATGCTGGGCGAGGCCGGGGCCCTGACGCAGGTTCGACAGGTGCTCGCCGATGTCGATCAGTGGTTGCGTGACCGGGAACCCGAACCGCCGGGTGACGACGGAGAGCCGCCGGAGCGATTTGAGCCCACGACGCTGGGAATCGACGGCTCCGAGCCCCCCGACGCAATCGGGCGTCGAGTGGTCACTGTCGAGACCTGGACGCACCGTCGATTCCTCACCGAGGGGATCGGGGCGTTGCGTCAGGCGGCATGGGATACCCGGCCGTGGGCATTCATCGTCTGCGCGCTCGATGCAGACGAGGCCACCGATGTCGAGCGGCTGGCCCGCGCGGCGGTTCCCGGCCGACGAAGCGAGGGTGTCCGGGTCGACGTCGCCGACCTCAGCGAACGCAACCAGCTTCGCGACCTGCTCCGGGTCGTCACACAGACCGCACACGTCAGCGTGATCATCGCCTGCGACGGTCCACCGCCCCGTTTCGACGTCGACGGGCTGGAGGAGGCATGGGCGGAGATCGACCGGCTTGGCTACGAACCTCGCCAGCGGATCGTGCACTCGGTCGAATCGGCGTGCGCGATTCGCCGATCGTTCGAGTCGCCCCAGCCGCAAACGCCACAGCAGACAATCGCGAGTCGGATGCGAACGCAACTGACGGTCGGCCCGGTGCCCAGGGCCCGTCGCGCCGGTACGCGGCTCCGGTTCCGCGTGCGGCCGCTGCTGGAGGCGGTCGAGGTCGTGCGTGATCGGCCGCCGGCATCGGCATGGCGCAACGTCGGTGACGGGCGGCTGGAGTTGCCCCGACCCATCCACGCGCGCGAGGGCGTCTGGCGGGCCCACCTGGCCGGGTTCCGCGGACCGGTGCCGGGCGTCGCCGCCGAGGTTCTTTGCGCAGCCGGTCGGATCATGGGCTACCAGGTGCGGAATCTGCACGACCCGACGCCGATCGGACCCGGCCGCCGCGCGTGGACCCAGGTGCTCTTTACGCGACCGTCGCAGGACAAGGGACCGCTGCCGATCACGGGGCGGATCCCGTACGGCGAGGCGAACCTGCTGCTGGGGCTCGACCGGCAGGAGACGATGCGTGCGGTCGACCCCAACGGCGCCCTGCGTGTCGCGAACCTGGATCGAACCTACGTCGTGTCCAATCTGGGAACCTTCGGCGACGATGTCGACTCGCCCGGCGACGCGGCGCGGACCGCCGCAGCCCTGCGAGCGATCAGCCACGAGGATCCACGGTTGTTGGAGGATGTCTCGGCCGTCGCACGTTATGTCTTTCACACGGATCGGGTGACCGACCTCGTGCTGATCGGCGTGGCGTTTCAACTCGGGCTCATCCCGCTGTCCCACGAGGCGATGGACATCGCCGTGCAGCAGGTCGAAACACGAGGCTACGGGCGAGCCCGAGAGGCGTTCCGGTTCGGGCGATGGCTCGCCGTCGATCGCCGTCTGTTCGCACGGCCGCGGCTGATCTACGGCGACGACGTCGACCACGCCGTCCGACGCACGCTCTTGCTGCTGCGATGCGGGTGGCGTCGGCAGGTGGGCTGGGGCGGGCGGGGCACCGGGGCCGGCACTCGACTGCATGTCGCGCAGTTTGCGGGCTTCATGCGGGCGACGCTCGAGGAGATGCCCGGGCTCTCGGAGACCGACGCCGGCAGACATGCCCGCCGCGATCTGGTCGTCGCGCTGCACCGCTGCCTGCTCTGGGGTGGCATGGACTACGCTCGCCGGTACGCCGTGCTTGTCACCGCCCTGTATCACGCCGACCGCGGCGATACCGGCCGCGCGATGACACGCAACGCGATCCTGCCATTGGCCGAAGCGATGCTCATCCGCGATCCCGTCTACGTCGCGACGGTGGCGACCAGTCCCGGCCACCGCCGCCAGGCCCGCCGGTGGCTCAACGTCAAGAGCACGCGTGGCGACCGGTTACAGCGGCGCTTCCTGACGCGGGTCGACCTGACGGCCTTCGGACGGCGTCTGCGCCTCGAGGTTCGC
>Ga0209988_10001796_pt1 | contig 14054 bp, 13 predicted proteins | sample N075metaG_FD_183115 | JGI IMG/M metagenome (GOLD analysis project Ga0209988, IMG submission 183115) | Deep subsurface microbial communities from Kermadec Trench to uncover new lineages of life (NeLLi) - N075 metaG (SPAdes) (version 2) | ecosystem: Environmental > Aquatic > Marine > Ocean trench... | reverse complement strand
TCGCCACAAGTTCACTAATCGCCGCAATCGCGTAATCACAGGGTTCAGGATCACCGGGACCGTTTGAAAGAAAAACACCATCTGGTTTTTTCGCCAAAACTTCACTGGCGGGTGTTTGCGCCGGGACAACGGTTAGGTGACAACCTGACTCTGCAAGAATTCTTAATATATTTCGTTTCACGCCAAAATCGTAAGCAACCACATTAAAGGTCTTATTATTCGATGATTTTTTGGCAGATCTCGCCTCAGGCAGGCCATGTTTCAAGGACCATGTCCCCTGCGACCACTCATAGCTTTCCTGGGTTGAAACAACCTTGGCCAGATCCGCACCCAACAAACCAGGGAAACCCCTGGCTGCCTCAATAGCTGTTTGCTCATTTATCTTGCCTGCAACGATGCAGCCTTTTTGCGCACCCTTCTCACGTAAGATACGAGTGAGTCGACGTGTATCAATATCCGCAATCGAAATCACCTTATTTCGTTGCAGATAAACATCTAAAGATTCACTCGAACGCCAGTTACTTGCCAGAAAAGGTAAATCGCGAATCACCAGGCCACTGACAAATATTTTACTTGATTCTTCATCTTCAGCGTTGGTACCGACATTACCAATATGCGGTTGGGTCAGGGTAACAATCTGTTGGTAATATGATGGATCTGTCAGAATCTCCTGATAACCAGTAATTGCAGTATTGAAAACGACTTCACCTACGGTGTGCCCGTCAACACCAATGGATTTACCATAGAAGAGGCTGCCATCTTCTAATGCCAGCAACGCCGTGTAATTCAAAAAATCCCTCCGGACACAATAAAAAGGGAGCAACCAGAGGGGTTACTCCCAGCAATTCAGATGCCCTGAATTCTACTTGAGATCGCCCTGTTTTGTCTATGCAAGATTGCTTATACCCTTTAGACATTGGGGATTTATTTTAGAGAAATAGAGAGGTTTTTAGAGACTTTTACGCGAAGTGAAAAGACGTGCGACACAAGGATCGCTCGTGCAAAGCCCTCTTTTAAATAATAATACTCCTGCCATGACACAAACATATCCAGTCTGTCACAAGGAAGATATTCCAGAAAATGGTTCTAAAGGCTTTTCTCTTGAGGCACGTTCAGGAGAAATCGAATTTTTCGTCGTGCGTAGAAATAATAACTACTTTGCCTATGTGAATTCATGCCCGCATACAAATATCAATCTAGAATGGCTGCCAGATCAATTTCTGGATAGCAATAATGAATTGATCCAATGCTCACTACACGGGGCAAGGTTTAATATTGAAGATGGTCTCTGTATCTTCGGCCCGTGCCTGGGCAAAAAATTAAAGTCACTCGAGATTCGTACTGAAGATGATCACCTACAGTTGATTACAGACTACTGAAAAAAATGACTGGCTTTCGTGCATTCTTAATCGTCAATGGGGATAGAAGGGAAAATATTTGTGTCACTACTATATTCCAGAATTTCGTACGGTATATTACCAGTAGGTGGCCCGTCAGTAATCTGCCACTGACCGCTTTCGTCCTGCCATTTATATACCTGTGTTTTTGTCGGGGCAGGGTCAAGTGGCGTGCCTTTTACCCACGGTTGCCAAACATCAGGATTAAGATATAAATATGCACCTGCGCCCGATAATACGATTAACAATATAATAATAAATTTCATCTTTTTAAAACCTGCTAAAAGATTATTTCGCCCATTTTTTCATAGAGTTATTGCATTTATCTCATATTTTGCTTGTAATTGTCATTAAATGCGTCAAATATTGAACCCGTTCAGGTATTTAGTAAGAAAAACAGGGGCGTATCATCATCCGGGGGGATAAAAGGACAGAAGGTTAAATACCTCTGAAGCAGTTCTTTGCGGCGGTTGTATATGAGTACCAAAAAAAGTAAACACCATTTAAATTCGTTAAAACCGGGTCACCGGATTCTTTGGTATGAAATCATTGAAATTCTGGGAGAAGGCGGTTTTGGCATCACCTATCTCGCCCGAGATAACAACCTCAATCATGAAGTTGCGATAAAAGAATATATGCCCTCTGATCTGGCCACCCGCAATAATGACGATGGATCGGTGCACCCTATCTCCTCTGAGAAGAAAGAAGCCTATCACTGGGGGCTGGAACGTTTTCTTGATGAAGCAAAAACCATTGCCCAATTCCAACATCCAAATATCGTCAGAGTCCGTAGTGTCTTCGAAGCAAAGAACACTGCTTATATGGTGATGGACTACGAAATGGGTGAAAGCCTTCATGAAATATTAATGCGTAGAAAAACGCTCGATGAAGAAGATATAAAAAATATTATCACACCCATCATCGATGGCATCAGGATCGTTCATGCAGCTGGAATCATCCATAGAGACATTAAACCAGCAAATATTTTTCTACGCATAGATGGTGATCCTGTATTACTGGATTTTGGTTCTGCCCGTGAATCTCTCGGTCTGACAAAACAGTCAATGACCAGTATTGTCTCCAGAGGATATGCGCCAATTGAACAACATAATACCGGAGACGAGTTACAGGGTTGCTGGACAGATATCTACTCACTTGGCGCGACCCTGTATCGTTGTATTGCTGGTGTACCACCTTCAGATGCCATTGACAGAAGTGCATCCATCAGCCTTGCATCGCGAGACACCTATGTCTCCGCACTGGAATTTGGTGAAAATGGATATTCAGAAGGATTGCTTAAGGCCATCGATGATGCCATGCAATTTAAAATACAGGACAGGCCACAAAGCATTACAGAATGGCAACTTAATTTTGCTGGCATACAAACAAATATTTCTATGAGTGAAACCATTCGACCAGGTACAGAAGAAGCAGATATATTGAACTCGGCATTACAGGCCGCTGATGCTGGTGATGTATCTGCTATTTCCAACCTTGGGTTTATGTATGTTAAAGGTATTGGCACCGAAAAGAATGAAGCGGAGGGTATGAAGTGGTATCGCAAAGCTGCTGAACATGGACATTTAACCTCACAATTTAATCTAGGCGTCATGTATGCGAAGGGCCGTGGTGTTGAACAAAATTATGTTGAATCATTAAAATGGTACAAGATGGCTGCTGAACAGGGTGACTTAACAGCACAATCAACAATAGGCATGATGTTTGCGAAAGGAATTGGTTGTGAAAAGAATAACGAATCAGCATTACATTGGTACCAAAAAGCCGCTTCCAAGGGCGATGTTATTTCACAGTACAATCTTGGTAATATGTACGCAAAAGGGATAGGCGCGGATATCGATGAGTTCGAAGCCTTCCGCTGGTATCAGAAAGCTGCAGAGCAAGAACACCCAAATGCCCAGTTAAACCTGGCTTATATGTACGGAAAGGGTCAGGGTATTAAACGCGATGATACAAAATCCTTTGAATGGTATCAAAAAGCTGCTGAGCATGGTTACGCAAATGCCCAGTTCAACCTTGGGGTTATCTACGCAAAGGGCAGAGGGACAAGTTCGGATGCATTATTATCAAAAGAGTGGTACCAGAAAGCTGCTGAACAAGGCAACGAAAATGCAGAGCGAGCATTACAACGATTATTAAGTTGCTGACAGGATGAAAATAACAGCTTAGGCTAACTTAAAATTACACCTCAAATGGAGATAGAAGCATGAGTCATCGCGATATGTCAGACCAAACACGTATTCAATTTCGCAGAAGTGAAATCGTTGAGAAGGATACAATCTATACAGCAGCTTCCAAAATATATGTTGCCTTCATAGGTCAGGGGCTGGTCAATGATGAAAATTACAAGGATATGATGAAAAAATCAGTCGGCCAGGCGATTGACCTGGCACTGGTAACGGACATGATAGTGGCAACGGCTGGCGACAGAGGCCAAACATTTTAGTAGTGTTGATGTCCCAGCATAAATAAACAGGCAATATATTCTTAATATAAAAAACAGACTTTTACATCTCTGCATTAATAATTGCTGAGTTATTGGTCGTTACCATATAACAACTATTTCCAACTGTTTTTAATGACCCTTTATGCAGGAATGTCGCTCAGATTTCATTAGTCTTAATTTATTTTAAATCACGCTGAATTCTAAACTTGAATCAGCGTTGCTTGAAATAGAGCTGAACTCATACACCTGAATTCTCATAGCTAAAATCTAGAATTTCCAACTTCAGATCACCAGCTGGTCTCTCCCATAACACAGTATCATCTGCTTTCTTCCCGAGTAGTTCTCTGGCCAGTGGTGAGACCCAACTGATAAACCCGGCTTCAGGATCTGCTTCATCCTCACCCACGATCGTAAAAATATATTCCTGATCATTTTCATCAATCAATTTTACCGTTGCACCAAAACGAATTTCCTGATATTTCTGTGTAGATATATCGACAGGGATCGCACACTGTATGCGTTTTTCTAAATAACGCAGCTCAGCTTCAATAGGCTTAATGCGATTTTTTGCAGAAAGATCATCTTCCTTTTTGAGTAAACTATGTTCTTGTCTTAATGCAATGACTGTGGATTGCATTTGTTCCAGACCAGTTTGGGTCATGTAGTTTGGATGATCACTCTGTGGGCGTTCAGGTAGATCTGAATCAGCCTGATCTCCATCCGGTTCTTTAACAAAGGCTCGGCTCACGAAAATTTCTCTCTTAAATATTTCACTCTATTTTACTTATATCTGGAAGATACATTTTTTTCTTATCCAGTTTGTAGCTCCATGGCAGATTACTGTTCTTCCAACCGTTAAGAATGCGCTTGCCGTTCTTTGCCGTGTCACCCTCATAACCATCGACTACTGAATAAACATTGGTGAAACCAGCCTCGGTCAATAAATCAGCAGCGGATGCACTCCTGCCTCCCGAACGGCACATTAAAAACACCTTGTCGTCCTGACTGAGCCCTTTTTCTTCAAGTCTCTGTTTAACAGCACTGAGAAAATTCTGGTTTTTTGTCATCTTGAAATTCCCCCAATCATCATTCCACGTCATGGGTTCGGCCATGAACATAAAAGGTACATTTGCATCGGCCACCGTGGGCATCCCCACAACTGCTATTTCAGATCTTGTACGGACATCAAGAAACAATATCTCGTTGCCTTCCGATTGAATCTCGTCGAAGGCTTCACTGGAAGTTATATATAGCTCGACCCTGGTCTGTTTATATTCTGGAATATCATTCTTATCACCTGCAAATACATTTGACGCACACATGGAATAGAAGAATAAGATCATTACTGCAACTCTCAACATTTCAAATCTCCGTGATTTACTAATATATCGTGATTCTTTGTCCAAGTATAAGACAAGAAACTAATAATGCGTTCACTAAGTTTTACCTGGAGACATATGCTTCGGGAAATAAACTAATATCAATCCCCCAAACTACAGGTAACAAAAACATGACAAACAGGCTTATCAGTACCACACCGATTAAATTCAGCCAGATGCCAGCCTTCATCATTTGTGGAATGGTGACATAACGACTACTAAATATAATTGCATTCGGTGGCGTGGCTACAGGTAACATAAATGCGAATGAGGCAGCAATCACGGTTGCTACCATCAAACCATAAGGGTGAATCTGCATGGCTCCCGCCAACGCAGCCATAATCGGTAGCGTTAGTGAAGCAGTTGCTGTATTTGATGTGAGTTCTGTCAGAAATATGACAAGCAAAGTCACAACAGCAATGATGAAAAGAATATTACTTCCTTGCAGAATAGATAGTTGACCAGCAAGGAAAGTTGTCAGCCCTGTTTCACTAAAGCCTTTTGCCAATGCAAAACCACCGCCAAACAAAATCAGAATATCCCATGGAATTGTCACAGCCGTCTTCCAGTCGAGCAAAAATTCACGTTGATGCCAGTTAGATGGGATCACAAATAATACTAATGCACCTGCCATTGCAATCGTAGAATCCTTGATCAATTGCAATGCCTTGATATCCAGCACGCCTCTTAATATCCAGGCTACAGCCACACTACAAAATACGAATAACACTTTCTTTTCCTGAGAACTGATTTTGCCCAGTGCTTTTATTTCTTTACGGATGGTTGCTTCGCCACCGGGCAAATGATCAATCTCACTGGGATAAGCAATCCTAGTTAAATAAAACCATGTGATTGCAAGCATGACTATTGCCAATGGAACCCCGAATGACATCCATTGCAAGAAATTAATACTGATGCCATAAGTATCTTCAACTATCCCGGCAAAAACCAGATTCGGCGCCGTACCGATTAGAGTAGAGATACCACCAATGGATGCGGAATAACCAATACCTAACATCAGCGCGATACCAAAACGGAAATGACCTTCACGAGTATCAATATTATGCGTTGACTCATCAGCATCTATCTCTTTGACAATTTGATGTAAAACTGCCAGACCCACAGTCATCATCATCATGGTCGAAGCCGTATTGCTGATCCACATAGAAAGAAATGCCGTGGCAATCATAAAGCCAAGGATAATGCGATCAGGTGTCATGCCGACTAGTCGAATCGTATTCAATGCGATTCGCTGATGTAGATTCCATCTTTCAACAGTCACCGCGATCATAAATCCACCCATAAACAGAAATATCAAATGATGTGCATAAGACTGTGTGACATCTACCGGCGACATAACACCAAACAGAGGATATAAAACAATGGGAATTAATGCAGTTGCAGGTATGGGTATAGCTTCCGTTATCCACCAGATTGCCATTAGCACAGCGATCCCCGCGACCATCATTCCCTGTTCACTCAGACCCTCCGGTTGTGGGACAAACATTAATATAATGAACAACAATGGCCCTAGAATTAAACCAAAGGTCGAGCGGCTCATGACAGATACCTTGTTATCTTCAGAATAAAGTTAAGAGGCATCATGCTCATTAAGATAATCCATCAAAACACGGTAAGTAAAACCCCAAAGCGGTACACCATCTAGCATTACGTATGAAAAACTATGTTCCGGGTAATCTGGAATAACAAGATCATCTTTATGCAAACTCATGTCTTTAAGATACTCAATTTCCTGCCATCGCGCGTCTTCCATCTCAGTGCTATCCAGCTGCAATTCTCCTTTATCTTTAACCTTCCACAGAAAGGGGGCGACCATCACAGGAGAACCCGAATAGTTTCCTGCAAAAGCGTGAGGCAAAGTCATGATAAGTTCGTCTCGAATTAATCGATAACCACATTCTTCGTAGGTCTCCCGAATACTGGTATCAAGTAAATCCTTATCACCTTCTTTCCACCGCCCACCAGGGAAAGCCCACTGACCAGACCATGGATCATTTGTGTTTTTGGTACGCTTTAATAAAAGCACAGAAGGTGTATCAAATTCAGTAATAATTAAAGCCACTGCAGCACTTACTTTCACTTCACTCATACGGAAATGATAACATTATCGAACAAAGTGTCCCTTAAACCCTGGTTATACATAAAAATTCATTGATTCAATCTAATATACAAATAGATCAAACATTAATAGATATAGATCAAAGATTTTCCTTGACTCAATACCAGGCTTTAAAGGTGGTTTACGTAAGCATTTGGCAAAGACGTTAAACGGAGATAAAAACATGCTATCAGTAGAGATTGATGAGAAAAATGGTATTGCGATACTTGAGCCAGATGGACCACTGTCGAAACATGACTTTGTTCATGCTGCAAAGGTCATTGATCCATATATTGAAAAAACTGGTCAATTTAATGGCCTTCTAATTCACACAAAGTCATTTCCAGGATGGGAGTCATTCGCGGGACTGTCCTGCCACCTTAAATTTGTTCAGGATCATCACAAAAAGGTATCTCGTGTCGTATTATCAACGGATTCGGTGGTTGGTAATTTTGCTGAAGCAATTGCCAGTCACTTTATAAATGCAGAAATTAAGTTATTTTCTTATCAGGAACTGGAACAAGCCAAGGATTGGGTTATTAGTGGAGTATAGCGTTGGGATCCTTAAATTATATCTAGATTCCTAATACATCCTGCATATCGAACAGTCCTTTATCTTTATCCGCCAACCATTGTGCAGCCCGCACGGCACCGATAGCAAAGGTTTTTCTGGACGTAGCCTTGTGGGTGATTTCAACGCGTTCACCTGCCGAAGCAAACATCACAGTATGTTCACCGACAATATCACCAGCACGAATGGTTTCAAAACCAATGGTATTTTTATCGCGTTCACCAGTAATACCTTCGCGACCATAAACTGCACACTCTTTCAAATTACGGCCTAGCGTATCTGCGATCACTTCACCCATGCGTAACGCCGTACCTGATGGTGCATCTTTTTTATGTTTATGATGAGCTTCGATAATTTCAATATCGCTATCATTGCCGATCACCTGCGCTGCCATTTCCAGTAATTTAAAACAGAGATTCACACCGATACTCATGTTAGGTGCGAAGACAATAGAAACATCCTGGGCCGTCCTGTTAATCAGTTCCTTTTGATCATCATCAAGGCCAGTCGTACCTATCACCATACTCTTACCAGCAGCATGACACTTTTCAAGATTGTCTGTGAATGATGTAGCCACTGTAAAATCAATCAGTACATCAAACTGATCGGTAACTTTAGAAATATCATCCGTGATCGCAATACCGATATGACCAATCCCCGCTTGCTCGCCAGCATCCACTCCAATCAGGGAAGAACCACTATATTCAATAGCAGCCCCTATTTCGACACACTCTGTCTCATTACACACTTCCAGAATAGTTTTGCCCATTCTGCCCGCTGCACCACAGATTCCGACTCTAACTGTCATGTTATTTTGCCTTTCGTTATATTTTTTAACCTGGATATTAGTTTGGCATGTTAATCGTGAAATGTGAAAAGTGAAGTGATATAAACAACCAGTCTTCACGTTCAACAGAGCATTTCCAACTCCAGATATCCAAAAATTCTTACGTGGTTATTTTCTTTGTCATCTTAACCAGATTTCATTTCTTTGTAGCGAAGTACAATCATCTCAGGGGACAAGATTAAGTGTGTCCTTTAAACATTTCACCTTTCACTTTTAACGCTTCACATATCATGAAGTCATGTCGTCAAAAAAATTCTTAACCCCATTCAACCATGATGAAGTTTGCGGACTATGTTTTGTTCCACCCTCTCCCATGGTACGTTCAAGATCTTTAAGTATTTCCTTTTGTTCTTTAGTGAGATTGACTGGTGTCTCGACAACCGCACGACAAAATAAATCTCCTTTAGAAGAAGAACGTACTGATCTTACACCCTTCCCTCGCAAACGAAATAATTTTCCACTCTGGGTTTCAACAGGAATCTTTAACTTGATACGCCCGTCCAGTGTTGGCACTTCAAGCTCACCGCCCAATGCTGCAGTTGTATAGCTGATCGGTACATCACAATAGAGATTGGTGTCGTCTCTGGTGAATATTGCATGCTCTTTCACATTCACATGTACATACAGATCACCTGGCGGCCCACCATTTTCGCCGGCTTCCCCTTCATTTGATAAGCGAATGCGATCTCCATTATCAACACCGGGAGGTATTTTCACTGAAATTGTTTTGGTATCTTTAACCCTGCCTTTTCCATGACAAGTACTACATGGGTCTTTAATAATTTTACCTTGTCCACGACATTGCGGACAGGTCTGTTGCAAGGAAAAAAATCCCTGTTGCATACGCACCTGTCCTTGACCTGCACAGGTGGGACAGGTTGCTGGTGAGCTGCCTTTCTTTACACCTGAGCCACTGCAAACATCACATTCGACAAGCTTTGGGATTCTGATTTTAACTGTTGTTCCGGCAACAGCATCTTCCAGGCTTAACGCCATGTCATAGCGTAAGTCGGCACCACGATAAACACGTTGTCCGCCACCACCTCGGGTAGCACCACCGAAAATATCGCCAAAAACACTATCAAAGATATCACCGACACCTGCGCCAAAACCCGGCCCGGCACTATTATCAACGCCTGCATGTCCGAACTGGTCATAGGCCGCACGTTTACGCTCATCGGACAATATATCGTGGGCCTCTTTTGCTTCCTTGAACTTTTTTTCTGCGGCCGCATCTCCCTCATTTCGATCTGGATGATGTTTCATCGCCAATCGTCGGTATGCCTTTTTCAATTCAGCATCTGTCGCGTTCTTTGATACGCCAAGTACCTGGTAATAATCTCGTTTTGCCATTTTGTGTTATGTTCTAATCCTGAATCCCATTAACCTTTTCAATAGGCGTATCTTATTCAATATTTTTAAATATTCATCACGCAAACAAGCCCGAAAGAAAAGTCTTCTCTTTCGGGCCGTGCCATGATTTCTTCAAACCATGCTTACCTTAAACAAACCCCATCCATTTCAATGGGATTCAATAATGATAGCTTACTTGTCGTCGTCTTTGACTTCCTCGAACTCGGCATCGACCACATCATCCTCAGAATCAGCACTGCCTTCGGTCGCGCCAGCTTCAGCTTGTCCCTCCTCAGCACTTTGCTGATAGACACGTTCAGCTAATTTTCCGGCAATTTCTGTCAGCTTCGTAGTTTTCTCGTCAATCGTTTCCTTACTGTCACCCTTCAGGGCTTCTTCAACATCTGCAATCGCGGCTTCAATATCTGTCTTTTCCTGTTCTTCAACCTTGTCACCTAGTTCTTCGACAGACTTTCTGGAAGCGTGGATCATATTGTCTGCCAAATTACGAGACTCGACCATTTCCTTGGCCAGGCGGTCTTCTTCGGCATGAGCTTCAGCATCCTTGACCATGTTTTCAACCTCTTCATCCGAAAGGCCACTGGACGCCTTGATGACGATAGACTGTTCCTTGCCGGTTGCCTTGTCTTTAGCAGAGACATTCAGAATACCGTTTGCATCAATGTCGAAGCTGACTTCAATCTGAGGTACACCACGTGCAGCCGGTGGGATATTCGACAAATCGAATCGTCCCAAAGATTTATTGCCTGCTGCCATTTCACGCTCACCCTGCAAGACATGCACGGTCACAGCGCCCTGATTATCTTCAGCAGTAGAAAAGACCTGACTGGTATTGGTTGGGATAGTTGTATTCTTGTCGATTAACTTGGTCGTGACGCCGCCCATGGTTTCGATACCCAGAGACAATGGTGTCACATCCAGCAACAGAACATCTTTGACGTCACCACCCAAAACTCCTGCCTGGATCGCAGCACCAACAGCCACAGCTTCATCAGGATTAACATCTTTACGCGGTTCCTTGCCAAAGAATTCCTCTACCTTCTCCTGCACCTTCGGCATACGCGTTTGACCACCGACCATAATCACGTCGGTAATCTCGGTGGTAGTCAGTCCCGCATCTTCCAGGGCAATACGACAAGGGTCGATGGTACGATCAACCAAATCTTCGACCAGTGATTCCAGCTTGGCACGCGTTATCTTGATATTAAGATGCTTCGGGCCACTTGCGTCTGCCGTTATATACGGTAAATTAATATCGGTTTGCTGAGTTGAAGATAATTCAATCTTGGCTTTTTCTGCAGCTTCCTTGAGTCGTTGCAAAGCCAGTGGGTCATTATGCAAATCAACGCCTTGCTCTTTTTTAAATTCGTCACAAATGAAATCAATGATACGTAAATCAAAATCTTCACCACCGAGGAAGGTATCACCATTGGTCGATAACACTTCAAACTGGTGTTCGCCATCAATCTCGGCAATTTCAATAATGGACACATCAAAGGTACCACCACCCAGATCGTAAACTGCAATCTTGGCATCACCTTCTTTCTTATCCATACCAAATGCTAATGCTGCAGCCGTTGGTTCGTTAATGATGCGCTTTACATCAAGACCGGCAATCTTACCCGCATCCTTGGTCGCCTGACGCTGTGAGTCATTAAAGTACGCAGGTACAGTCACAACAGCTTCGGTCACTTCTTCACCGAGATAATCTTCTGCCGTTTGTTTCATTTTCATCAACACACGGGCTGAGATTTCTGGAGAGGCCATCTTTTTGCCATTGACTTCAACCCAGGCATCACCATTGTCGGCCTTGACGATCTTGTAAGGCACCATATGAATGTCTTTCTGCACCACATCCTCATCAAAACGACGACCAATCAAACGCTTAACAGCAAACAGAGTGTTCTCTGGATTTGTAACTGACTGGCGTTTGGCGGATTGCCCAACCAGAACCTGATCACCTTCTGCATACGCAACGATAGACGGTGTCGTTCTTCCGCCTTCACTATTTTCAATTACCTTGGGCTTACCGCCTTCTAATATTGCGACACAGGAATTTGTCGTTCCAAGGTCAATTCCAATTATTTTACCCATCTGATGTTCTCCAAAACTGCTATAAATTAATTAAAAATATACGTAATTCTTTCTGATGTTCCGTATATGTGTCTGCTGACTGTTTTTTCAAGTGCAGCGCGACAATTTATTTCGCCACAATCACCATGGCTGGCCTGATTAAACGTCCATTTAGCTCATATCCCTTCTGCAGCGTAGTGATCACAGCGCCTGACTCAGTATCGTCCACTTCCTGCACGGTCACGGCTTCATGTTGATCCGGATTAAATTTATCGCCTTTCTGGGGATCGACTGGATTGACCCCGGATTTCTCTAAACATGAACAGAACATCTTCATGGTCAACTCCAGGCCTTCGTGTAAACTGCTGATATCGACCTCCTCCCCTGAGGTATCGATTGAGGCATTGATTCCCAACTCCATACTGTCCAATACAGGCAACAGTTCATTAATAAATTTATCCAGGGCATATTTATGCGCATTCTCGACATCCCGAGTGGTACGTTTTCGTACGTTGTCTAGTTCCGCCTGTGCACGAACTGCTTTATCCAGATTATCTTCTGCCTGTGTCTTTAAGATCTCAATCTGTTCTGAAAGCGATTCGATAGTGATCTCTGCTGTTGCTTCATCGGTGTCCGTCTCGGCCGAGACTTCATCTTCCTGTGTGTGATCTTCAACTTCCTCAATAACTTCTTCCAGGGTTATTTCTTCTGGACTAACTTCGTTACGCTGCTTGCCTGTCATGATTTTCCTCAAGCTATTTCGTCTATTAAAAACAACAGAAAACCCCTGATTACGGGGCTTTCCGGTATATTATGTGTCTCTTGTTGTTTATTATCTCTAGGTAAGGGTACTTATCTGGAATTCAAGGCCGAACCCAACATTTTTGCAGTTAATTCCACAATGGGTATGACTCGCTCGTAATCCATGCGCGTAGGCCCAATCACGCCAAGCACACCTAGTATTTGACCTTCAGACTCATAAGCTGAAGTGACGACACTGCAATCATCCAATACCTCATAACCTGATTCCTCACCAATAAAGATTTGCACACCTTTGGCATTAATAGATTGTTCCAGTAGATGTAAAATATCCCGTTTCTGATTGAAGGTGTCGAACAAGCGCTTAAGCCGCTCTATATCGTCCCATCCCGACACACCCATGAGGTTAGTTTCACCTGCAAGCACATAGTCACCATCCTGTGAATTTGTATCAATTGCTTGTTGCGCCATTTCGATGGCTGCTTGCATCAGCCTATTAACGTTCTCTTTCATGCTCTCGAGTTCAGCCAACATATCCTTGCGAATGTCATTCAAGTCTTTGCCTGTGAACATTTTATTCAGGTAATTGGCCGCTTCTTCCAGCTCTGATGCACTGAATTTCCGTGCTGTGTGAATAATCCTATTTTGGACTTCATTATCACTCATCACAAAAATAACCAGAATTCGATTGTCAGACAAGGAAACGAATTCAACCTGATTTAAAGTGCTCTGCTCAATCCGGGGTAACATCACGACACTGGCGAGATGGGTGATGTCTGATAGCATTGATGAGGTTCTTTGCATCAGATTTTGCATATTATTCACCGCATCCATTTCCTCTGCCATACGTTGTATTTCTTCATCACCAAGGTCACCTACCCGCAACAAGGTATCGACGAACAAACGGTAGCCTCTGGCCGTGGGAATGCGCCCTGCTGAGGTATGCGGTGAGTGTAATAAGCCCAGATCCTCCAGATCTGACATGACATTACGAATCGTCGCTGCGCTGAGATCCAGACCCAGATCCCGTGCTAGGGTCCGAGAACCAACAGGCTGTCCATCATTGATAAA
>Ga0209988_10001795_pt1 | contig 14054 bp, 13 predicted proteins | sample N075metaG_FD_183115 | JGI IMG/M metagenome (GOLD analysis project Ga0209988, IMG submission 183115) | Deep subsurface microbial communities from Kermadec Trench to uncover new lineages of life (NeLLi) - N075 metaG (SPAdes) (version 2) | ecosystem: Environmental > Aquatic > Marine > Ocean trench... | reverse complement strand
GCCGCCAGTCGCAAAGACGCTCCGGGTGTGTACGTTGACGGCGTGAAACTGGCGAGCGTCGGCCTGCGAATTCGTCGTGGATCGAGTTTTCACGGCATGGCGCTGAATGTTGACGTCGACACCGCGGCATTTTCGCGCATCAATCCCTGTGGATTCAGCAATATGCAGGTAACCGATCTGACTCGACTTGGAACCGGGCATGACATGGACAGCGCGCAGACACAGTTGCTACCCTACATCCTCAAGCACCTGGGCTTATCCGACTCCACGCTCAATATTGGACCTGCCGAACTACCGCGATTTAACGACGATTGAGTTTTTCAAGCCGCTGCGGCGTGCCTATGTCCTCCCACACGCCCTCATATACGCTGCCCGTCAGCGTTGACGCGTCGGCAGCGCTGCGTAACATCGGTGCCAGCGAAAAACGTCCCGGCTCGCAGTCTGCGAAAAAGCTCGGGCGATAAATTGCGACGCCACTGAACGTAAACTCCGGGTTTTCGCCATTCGTTACGCGCCCGTCTGCAAGATCGAAATCACCCTGTTCCTTGTGCGCTGGCGTTGGCACCAGAACAAGATGTCCCTGCGCATCGTCTGCCAACCCGGCGGGCAGCGGCATGTCGCTAAACACGTCCGCATTGATCACGAGAAACGGTTTTTTGCCGAGCAACGGCAATGCTCGCTGTATGCCGCCGCCCGTTTCCAGAATATTGTCACCCTCAGGACTATAAACGACAGAGAGTCCGTACATCGCGCCAGATCCAATGCGGTCGGCGATTTGCTCACCCAACCAGCCGAGGTTGATTACAACATTGTCGATGCCGGCTGCCTTGACGGCATCCAGGTGGCGTTCGAGCAAGCTGCGCCCGCGTACCTCCACCAAGGCCTTCGGCATGGATTCTGTAATTGGCCGCAGCCGCTCGCCACGGCCGGCCGCAAGCATCATTGCGATCATGAGTCCGCCTCGAACGCCGGCAACACACGCGACTCGATGACGTCAGCCAGGAAAGCCAATTCGTCGTAGCGCGGTGCAATCTCGACGACATAGGACAGGCAAAGTGGAATGTCGGCGATGTATCCGGATTTGCCGTCGCGGTGCTGCAGTCGCGCGAAAATACCGGCAGCCTTAAGCTGCCGCTGCACGCCCATGAGCTCAAAGTAACGCATGAACTGCTCCATGCTGACCTGCGCGCGCGTGTCAGCATGGAGTTCAGAATAAAATTTTTCCGCCCAAGCCTGCACCTGACCCGCCGGCCATTTGATGTAGCAATCTTTGAGCAAAGAAACGAGATCGTAGGTAAACGCCCCTTCAACGGCGTCCTGAAAATCCAAAATTCCCGGGTTCTGGTCATTTGTGACCATAAGATTCCGCGAATGGTAGTCGCGATGCACAAAGACTTGCGGTTGGTCGAGCGCGTTTTGGATCAACATCGAGCAGATGTCCTGCCAATGACTCTCTTCGTCTTTTGAGAATCTGATGCCAAGATGTGCGCCGCAAAGCCAGTCGTGAAAAAGCGATAGCTCGAATTCGAGCAGCTCGGCATCGTAGGGCGGCAGCTGTGCCTGATACGCCGCACCGCGCGACTGCATCGACAAAAGCGCCGCAATCGCATCTGCATAGAGCTTGTCGGCCTGGCCCGGCTCCGCAGTCAGTCGCTGCAGGTACTGGGTCGCCCCCAGATCCGACAGCAACAGAAAGCCGCGCTCCAGGTCCGCCTCTACAATCTGCGGTGCGTTCAGCCCCATGGCCTCCAGGTATCCCGCGATTCGCACGAACGGCAGACAGTCTTCTTGTGGGGGTGGCGCGTCCATTGCGATGAAACTTTTTGCTGTTGTTTGCAATCGAAAATAGCGACGAAAACTCGCGTCCGAAGAAGCCGGCGTCATATCGCTGTCTGCAAGGCCCTCGATCTGCTCAAGCCAGAGTTCGAGTTCAGCCTTGCGGCTGTCGATGGTCGAATCAATGTCGCTGATTACCAATCTCCGTAACGCGTTGAAGCACCTAAGAATCTATGCGAAGGTAACAAATACTAATGCCTGATAACATCCCGGTATCATCGCCTGCGGCGCCACACTCAGTCCCCCAATAATCTTGTTTGCGAAACTCCTGATAACTACCAGCTTTTTGCTGCTAATGCCCGTGGTGCACGCCGCGGAACCGCTCGCCTGCCAAAACACGCTGGGGACGGAGCTGGCCGAACGCGCGCACCCGACGCCACTGCAGCTCGCCGATGCTTCGACGATCGAATTGACGGCCGGCGCGCTCGAAGCACAGCTGGGCGATGAGCCGGCGGCATCGCTGACGGGTGGCGTCCTGCTGCGCCGAGGCAACAAGCTTGCCGGCGCAGACAGCGCAGTCTTCGATCCGGGCGAACGCGCATTGCGCCTGAACGGCAATGTCCGCTATGAAGACCCGGGTACGCAGATCGTCAGCGACACAGCCGAGTTTGCCTACGACTCCGGTCGCATCGTATTCGAAGGCGCTGAATTTTCACTCGGCAGCAGCAACGCCAGAGGATCCGCCGACAAGCTGTTGATCAATAAGCAGGGGCAGCTGCAACTGGACCACGTCAGCTACACGACCTGCCCGCCAGGCTCGAAAGACTGGGAGTTACAGGCCGACGAAATCGATCTCGATACACGGCTCGGCGTCGGTACGGCACGCCATATCAAACTGCGATTCAAGAACATCCCTATTCTGTATGCGCCCTACATCTCGTTTCCGATTGGCGATGCACGTAAGTCCGGCGTATTGACCCCGGAGATTGGCAGCGCTGGCCGCAGCGGTAACGAGATTAGCGTGCCTTACTACTGGAACATCGCGCCGAATTACGATGCGACGATCACGCCGCGTTTGTTGACCGAACGCGGCCTGCAATTACAAACCGAGTTTCGCTACCTGACCGAAACCAGCGACGGCATCGTCATAGCGCAGTACTTGCCCGATGACGACCTGATCAACGATGAACGGCATTTTATCAGCGTCGATCATCAAAGCCTGTTTCGAAATGGCTGGCGCAATCAAATCGATTTTCGGGAAGTGTCTGACAGCCAGTATTTTGAGGACCTCGGCGGCTCTTTAAGTATTTCGAGTATCACGCAACTCAACCAGAGCATCAGTTTCGACTGGCATACCGACAATATTTCGTTCTTCGGTCAAGTGCAGGATTTTCAAACGCTGGACGACGCCATCCTGCCTGGCGATAAGCCCTATCGACGACTACCGCAGTTACTATTCAATGCTTACTGGCCCGATCAAATGATGGGGCTTACAGCAGGCATTAACGGCGAGGTCGTTAATTTTGATCGTGATGTCGGCGTCACGGGCTGGCGCCTGAACGTTTCACCGCAAATCGAACTGCCGATCAGTGGGCCGGGCTGGTTTATCAAGCCCGCTGTTGCTCTGGACTACACGCGATACGAACTCAGTAACACGTTGCCGGGCGATCCAACGGATCCCAGTCGGTCCATTCCGATAGCGAGCCTCGATGCAGGGATGTTTCTCGAACGTACGATGTCCGGCGGCTCCGGGCGAATTCAAACAATTGAGCCGCGCATTTTGTATGTGCATATACCGCACCGTGATCAGGACGACCTGCCAGTGTTTGACACGATCATCCCGGATCTCAATCTCGTGCAACTTTTTCGCAAGAATCGCTTCCTCGGCATCGACCGCATCGGTGAAACCGATCACCTCAGCATTGGCATAAGCTCGCGAATTCTCGATGTCTCAACCGGCAGAGAGCTGGTGGCGGCCACAATTGGCCAAACACGCTACTTCAGCGATCGACAAGTCACTCTGCCAGGGGGGTCTCCCGCAAACTTTGAGTCGTCGGACTATATTGCTGAAATCCGGTTTTTTCTGTCAGAGCATTGGAACTTTGACCTTGGACAACAGTGGGGCTCCGGCGATTCCGGCACGACGAAGTCCGAGGCTCGGCTGCAATACCGACCGGCAAACAACAAGATCCTCAATATTGCCTACCGCTTCCGCCGCGATTCGCTCGAGCAGGGTGACCTGTCGTGGTCCTGGCCAATCAGCACGAAATGGAATTTCGTCGGTCGATATAACTACTCGTTCCGCGATCGCGACGTACTCGAACAGTTTTTCGGGCTCGAGTACGAAAGCTGCTGCTGGGGCCTCAGGATTGTCTCCCGGCGCTTTATTTCAACCCGCGATGGAACTCATGATTCCTCCTTCGGTCTGCAATTGGTATTAAAGGGAATGACGAGTGTGGGTACCGCGGCAGACAAACTCCTCGAACGTGGTATTCTTGGCTATTCTGCAGACCTCCGGTAATAAAAAGTGTTTAAAATTAATAGCTTATGCGCTATTGTCGCGCTATTGGCTGCGCCGCTTGTCGCGGCCCAAGACCTCCCCGAGACCGACGATCCGCCCGCTGAGGCCGTCGCGGATGCGCCGCCGGAGGCCGTCAGTTTTTTCGCAGGCCCGCCCGCGGAAGAGGCGGAACCCGTCGGTGAGCCGCTCGATAGCGTCGCGGCGATCGTTAATGAAGGCATCGTACTCAAAAGCGAATACCTGGAAACACTCGAATTGATTGTGATGCAGTCGGAGAAGGAAGGCTGGCCTTTGCCGCCCGATGATATTCTTGAAGAACAGGTTCTCGAGCGCGTCATACTGAACGAAATTCAACTGCAGCGTGCCGAGATGATTGGCCTGCAGGTTTCCGACCAAATGCTCAACCAGGTCATTGCCAACGTCGCTGCAAGACGCGGCATCGCATTTGAAGACCTGCCGGTCGAAATGTCCAGGGAAGGCATCGACTATCAGAATTTTCGACGTCAAATGCGCGACGACATTACACTGGAACAATTACGGCGCATCGAAGTTGAACAAAAAATCAATGTTTCGCCACGTGAAATAGAAAATTGCGTTGCTGACGTAGAAGACAATGTTGTCGTTAACTCAGACTACGACCTGTCGCACATCCTCCTGTCTTTCCCGGAAGCTGCATCGGCAACACAGATCGATGACATCGTTGGCATTGCCCAGGATATTTACGAACGGGCGACCGACGGTGCAGATTTTCGCGAACTGGCCGTACGCTTTTCCGATGGCCCTTCTGCACTGCAGGGTGGCGCTTTGGGGTGGATGCAGGGCGAACAAGTGCCAACCGTATTCATCGAGATACTTGCACCACTCTCGGCCGGTGACGTGTCTGAACCATTCCGTACCGCGTCAAGCATCCACATTGTAAAAGTCAACGCTATGCGCAGCGCAGTTGAGCACAGCGAAGAAGATCAGATCAATGTCCGGCATATCCTGGTCATGCCGAACGAAATCATCGATGACCAAACGGCCAGGCAGCGGGTCGTTGATGCGCACGAACGCATCGTGGCGGGCGAGGAATTTGCAGACCTTGCGAAACTACTCTCTGATGACCCTGGCTCCGCAAATGATGGCGGTGATCTGGGCTGGGCAGGTCCCGGAACATTCGTTACAGAATTTCAGGCCGCCGTCGATCTACTCGAAACCGGTGAAATGAGCGAGCCCTTCCGCAGCCCGTTCGGCTGGCACATCGTTGAAGTCCTCGGCCGTCGCGTTTACGACACAACCGAAGACCTCAAGGAGCAAAATTGCGCGGCACGTATCCGTAATGGCAAATTGGGTGACGAAACCCAGTTGTGGATGCGCCGACTGCGCGACGAGGCCTACATCGACATCCGGATGTGACTCGCACCCGCAAAGCTCTCATTGTCACTGCCGGTGACCCGGCAGGCATCGGCCCTGAACTTTGTCTGGCAATTGCGGCCGCACAAGATCGCCCTGATTTCATCGTCGTCTCTGACGTGAGACTCATGCGTGAGCGTGCACAGCAAGTTGGAATCGACATTCAGATTTCAGGACTCGCGCTTGACCAGCTCGAGGACTGGCAAGCCACTGCCCGTACGCTGGCCGTCATTGATATGCCCTTCCCCACAAAGGTCGAATGCGGAAAACCCGATCCGGCAAATGCGGCTGCACTGCTGGATGGCCTGAGACTCGCCGTCGAAGGCTGTCTCGACGGTCGTTTCGCGGCGCTGGTCACGGCACCGCTCGCCAAGGACATTGTTAACGATGCCGGCATCGCGTTCACCGGGCATACGGAGTTTCTGGCCGAACTGGCGAACATCCGTCTCCCCGTCATGTTGCTTGTTGCGGGTGATTTGCGAGTTGCGCTGGCAAGTACGCACATGCGGCTGCGCGACGTGCCGGACTATCTGAACGCGACCCGCTTGCGTGAGGTCTTGTCTGTGCTGGTCGATGGCCTCAAATCATCTTTCGGCATAGACCGGCCGGAGATCGTGGTCTGCGGCCTGAATCCACATGCAGGCGAAGGTGGGCACCTTGGCCACGAAGACGCCGAAATCATAGCGCCCGTGGTCCGGGAGTTTCAGGACAGCGGCGCAAACATTCGCGGCCCCATACCGGCTGATACGGCGTTCACACCCGCGGCAGGCCACAAAGATGCCGTCCTGGCCATGTACCACGATCAGGGCTTACCGGTTCTGAAATTCGCCGGATTTGGTCATGCCGTCAATGTCACGCTGGGCCTGCCGTTCATTCGGACGTCGGTCGACCACGGCACTGCCTTTGATCTCGCAGGCTCGGGCGAAGCCGATACGGGGAGTCTGCTCAAGGCAATGGAGCTGGCGCGCGACATCGCCCATCGGCAAGCCGGTCACTCGTGAACAAGCACCGCCCGCGCAAACGATTTGGACAGCATTTCCTGACAGATCCCGGTGTCGTTGACGCCATCGTCAATGCGATTTCGCCGCAGGAAGATGAGGTCATTGTCGAAATCGGCGCGGGCTCCGGAGCAATCACAGTGCCACTCGCGCGACGCTGCGGTAGTTTGCATGCAGTGGAGCTCGATCGCGACCTCGCAGCGCGTTTGCGCACTCTGTTCCAGGATAACGAACGCGTCACGATTCATGAAGCAGACGCGCTGTCTTTCGACTTCTCGTCACTGGGTACCTCGCTGCGCGTCGTTGGCAATCTCCCGTACAACATTTCGACACCGTTGTTGTTTCACCTCCTCGCTCAGCGCGACGTGATTACCGACATGCATTTCATGTTGCAAAAAGAGGTGGTCGATCGCATGGCGGCAGATCCCGGAAGCAAGGCATTCGGTCGTCTTACAATCATGCTCGGCTGCTACCTCGATATCGAAGCGCTGTTCGACGTCGACCGACTGGCGTTTGATCCGCCGCCAGCCGTGACCTCGGCCGTGGTGCGGCTGCGGCCCAAATCCGGGATCATCGACATCGTGGATGGCCAGCTTCTGTCAGGCCTGGTCGCGGCAGCTTTCAGTCAGCGGCGCAAGACGCTGCGCAATGCCGTAAAGACATACGCCTCCGAGAAGGAACTGCAAGCCCTCAATATTGACCCGGGATTGCGCCCTGAAAACATCGCTATCCCGGACTGGGTGGCACTGGCCAATCATCTGGCGTTGAAAAACAGTTCCGCGAGCACCTGAAGTCGATAGAATAGAGGCCTTCATTACTGGTCAGGCCACGATCCCCATGGATGAAAAAGTCTGCGACATCAGGATCCAGGTCGCTACACGTTATGTTGATGAGCAATCCGAACCGGAGCTGGATCGCTACGTTTTCGCATACACGATCACCATTTCGAACTACGGCGCCGTGGCGGCAAAGTTGATCAGCCGCCACTGGATCATTACAGATGCGAATGGAAAAGTGCAGGAAGTGAATGGCGATGGCGTTGTCGGTGAGCAGCCGCATTTGCAGCCCGGTGAGGAATTTCAGTACTCGAGCGGTGCCGTGCTCGGCACGCCGGTCGGCTCGATGCAGGGTATGTACAGAATGGAAACCGACGATGGCGTCAATTTCGATGCGCCAATTGCGGCATTCACGCTCGCCGTTCCAGGCCTGCTGCACTGAGTTAAGAGTACCGCATGGCAACCTACGCGATTGGAGACTTGCAGGGCTGCTATGACCCGTTCCGCAAGCTGCTCGATCAGATCGACTTCGACCCGGCGAAGGATACGCTGTGGTTAAGCGGCGATCTTGTGAACCGCGGGCCAAAATCGCTGCAGCTTGTGCGCTTTGTGCGCGGCCTGGGCGATTCAGTGATTACTGTTTTGGGCAATCACGACCTGCATTTGCTTGCGCTGGCAAGCGACAGCACCAACCTCAATCGTCGATTCGAGACACTGGAAAAACTTCTGCGGGCAGCGGATTGCGACGAACTCGTCGATTGGCTGCGACGCTTGCCGCTCGCACACTACGACAGGAAACTCGATACGCTGCTGGTACACGCAGGCACGCACCCTGCCTGGTCCGTCAAGAAGACACTGGCGCTTGCCGCAGAGGTTGAAGCCGCCCTGCAGGGCAAGAAGTTCGAAGCCTTGCTCGAGAAAATGTATGGCAACACACCGCGACGATGGTCGGGAAAATTGAAAGGCAACGCACGCCTGAGGTTCATCGTCAATACGCTGACACGCATGCGCATGCTAACGGCCGACATGCGATTGAATTTCGCCCATACGGGCGCGCCCTGGCGCGCACGAAAAGGGCTTAAGCCGTGGTTCGAATTTGATGATCGGGCGACTGGCGATACGCGTGTCGTGTTCGGACACTGGTCTGCGCTGGGTCTGATTGTATTACCCGACTTGATCAGCCTGGACACGGGTTGTGTCTGGGGCCGCCAGCTTACAGCCGTGCGGCTGGACAAGCGCAACCCGCGAGTGTTCCAGGTAGCAGGCCAACAAGCATGCGATCGCTAAGCGCGTTCAATTTGCAGCAGTGGATCGACGCTCACCGCGATGCGCTCAAACCACCGGTCTGTAATCGGCAGGTCTTCGAGGACGATGACTTCATCGTCATGATTGTCGGCGGTCCAAACTCACGCGACGACTATCACGTCGATGAAGGACCCGAGTTTTTCTACCAGCTCGAGGGCGAAATGCTTCTGCGGACCATCCAGGATGACAAGCGAGTCGATATCACGATTGGCGAAGGCGACGTCCTGCTGCTGCCACCGCGCGTGCCGCACTCACCGCAACGCTTTGCGGACACGATTGGCCTCGTCGTCGAACGCAAGCGCTTGCCGCAGGAACTCGACGGCTTCATTTGGTATTGCGACAATTGCGATAGCAAGCTGTACGAGGAATACCTGTACGTCGACGATATCGTGGGTCAACTGCCCCCGGTTTTTGAACGATTCTACAGCTCCGTCGAAAATCGCAGCTGCGAACATTGTGGCACAGTGAAGCAGGAACCCGCCCGAACATGAATTTCGAAGACAACAAGGAATTCGCACGCAAGCTGGATGAACAGGATCCACTGCGGGCGTTTCGCGACCAGTTTAATTTCCCGCCAAGCCGTGACGGCAATTCGCCTGTGTACTTGTGCGGTAATTCCCTGGGACTGCAGCCCAAGCTCGCTAAAAAATACGTTCTCGACGAACTCGCAAACTGGGCCAATTACGCTGTCGACGGTCATTTTCATTCCGAGCGTCCGTGGATCGAATACCACCGGCACGCGACCCGGGGGTTTGCAGAATTAACGGGTTCGAAACCATCCGAAGTAATCGCGATGAACACGCTGACCGTCAATCTGCACTTTCTGATGGCGAGTTTTTATCGTCCGACGAATGCACGCCACAGGATTCTGATCGAGGAAAAGGCGTTTCCGTCCGATCGCTACGCTGCGCAATCGCAGATTCGCATGCACGGTTTCGACCCGGAGGACGGAATCGTTGAATGGAAGTCGTCCAACGACGACGGCTGGCTAGCCCTGTCAGACCTGGCCGACATTCTCGAGCGAGAGGGCGACAGCATCGCCCTGCTGTTGCTGCCGGGCGTCCAGTACTACACAGGGCAGGTTCTCGAAATGGCCGAAATTTGCCGCCTGGGGCGCGATGCCGGCTGTGTTGTTGGGCTGGACCTGGCACATGCCATTGGCAACGTAGAACTGCACCTCAATGACTGGGCGCCGGACTTCGCGGCATGGTGTACCTACAAATACCTGAATGCGGGGCCGGGAGCGATCGGCGGTGCCTTTATCCACGAGTCGCATTGTTCGCCGGAAAACCTGAACCAGCTGCACGGCTGGTGGGGACATGACGACAAGACACGCTTCAAGATGCTGCCGACGTTTACACCGGCCGCAGGCGCGGAGCTCTGGCAGATGAGTAACCCACCGATTCTTGCGCTGGCGCCCGTCATTGCGTCATTGGACTTGTTTCTCGAGGCTGGCCTGCCGCGCCTGATCGAAAAATCCCGCAGCCTGACGAATTACCTGCGTTGGTTGATCAATCGACGCTTCCCTGAACACATTGGCATTCTCACGCCTGCAGATGCGCGCGGTGCTCAACTGTCACTCGTCGTGCAAGATGCGAACATCGACGGCAAGGCGCTGTTCGACCGACTGCGCAAGCTCAATGTCACGGGCGACTGGCGTGAACCCGACGTCATACGCGTCGCGCCCGCACCGATGTACAACAGCTTTTCCGACGTATTCGAATTTGTGGAGCGTCTCGAACTCGCTCTAAAATGAAATCCGATTCCGTCAATATAATTGGTGCCGGTCAATGCGGCACGTTGACCGCGATCATGCTTGCGAGACACGGTTTCGAGCTTAATGTTTATGAACGTTTCACCGACCCGCGCATTCGCGACGCGGAGGCAGGTCGCTCGATCAATCTCGCGCTCGCGGCGCGAGGGCTGAATGCATTACAGCAAGTGGGCATCGACGCACTCATCCAACCCATGTTGGTACCTATGCGGGGCCGCATGGTGCACCAGGCCGACGGGACGACGTCTTTCCTTCGCTATGGGCAACAAGAACACGAACAGATTTACTCAGTCACGAGGCTGGGGCTGAACCAGGTATTGCTGGGCGTGGCCGACGACACGCCCAACCTGCACCTGCATTTTCAGCAGAATGCGATCGCTTACGACGCGCCGGACCGCACTGTGCACGTCAGGAATGAGCTCGACGGCAGCCTGTATCAAATTGCAGCGGAGCCCTTGCTTGCGGCAGACGGCGCCGGTTCGATCATTCGTCGCTCATTCGACGGTACCGGAACCTTTGGTGGCATCGAATCCCTGCTCGAACACGCTTACAAGGAACTCTCTATTCCTGCCGGACCGAGCGGTGAATATCAGCTTGCGTCGGACGCACTACACATTTGGCCGCGCGGCGGCTTCATGCTTATCGCCCTGCCGAATCCGGGCGGTGACTTCACGCTGACGCTGTTTCTGTCCACGACGGGAAATAACAGCTTCGGGCAATTGGTCGACGAAGCTGCGGTCGTGCGGTTTTTCGAAGAGCATTTTTCTGACGTAGCCGCATTGATTCCCAAGCTTTGTGACGAAGTCCTGCACCACCCACTGGGCATACTCGGCACCGTACGCTGCCGCCACTGGCACGACCGCGGCAACGTCTTGCTCATCGGCGACGCAGCGCATGCCATCGTGCCTTTCCACGGCCAGGGCATGAACCTGGCGTTCGAAGACTGCGTGCGACTGTCGGAGATCGTGGACGACCTTGGCGGCGACTGGCCCAATGTGTTCGCGCGCTTCGAGGCCGAACAACTTGCGAATGCAAATGCGATTGCAGACATGGCACTGGACAATTACATCGAAATGCGCGACACAGTGCGCGACCCACAATTCGCGCTGCGCAAGGCACTTTCCTTCGAGCTCGAGCGCAGGTTACCGCAGCACTTCATCCCGCGTTATTCAATGGTGATGTTTCACTCGGAAATTCCCTACCTCGTCGCACAGCAACGTGGAGAAATCCAGAACGCGCTGCTGGACGAATTCACCAGGGACGCGAACTCGCTGGCCGAAGTCGATCTGACAGGAGCCGCCGACGCGGCCCTTAGCCGCCTGTCGGTATTGAAGCTGTAAGGACTCGATCCAGTTGAAAAATCTCCATCGCGTAAGCGTGTTTCGAATCTATCACGAAAGCCTCGCGTGACGTTTCCTGCCACTCGCCATCAACCAAATCGGGAAAGTAAGCATCGCCATCGATTTCGACAGCGACTCGAGTCATATAGATACGTTGCGCACGTGGCAGGAATTCACGGTAAAGCTGTCCACCGCCAATAATCATTAGCTCATCGACCCGGCCTGCCATGTCCACAGCATCATCGGGCGACGCAACGATATCGCAACCCGGCGCTTCGAAGTCCGGATTGCGGCTGATGACGATGTTTTGACGATTCGGCAATGGCCGACCGATCGATTGCCAGGTTAGACGTCCCATGACGATCGGTTTGCCCGTCGTGATTTCTTTGAAACGCTTTAGATCACGCGGCAGGTGCCACGGCAGCTCACCGCGATTTCCAATGACATTATTTGCCGAGGCTGCGGCGATAAGGCTGATACGCATTTGGAACTAGACCGCGACTGTTAATTTGCATTGAAGTTTAAACCATTTTCGGTGCTTGTTTGCATCGACGATTGACCCGTCTGGTCGCTGCCGTGGAGGGCAGTGACTTTAATCTACTTAGTCATACCCAGCTAATTCCATCAGCGCTGAGATCGCGCCCGCGAGATCATCTTTCGAACATTCGGCTTATCATTGATTACTGAGATTTCGATTTCAGGGTGGTGATTTGCAAACACTCTAAACACCTCGTCCGCGAACGAGTGACCAATCGACTCAACTTTCTTAAAGTCGAAAATTACTTTAGAAAATCGATCGATCCGTGTCAGCAGCCGTTTTGCCTGTGATCGTGACACCAATGTATCATCACCATATTGAGCCAAATTCACAGGTACAACGGTCTTGGAAAATGCGTAATCCTCTGGACTTGCATACTCATCAAAGACGCTAGTAACCGTCCGTTTGCAATTGTTTTTGAGCCTCATAAATACGACCGTTCCTTTTCCTGGCTTCAAAGACTGTGCAATCCATTCGGTTGGATCGTTGTAGTCATGGGCATAATAGACATCACCGGATAGCACGGCGAATTCGTCGAAAATTCTAGAGCTGAAAAAGATGCCTTCGCCGGTGTGGTTGTCTGGATCTGTTGTGAATTTTCCCTTAGCCAGTTCAAGTACTGAATGGCGCTCATCATCTAAATTCATCGCAGCCTTAATCTTCTTGAATATCCCGATGCCATCATCTGAAATATATATATCCAAGTGTGGGCGAAACCGCTCGATGTAAATCTCTATTTGTGTACCATCCGAATGGTCAATCGCATTGTTCACCATCTCAGTAAAGCCATACTCCCATATCCCGATCGCTTCGCTGGGGAGACTTCGAAGATGTTGAAGCGCCACATCGCGCCACAACTTGTCCTCTTCCAACGTCCCGTCCAATACGAAGTTATAGTCGTACTTTGATTCTGGACGGAGTTTATAAATGGGACGCGAGCGCGGCCCACTCACAGAAATACTGTTCTGGCCCACAAGCCGGCGGATATGGTGGTTTACGGCCTGGCGCGTAATCCCGAATTTCTTAGCAGTTACCGAGGTGATATCAGTACGGTGTGCTGTCATATTTTGAACGATATACTCACGAATTGCTTCGCCGCGTTTTCTTACACCGGACAAATTTGGCCCCTTTCTTGTCAAGGTTATATAGATATGTTGACAAGTTTACGGGCTTATCTTGTCAAAAGATAGTGCAATATGTTGATTTACAATGAAGTTTGAACCGATTTCGGTGCTTATTTGCATCGACGATTGACCCGTCTGGTCGCTGCCTGATGGTGACATAGGCACACTTTACTGACCATTCTGCCAGGCAAGTTTTCAGTGCAAATCAACAGCCCGTCGTTCAATTTTGATTTTGATCGGGTTTGGACAAGTTATTGCGAATTGGATCTCGAATAGCTCGATCCACCATTCGATACCAGTTATCAAGGTATTTACAAGTTAACTGGTGATAAAGCGTAATTGTTGGATGAAAAGATCAAGCACAATGTACAAGCGCCACCGAGTTCCACCGGAAATCATTCAATATGCAGTATGGCTCTACTATCGTTTCAACCTGAGTTGTCGAGATATTGAGGATTTGCTGGCTGAACGTGGGATTGCTGTTAGCTATGAGTCGATTCGTCTGTGGTG
>Ga0209988_10001794_pt1 | contig 14059 bp, 10 predicted proteins | sample N075metaG_FD_183115 | JGI IMG/M metagenome (GOLD analysis project Ga0209988, IMG submission 183115) | Deep subsurface microbial communities from Kermadec Trench to uncover new lineages of life (NeLLi) - N075 metaG (SPAdes) (version 2) | ecosystem: Environmental > Aquatic > Marine > Ocean trench... | reverse complement strand
TGCCTGGCCGAAGGAACGGAACTCGAAGCCCTTGTCCCTTGTCTTCTGGACGATCTCGACGGCCTTCACCGAACTCGAGCCGATGTCGAGGCCAATGACCGATGCTTTGCCGAAACTCGGTAGCGAAAACTTCATCCCGAGGATTCCCTCCGCGATCCTATTGCCGGAAACCCGAAAAGCCGGAATCGTCCGGTTTTTCGAGCCTGTCCGGTGCGTCCAAGAAGCCGAATACCCGGTCCTTGTCGGAGACCTTGAGACCGAGAGACAGCAGGATCTTCCGCTTCGTATCGAGACGACACGGCCGTCCCGCCTCGACCCGGTCGATCGTCAGCGTGGAAAGACCGGCCTTCCGCGCGAGTTCTGCCTTGCTCATCATGAGGTTCTCTCTGAACCTCTGAACCTGATTGCTGCCCACCGATCATCCTCCGCGGCTCGTTCCACCCTGGTCGAGTCCGACTCTTGGCCTATCGGACCGGAGATTCAGGGACTTGAGACACCTCGGCGCGACATCCTTGTGCGGCGGATCACATCTGATAAAGGCGCAACCCCATCGCAGGGCTCTCGAGGCCGTGTAGCGTTTTCCCAGCGTGCAATTCGTTTCAGGGCAGCGCTCCGAAGACCGATGTCAAACCCGTGTTCGATCGAATTCTCATCGTCGACGATGACGCCGCCCTCCGCGAAAGCCTGGAGTTGATCCTGTCCGCGGAGGGATACGGCGTGCTGTCCGCCGATTGCGGCGAAGCGGCTCTCGAAGTCATCTCAGCCTCCAGCGTCGACGTCGTCTTATGTGACCTACGCATGCCGGGGCTCGACGGATTCGAGCTGATCCCGCAGATCGCCCGCCAGCTCCCGGGTGTTCCGATCATTCTCATGTCCGCCCACGGAACCGAGGATCTCGCCGTAGAGGCGATTCAGCGCGGGGCCTATGACTACCTCGCAAAACCCTTCCAGCCGGCTGAAATCCGCCTCACCTTGCGGAAGGCGCACGAGCGCGAACAGCTGCGGCGCCACAACGAACTCCTCCAGCGTGATATGTCCCGAACGCACGGCGAGCGCGCGATCGTTGCGGCGTCGGACGGGATGATCGATCTGCTCGAGATGCTCGAACGAACCGCCGCCTACAAATCGACCGTGCTCGTCACCGGAGAGAGCGGGACGGGCAAAGAGGTCATCGCTCGAGCGATCCACCAGCAATCCCCGCGTCGCGAACGACCCTTCGTTGCGATCAACTGCGGCGCGATCCCCGAAAACCTGCTCGAGAGCGAGTTGTTCGGCCACGCCAAGGGCGCGTTCACCGGAGCGAATCGGGCGCATCGGGGCCTCTTCGTCGAAGCCGACCAGGGCACCCTCTTCCTCGATGAAATCGCCGAACTCCCGACTTCGCTCCAGGTGAAGCTGCTTCGCGCCATCCAGGAAGAAGAGATCCGGCCGGTCGGCGAAACGAAGACCGTGAAGGTGGACGTCCGCGTCATCGCCGCAACCGCCCGGGATCTGACCCGTGAGATTGCGGAGAAGCGCTTCCGCGAGGACCTCTTCTACCGTCTGAATGTCGTTCGCCTCGAGATTCCACCCCTGCGCGATCGACGCGAGGATATTCCACTTCTCGTCGATCATTTCCTTGCGCGCTTTCGCGACAGCCTCGGGAAGAATGTGTATCGGGTCAGTGACGAAGCGCTCAGCCTGCTCGTCCACTACCGATGGCCCGGCAATATTCGCGAGCTCGAAAATCTGATCGAACGGGCGATGATCCTGACCGATGGCGATGTGATCGAAGTGAGTGCCCTGACCCAGGTCGTCGTCTCCGAACCAACCTCGGGCGCCGAGTCGGAAGCCGACCCGCACGAGGATCTCTGCCTGAAACGCGCGCGCCAGGCAGTCGAGGCGCAGTTCATCCGCAAGGCACTCGAAAGAACTGGCGGCAATCGCACGCATGCGGCCAAGCTTCTCGAAATCAGTCATCGCGCCCTGCTCTACAAGATCAAGGACTACGGGCTCCGCGACTAACGCGCCCCACCCCGCACCGCCATCGCTTCGAGTTCGCTCGGACGTGTCTTCAACTGGCACGGCATCCGGAAGTGGAAGAGCGCGCCTCCGAGTACACAAGGCTCCGCATCGAGTTCGACGCTACCGCCCATCTCCTCGGCGAACCGGCGCGCATTGGCCAGGCCCAGGCCCGTGCCCTCTCCCGGCGCCTTGGTCGTGAAGAAGGGATCAAAGATTCGACCCGACTCGTCTGGCGGAACACCGGGCCCCGAGTCGCCGACCCGGCACACGATCGAGTCCACGCGTGAGTCGGGAATCGCCGCTGCATGCTCCGGACTCCCGTCGCCGGCTCGCCGCCCAGCACGGTCCTCGGCGACCTGAATGCACACGCGACGCGACGAAGCTCCCTCGAGCGCCGAGGCCGCGTTGATCGCGAGATTCAGCAGGATCTGGGAGGCCAGGCTCGCATCGCCCATCGCAAACCCCACGCCCTCCTCCGCCTCGACGCTGAATTCGATGTCGGCGAAGGCCTGCTGGGCGGAAACGAGTTCCACGACCTGGCGAGCGATCGAAACGAGTTCGATCGGCCCGTGCTCCACACGCGGCGGTCGCGAGAAATCGAGCAGCTGGCGGAGGATCAACCGGACGCGCTCCCCTTGTTCACTCGCCCGCGCGAGGCACCGCCTGCCCTCTTCGCCCAGACCCTCGTCCCGGGCTGCGACGTCGAGGAAGGCCAACAGCGCACCCATCGGGTTCCCGACTTCGTGTGCAATCCCCGCGGCGAGGGATCCCACCATGGCGAGGCGCTCGGCCCGGTCGAGGCCCACGCGAGCCTGAACGAGACTCGTATTCGCGGTACGCAGCTCGAGAACCGCCTTCTCGAGCGCTCCTGCTCGGATCGCCAGCGCCGCCTGCATCTCGTTGAAGGCGGCTCCGAGTTCTGCGATCTCGCCCACCCCTTCCACGGGCAACGTTGCCGGTAGATCGCCGTCGCCGATCTCTCGAACCCCACGCGCCAGGCGGTGCAGGGGCCCCACGATGCGACGGCGAAGTAGCGTGACTCCGAAGAGACAGAAGATCAGGACGTCGGTGACCAACAGAACGAGAACCACGCCCCCCGACACCGGCGCATCGATCCGCCCCGCGATCACACCGGCTCCCAGCGTGCGCGGCGCTGCGAATCGAATCGGCGTCCACGGGGCCCCGGACCGAACCACCGGTTCCCCGAGTTCCGCCACCTCGGCGGCCAGCTCCAGAGTGCCGGGATCGATGGGTTCAGCCGACTCACGGAGGGCCGAGCTGCGACCCTCGCCATCGATTCGCCACCAGATTCCGATCTCACTCGGACGGACTTCGAAGGAGGGGTCCCGCGTCTGCGCCACGAATCCCTGCCCGAGGAGTCCATGCAGACTCTCGATCCGGGCGCGATTGATCTCGAGGAAGACACCGGCAAGCAGGCCCGTCCCGGTCACCATCACCAGGACCAGTGAGAGGAGCACCTCGGCCTGGACGCCATGCCGAGTCCCCACGCTCAGGCCTCGCGCTTGGGATCCTCGACCCCGAGCTTCTCCAGTCGATATCGGAATGATCGGAACGAGATGCGGAGCAGACGAGCGGCGCGCTTCTTCACGCCACCACTCTGGACCAGCGCCTCCACGAGCAGTGAACGTTCATAGTCTGCGACCACGTCCTCGAGATCGATGCCCTTCGCCGTGATGCGAGGGGCGGTCTGCGACGCGCGGACCGCGGTGACCGCTGGTGGAAGCAGGTCCAACCCGATCACGGAGTCATGCGACAACGCCACCGCACGCTCGACGAGATTCTCGAGCTCGCGAACGTTGCCCGGGAACGCGTAGGTCGAGAGCACTTCGAATACGGCCGCGTCGATCCCCTCGACGTCCTTTCCGAGTTCGTCCGCAAAGCGTCGGATGAAATGCTGCGCCAGAAGCGGGATGTCTTCGATGCGCTCGCGCAGAGGAGGCAATGTCAGCTGGATGACATTCAGTCGATAATAGAGGTCCTCACGAAATCGCCCCTCGGCCACTTCGTCCTCGAGGCGGCGGTTGGTCGCCGAAACGATGCGCACATCGATCTTGCGGTCAGCGGTGTCTCCCACGCGTCGAATAGTCTTCTCCTGCAACGCACGCAGCAGCTTGACCTGAAGCGGCTGGGAGAGCTCCCCGATTTCATCGAGAAAGAGCGTGCCCCCGCTTGCCGCTTCGAAGAGACCTTCCTTGGTCTGGACTGCACCGGTGAAGGCGCCCTTCACGTGGCCGAAGAGTTCACTCTCGAGCAGGTTTTCCGGAATCGCGCCGCAGTTGATCGCAACGAAGGGTTTGTCGTGCCGGCCACCCTGTTCGTGAATCGCGCGTGCAACCAATTCCTTGCCGGTGCCGCTTTCACCCGAGACGAGCACGTTGGTCTTCGTCTCGGCGACCAGGGCAATCAGGTCGTAGACCTCCTGCATCACGCGACTGTGTCCGATCAGCGTTCGGTCGCGTGACTGACTGCGCAGCTCCTGCCGGAGCCGTCGATTCTCGTTCGCGAGGAGCTTCTTCTCGAGTGCCTTCTCGATCACGATTTTCAGTTCGTCAACCTTGAAGGGCTTGGTCAGGTAGTCATACGCGCCCTCCTTCATCGCGGAGATCGCGCTGTCTGTGCTTCCGAAGGCGGTGACTACGATCACGGCAGCCTCGGGTGCAACCTCATGCGCCGCCAGGATCAGATCGAGCCCGGTCTTTTCCGGCATCTGCATGTCCGTGATGACCAGGTCGATCTCGTCCGATTCCAGATACACGATGGCCGTATCGACATCGGAGGCCGTTTGGACGTCATACCCTTCGCGACGCAGGAAGATCTCGAGAAACTCCCGCATGCTCTGTTCGTCGTCGACGACGAGAATCCGTGCCTTGGGTTCTGCCATCAGACCGGCTCCGCGCAGGCGAGAAAGACACGAAAGCACGTTCCGCTACCGAGCTGGCTCGACACTTGAATCGAACCCCCATGCTGTTCCACGAGTCGCTGCACCGTCGCCAACCCCAATCCAGTTCCATCCCGTTTGGTCGTATAGAAGGGCTCGAAGATCATCTCCTGGATCTCGGGCGAAATACCCGGCCCCGTATCCTCGATCTCGAGCACAGCCGTGCAGGCGGACCGCGGCCCTGCCGCAGCCCCCCCACCCTCTCCCTTACGGTCCAAGAGCTCGGGCTCTTGAGCGGCATCCCCCCTGACCCGTAAAACCCGGACTGAGAGGCGCCCCACCCCATCCATCGCCTCGATCGCGTTGTTCCAGAGGTTCCAGACCACCGCCGTCAGCTGCGAGGGATCCGCCATCACGACAACCTCGGGATCCAGTGTGAGCTCAACCTCCACGCCCTCGCTGACCCGAGTACCGTTCATCTCGGAGACCTCCTCGATCAGGCGAGCCAGATGGACGGGCTCGGGCTTGGTCCGCGCGGGGCGGGAATATCGAAGGAAATCGCTGATCAGATGATTCAGGCGATCGACCTCCCGAACCACGATATCCATCAGCCGCGCATGCTCCGATTCGTCTCGCGGGTGATCGGGAGCGCTTTGCAGGACTTGCACGCTGCCCGAAATCGAGGCCAATGGATTGCGAATCTCGTGCGCCATCCGCGCAGCCATCTCGCCCACGGCGGCGAGTCGTTCCGACTGTCTCAGCTCCTGCTCCATCGCCACGACCCCGGTCACGTCCTGAAAAATCACGACGTGGCCGACCGGCTCACCCTCCTCGTCTCGCAGGGTCGAAGCGCCCAGCCCGAGGAAGAGGTCATCACCTCTCAGATTTTGGTAGCCCAGACGATCGCCCCGGACCCCCTGCTCGCCACCGCGCCCGGCAAAGCCATTGCGAACGATTTCGCTGGCCCCGGGAATCAGCTGCTCGAGCGGTTGCCCCGCCGCCGCGGTCGCCGAAAGCCCGGTGATGCGCTCGGCTTCGGGATTGAAGGACGTGATGCAGCCCGATTCGTCCGTCGTGAGCAGCCCACTGCCCATGCTCTCGACCGTACGAAGATGGAGATCGCGGAGTCGACGAAGATCCGTGGTTCGGCGATCGAGCGCGGCTCCCGTCCGTCGCAGCTCGGCGGAAAGCGTATTGGCCAGCATGCCGAGCATGAGGAGCGCGCCGGCGTAGAAGCCCCAATAGGCTCCCAGCAGCAGCAGCGGCCGGGAACCTTCGGCCCCCATCGGAGGCAGCCAACCCAGCTCCGACCCGAAGAGCACGAACCCGTAGCCCAGGGCCGCGAGGCCCGAGCTGAGTCCCACGGCGTTGCGGTCGAGAAGAAGCGCGCCATAGAGCACCACCAACGCATAAAGGAAGGTGAAGACCGACTCGTTGGCGCCGGAGAAATAGACGAGCGAGGTCACGATCGCGACGTCGATCCCCACCTGAACCGTCGCGAATCGGGCCGGATTCCGGGTGCGATCGACCATACAAGCGGAGACGATCGTCGCCATGAAGGCTGCTGCGACCGTCCAGTAGACGCCCCAGATCCCTGGCCCCGTCGGGTCGCCGACGATCCGGTCGATCGTGACCGCCAGCCCCAGACTCAAACCGGCGAGCAGCAGTCGCGCGCCGAGCAACCATCCCAGCCTCGTACGCGTCTTGGCATCGACGCGGATTGCGTCCGAAAGGCCCACTCTCACCCGCCCCTCTGCTCCGCAGCCTTCTCCACACCGTGAGCGCACCGTTGCGGTGCGGGTCCGGTGTGGCTCACTGGATGGTGTCGGCGATCGTGAAGATCGGCAGGTACATGGCGATCAGGATCGTGCCGATGGCCCCCCCCATGAACACCATCATGATCGGCTCGAGCATCGCGGTCAGGGCGCCGACGGCGGTGTCGACTTCGTCGTCGTAGAAGTCCGCGACCTTGTTGAGCATGATTTCCATCGAGCCCGTCTCCTCGCCCACCGCGACCATCTGGACCATCATACTCGGGAAGATCTTCGATCCCCTGAGCGGCTCGGCGATCGTCTTGCCCTCCGAGATTGCCTGGCGTGTCGCCTGGAGTTCTTCTTCGATGAGCATGTTGCCCGCGGTCTTCGCCACGATGTCGAGACCATCGAGAATCGGAACACCCGAGGAGATCATCGTGCCGAGCGTTCGCGTAAAGCGAGCAACCGCGACCTTCTTGATGATGTTGCCGAAGATCGGTAGACCGAGAGCGATGGCGTCGGTCTGATACCGAAACTTGCGACTCCGCATGCGTGCTTGACCGAAGGCCGTAGAGAACACGAAGATGCCCGTCAACGCGTAGCCGATATAGGCCTGCATCCAGTTGCTGATCGCGATCACCATCTGTGTGGGACCGGGGAGCGTACCGCCGAAGTCGGCGAACATCTGTTCGAAAACCGGGATCACCTTGACGAGTAGCAGCACGATACAAGCCATCGCGATCACGGAAACCGTGGCCGGGTAGACCATGGCGCCCTTGAGCTGTCTGCGCAGCTTTTCCTGCTTCTCGAGCTGAATTGCGAGTCGATTGAGAATCGTGTCGAGAATGCCGCCGACTTCACCGGCCGCGATCAGATTGACGAAGAGATCATCGAAGACCTTGGGATGCTTGGCGAGGGACTCCGCGAAGGTCGAACCCGATTCGACATCACTCCGCACCTGTCGAAGCACGTTTTTGAACGTGACGTTGTCCTGCTGATCAGCCAGAATCTGCAGGCACTGCACAAGGGGCAGCCCCGCATCGACCATCACAGCGAACTGGCGCGTGAAGACGACGAGATCCTTGATCGTGACCTTCGGCGCGAGGAAGGGGAAGATCTCCGAGATGTCCTTCGGCTTCGCTTTGACCTTGCCGGGAATGAGCCCCATGTTCTTGACGTGCAACGCAACGGCTTCAGAGGTCGCCGCTTCGACCTCTCCCGATCTCTTGTCGCCCGAACGCGTCTTCGCATTCCAAAGAAAAATAGCCATCAATCAGTCTCCCGCGATCACGTCGTGCAGTTCCGCAGCGTCATCGAAATCTTGGATCACGCTCAAGTCGGCCCCGGGCGACGGCCACCCGCGGCCGACATCGCAGCCGGCCCCTTGTTGATCAGCGCTTGCAATTCCTCGACGTCAGGGCTTCGGCCCTTGGCCACCTCGATATCGACGTGCCGTCGCGTCACGAGCGTCGCCAGACATTGATTCATCGTCTGCATGCCCGACTTGCCCTGCCCCATCTGCATCGAGGAGTAGATCTGGTGGATCTTGTCATCGCGCATCAGGGCGCGGATCGCTGTGTTCGGTATCATCACTTCGAGCGCGAGCGCCCGACCCGGTCCGTTGGCACGCGGCAACAGCGTCTGGCACATCACCGCTTCGAGCACGAAGGAGAGTTGCTGCCGAATCTGTGACTGCTGATAGGGAGGAAAGACGTCGACAATTCGGTTGATCGTCTGGATCGCAGAGTTCGTGTGCAGCGTCGCGAAGGCGAGATGGCCGGTCTCCGCAACGGTCAGCGCAGCCTCGATCGTCTCGAGATCACGCAGCTCCCCGATCAGCACGATGTCTGGATCCTGGCGTAGGATATATTTGAGCGCCGCCTTGAACGATTCGGTATCCGACCCGATCTCGCGCTGGTTGACGATGCAGCCCTTGTGGGGGTGCAAATATTCGATCGGGTCCTCGATCGTGATGATGTGTTCGTTCCGCTCGCGGTTGATGGTGTCGATGATGCTCGCGAGCGTCGTCGACTTGCCCGAACCCGTCGGGCCGGTAACGAGGATCAAACCACGAGGCTTCTTGGCGAGCTCCGCCACGATCGGCGGAACGCCCAGTTCCTCGAAGGTCAAGATCTTGAAGGGGATCGCGCGAAAGGCCCCCGCAACGTTGCCGCGCTGTACGAAGACGTTGCCTCGAAAACGCGAGAGCTTCTGGACACTGAACGAAAGGTCGAGCTCGTTCGTCTCCTCGAATCGATGTTTCTGCGCGTCCGTGAGTACGGAATAACAGAGCTGCTTCGTCTCCTGGGAAGCCAGGGGCGGCATCTTGAGCGGATGCAGCTTGCCGTCGATACGGAGCTGTGGCGGTGATCCGGTCGTGATATGAAGGTCGCTTGCGCCCTTCTCGATCATCATCTTCAGGAGCTGATGCATGTTAGCCAAGACGAATTCCTCTTTCTTTCTTGCCTGAATCCAAGTAACCCGAGCCCCGTGGCCCGGAAGATGCCGCTAGGACGAATCCGAAGTACTGACCCGGAAGACTTCCGAGATCGTCGTGACGCCGTCGAGCATCATGTTGAGTGCACTCCGACGCAGCGTGACCATTCCCCCGCGGATCGCTTCACGCTTGATCTCGGCCCCGGAGGCCCCGTTCAGCACGAATTCCTTGAGCGAATCGGTCATGATCATGACCTCGTAGATCGCGACCCGGCCCTTGAAGCCCGTATCCGAACAGGCACCACAGCCCAGCCCCTTCAAGGCCTTGTAGGACTTGATCTCATCCTCGGTAAGACCAACGGACGTCACCTTCTCCATATCCACGTCCGGATCGTCCGCGACGCATTCGGAGCAGATCCGACGCGCCAGACGCTGAGCGACGATGCAGTTGACGGCTGAGGAAACCAGGAAGGGCTCGATGCCCATGTTGAGCAGGCGATTGATCGTCGAAGGCGCGTCGTTCGTATGCAGGGTCGAGAGCACCATATGACCCGTGAGCGCCGCCTTGACGGCGATCTCCGCGGTTTCGAAGTCACGAATCTCACCCACCATGATGATGTCGGGGTCCTGCCGAAGGAACGATCTGAGTGCGGCCGCGAAGTTCAGGCCGATATCTTCGTGCATCTGGACCTGGTTGATGCCAGCCAGGTTGAACTCGACGGGATCCTCCGCAGTCGAAATGTTCTCACTCGTCTGATTCAACTCCGAAAGGGCCGAGTAGAGCGTCGTCGTCTTGCCGGAACCGGTCGGACCGGTGACGAGCACCATGCCGAAGGGCTGATGGATACAGTCCTTGAAATCGTCGAGTTGGGATTGCTCGAAACCGAGCTTGGTCATGTCGAGCTGCAGGTTGCTCTTGTCCAGGAGACGAAGAACGATTTTCTCACCGAAGAGCGTCGGCAGAACGGAGACGCGAAAGTCCATCTCGCGACCCTTGCCCAACTTCAACTTGATCCGACCATCCTGGGGAAGGCGCCGCTCTGCGATATCGAGTTCGGACATGATCTTGACCCGGGACGTGAGCGCGTTCTTGAGCTTGAGCGGTGGTTTCATCACCTCGTAGAGCACGCCATCGATGCGGTATCGCACGCGAAACGACTTCTCGTAGGGTTCGATGTGAATATCCGAGGCAGTCTTCTTGATCGCATCGGTCAGGATCAGGTTCACGAGTTTGACGACCGGTGCGTCCTCGGCCTCACGAGCGAGGCCGTCCATGTCCTCTTCTTCCTCACCGGAGACGAAATCGATTCCGTCGTCGTCGAAACCCGCCATCACGTCGTCGAGGATGTCTTCCTCGGGCTCGGCGTAGTAGACCTCGATGGCCGCGCGGATCGCGTCCTCGGACGCAACCACCGGCTGGATGTTGTACCCGGTCAAGAACTTGATGTCGTCGAGCGCGAAGATATTCGACGGGTCTGCGGTCGCGAGGATCAAGGTCGAACCCGCACGATTGACTGGGACGACGCTGTGTTTCTTGGCCACCTCTTCCGGGATGAGCGCGAGGACCTCGGGCTCGATCTGGAAATCGTCGAGATTGATCGATGGGACACCGTATTGTTTCGCCACGAACTCGGTCAGTTCGTTCTCATCCATGAAGCCGAGAGCCGTGATCTGCGCACCGAGGCGTTGGCCCTTGGTGGCCGCCTCTTCTCGCGCCTTGAGTAACTGCTCTGACGAGAGCAGATTCTCCTTGACCAGCAGCTCTCCGATGCGCTCGTTCAACGGAACCCCTCCCCCGAACGATCAGGAACCCGCTTCATGGCGGATCAGCTGGCGTTCGAGACTCTTCGTGCGCGTTCTGCACATCGCAAAACAAACGCAATCTCGCTGAGTTATCGGCGGAGAACGGAGCTGACTTGAACCCCGTACGTCGCACGCCGCGGGTTGCCAAGGATTTCTTGCGAGGGCGCGTACCGCCGACGACGATTGCGCAGGTGGGGCCGTGCCCCTTTCGGAGAGGCACGTCACGCGGCTCGTGCGGAGCGACTCCGCGGGCGCTGGAATTCTCCGGCGAAGCGCGAATCTTGCCGCACAGGTGCAGCGCCGACGATCAGCTGCGGAGACGGACCCGGGCCTCGTCGACATCGCGGGCGATCTGCTGCCGGAGCGCTTCGACGGATTCGAAGCGCTCTTCACCGCGCAGCCGGCCCTCGAAGGTCAGATCGATCTCGACGCCGTAGAGATCCCCCGAAAAATCGATCACGTGGGCTTCGGCAACCAGGTCGCGACCATCATGGAAAGTGGGGCGGTATCCGACATTCGTCACGACGGGCAGCGTCTTGCCCTCCCATTCCCCGCCCCCGCGAACGCAACGAATCCGACCGGAGTAGACGCCGGGGGCCGGGAGGATCTCGGTCTCGGGTGCCAGGTTTGCGGTCGGAAAGCCGATGCTGCGCCCGCGCCTTTCCCCCTCGATGACGACTCCCCGGGCGCAGAAGGGTCTGCCGAGCAGGACCGCTGCCTTCTCGACCTCTCCGGTGGACAGCAGCTCCCGAATTCGCGTCGAGTTGACATCCAGACCTTCGACCGAGACCTCGGGGACGACGGTGACCGAAAAGCCGAGATGGGGTCCTCGGTCGGTCAACAGACGCATCGAGCCATCCCGATCGCGGCCGAAATGGAAGTCGTATCCGACGTAGACCTCGATGGGTCGAATCCGCTCGTGGATCAGCGTCTCGATGAAATACTCCGGGCTAAGCTTCGCGAACTCGAGGTCGAAGGGCTCTGCGATCACAGCATCGAGGCCAAGCGCCTCGAGCGTCTCCATCTTCTGCTCGAAGGTGTCCAGCAAGCGATGGTCCACGTCCGGCTGGAGAACCCGTCGCGGATGAGGCTCGAATGTGTAAAGGACGGACTCGCCGCCGAGCACGTGAGCGCGTTCGATCACGAGATTCAGGATCGTCTGGTGACCGCGGTGCACCCCATCGAAGTTTCCGATGGTGAGCACGGGCCGCGTGAACTCACGCGAAAGCTCCGAAACGCCTCGAAAGATTTCCAACGACTCCCCCGTCTGGTTTGCGTCCAGCTGCCACTCGTCCGTCCCTGTGTAATTCGCCCACGCCGGGACCCGCGGGCCTGAGTCCGCGGGCAACCTGCTAGAGTCGCTTCCGTGCGGATACTGTCGCACTACTTCATCGGACGATTCCTCGGCCTCTTCTCGATGGTGCTGGCCGTCGCCTTTCTGGTATTGGCGACGATCGAACTCGTTCTGAATCTCGACGACGTGTCGGCCTTCGACGCGACCCACAGCACCTTGTCGGCAGATCCGACCCCCGGCTCCGGCATATCGGGTATTGCCCCTCTCCTGAATGCCCTTCGTTACCTGGGACTCCGCCTCACATCCTACTATCTGGCTGATGTCCTCCCGATCGCCAGCTTTATCGCGGTTTTCATCGTCTTCGCAATCGCGGGCCGCACGATGGAACTCCTGGCGATCGAAGCCGGCGGGATTCGACCGATCCGGATCGTCGGACCGATTCTGGCCGCCGCCCTGATCCTATCGCTTGCCACCGCTGTTCTCCACGAGACGGTGATCCTGCGGGCCACCCAGATCTGGTCTGGCGGGATCCGGAATGACCAGGATCAGATCAATTTCAGACGCGACGCGTTCTGGTACCACAAGGGCAGCACGATCACGAATGTGGGCCATTCGGACCCCGAGACGCGCACGCTCTATGGAGTCGAGATCTTTGAACGGAGCCCGACGGGCGCTGTGATACGCGTCGTCCGTGCCGATCGGGTCCAGATCACCGAGGATGGCCTTTGGCACATCGAGGACGCCCAGATCTGGAAATTCGATGCCGACGATATCAGCGCCGATCCGATCTTCGAGAATTCGACCTCGGCCATCCTCGACCTCGACTCCCTCGGAGGCGATCTGCTGCTGGGCGCCGATCCGGAGCTGCTTCCGCTTGCGGACCTCTCCCGGTACCTCGCGAGCACTCCCCAGGACACTTCCTCCACACTCCGGCGCGTACGTCTGCGATATCACGAACGCCTGAGCAGCCCCTGGCACGTGCTGGTCTTCGCCTGGCTCGCGATGCCCTTTGCGCTTCGGATCGACGAGCGCGGACATATTGCGGGACCGGCCGCAGCCGCGGTCGTCGCCCTCGGCCTCTTCTTCCTGGTCGAGAGCGCGGGAAACACATTGGCCCGGGAGGCCCTGATTCCGATCTGGATCACACCCTGGCTCAACATTTCGTTCTTCAGCCTTGCGGCCGCAATCGGCGTGGCTCTGGCCCACCGAAGTCGCTAGCAACGCCTAACGTACAGAACGTTGTGGATCGAGGAACTTGAAGAATTCGTGGTCCGGGGAGACGATGAGGGTCGTATTCTCACCCAGTGTCTTGCGGTAGGCCTCGAGGCTCCGCACAAAAGCGTAGAAATCCGGATCTCGGCTGTACGCCTTGGCGTAGATCCGCGCGGCGGCAGCATCCCCCTCGCCCCGCATGACCTCGGCCTTGGCCCGCGCAACAGCCAATAATTCTCGCGCCTTCCGGTTGGCTTTCGCACGAATCTCCCGCGCCTCGCGCTCGCCGATCGCGCGCTTCTCACGGGAGATCGAGCGTCGCTGCTCTCGCATCTGTTCGAAGGTCGCGTTCTCGGTCTGGAGCGGCAGCTCCGTCCGATTGATCTGCACATCGAGCACGCGGACGCCGTTGCCCGCCAGCTCCGTCGTCGCCCGATCCGAAAGATCATCGAGCACCTCCGCCCGGGCCAGCAGTTCGGCCCTCGACAGCACGCCCACCGCATCCCCCACAAGCGCACCCACCGTCCGCTGGATCAGATTGCTCGCCTGTCCCGGGCCACCCGGGAAGCTTCGACGGAACTCGAGAGGGGATTCGATCTGCCAGAGTGCGTAGTAATCGATGATCAGCCGCTCGTTGCCACCAATCTCGATCTCGGC
>Ga0209988_10001793_pt1 | contig 14060 bp, 18 predicted proteins | sample N075metaG_FD_183115 | JGI IMG/M metagenome (GOLD analysis project Ga0209988, IMG submission 183115) | Deep subsurface microbial communities from Kermadec Trench to uncover new lineages of life (NeLLi) - N075 metaG (SPAdes) (version 2) | ecosystem: Environmental > Aquatic > Marine > Ocean trench... | reverse complement strand
CCTAGGGGCCTCCCCCCAGCCCCCGGACTCAGCGAACGGAAGGCCGTCGATGAACGCTCTAGCCAGCACACTCTTCGTCTCCTCGTCCTGGCTCTTGCTCGCGTTCGGAGCTCCCGTCCCCGCCCAGTGTGAGACTACCCGGATCGTCGCGAGTGACAACGCTTCGTTCGACCGCTTCGGGCACGCGGTCGCGGTGTCGGCCGGCACCGCGATCGTCGGCGCGGTCAACCACGATCACGGCGGAACGGACGGCGGGGGCGCATACGTTCTCGAGCTCTCGGCCGCGACGTGGACCGAGGTCGTCGAGCTCATTGCGAACGACTCGGAAGATGGGGACGCCTTCGGGGCGGCCGTTTCCGTGTCGGGTGAGCGCGCGATCGTCACCGCGCCTTTCGACGATGCAGGGGCGCTCGACTCGGGGTCGGCGTACGTTTTCTTGCGCAATGGTGGGGCATGGACACGAGCGGCCAAGCTGACGCCCAGCGACCCCTCCGATCACCTGGGGTTCGGCGCCTCGGTGTCGCTGTCGGGTGACTTCGCCATCGTCGGCGCCTACATGTTCTCCGATTTCGGCGGCATCTTCGGAGCGGCCTACGTGTTCGAGCGCACCGCGCAGGGCTGGGGCCAGGTGGCGAAGCTCACGCCGAGCGACGCGGCGTCCGACGACCCGTTCGGGAACACCGTCGCCATCTCGGGCGACTACGCGATCGTCGGCGCAGCGGGGAACGAGGCAGCCCAGTATTTCGGCGCCGCCTATACGGCGCACGAGACCGCTAAACTGGTCGTCAACACCGGCCAGGAAGTCATCGAGTTCGGCTTCTCGGTCGCCATCGAGGGCCATCTGGCCGTCGTGGGCGGCTTCGAGACCCACGGGGGCTTCGGCGCAGCGTACGCGTTCCGCCGCGGTGCGACGGGGTAGACGCAGGACGCGACGCTGCGGCCCGATGACGCGAATAGCGCGGGCGGCTACGGCATCGCCGTTGCGATCTCAGGCGCGACGGTGCTCGTCGGCGCGTTCGACGGGGACGGTCTCGTGAACAGTTCGGGTACCGCCTACACGTTCGACGTACCGACGTTCGGTACGGCGTACTGCTTCTACAATACAGGTGCGCCTTGCTTCAACACCTACGGGGGCGCCGGGTGCGCGAACTCGACGGGCCGCGGCGCGCTGATGGCCGCGTGCGGTACGGCGAGCGTGGCGGCGGACGATCTCGTGCTCCGTGTGCGCGACCTGCCGGCCAACGAGCTCGGGCTCGTCTGCATGGGCGCGGGACAGAGCTTCGTGCCGTTCGGCGACGGGCAGCTCTGCGTCGCGTCCGGTGGAGCGGCGCTGTATCGCTTTCCGGTGAGCAACTCCGGGTCCGCGGGTGTACTCGTCCAGGGGCCGGGCATCGTCGCGCACTCGCTGTCCAACTTCCCGTCGGCGGGGCAGATCGCAGCCGGCCAGACGTGGAACTTCCAGGGCTGGCACCGAGATCCGCTCTCGCCGTGCGGGACCGGCTTCAACGTCTCGAACGCGTACTCGGTGACGTTCACCTTGTAGGCGTTGCAAGCTCAGGGATCGCTACAGGTCCAGAAACGGCGTGAACGAGCATCGCTTCGCGCACGTCGCCTCGGTCCCGGTCTCAGCGCGAGCCTTTCCGCCTCGTGGGGGACTTCTCACGCCTGGTCACTCTCGACGCGGCGGTCTCGAGCCCCTCGATCGCCGGGCAACAGCCTCGCGCCCGAGGCTCGTCGCACCACGCGAGCGTCTCGCGGAGCACCCGTTCGACGCGCCTCAGCTCACGAAGCTGCGTGCCGACGTGCGCGAGCCGATTGGCGACGACCGCGCGCACTTCCCCACATGGATCGGCAGCTCCGTCCCGCAGGTCGAGGAGCAGGCGGATGTCCTTCAGCGTGAAGCCGGAACTCTGCGCGGACTTGATGAAGCGCAGTCGTTTGAGGCCCTCCGCCGTGTAGATTCGATAGCGCGCATGCGTGCGGCGGTCGGGCTCGAGGAGTCCCCGGTGCTCGTAGTAGCGAACGGTCGACACGGGGACCGCCGCGGCCTCCGCGAGACGCCCGATCGTATAGGTGGTCTCCATCGGGGCGAGCCTAGCACCCAGAGCCTCCATGTTGAAGCCGGGTAGAAGGTTCCAGGGACCGGCGCACCCTTGCACGCGCCGGCCCACGTCGCAAGCGCTCGACCGGTTCGGATGAAGCTTGACCTTGAACCTGGGTTCAAGGCCTAGACTCCTCCTCGATCGTGAACCAACCGCAGCCATGAGGGATCCGAGATGAGCGACACGCGTCTGGACGAGATCGCCGGGGACCTGGCCGATGGGCTCAGAGGAAGCCTGGGAGGCCGGAATGCACGCCTGTTCGTCACGTTGAAGCGCTTGCTGGTGAACGGTCGGCCCGTACGCCACGAGCAGGTTGCAGAGATGCTGGGTATTCCCAGGGGGGAGGTCGAGGCCGCTCTCCGTCAACTGCCCAGCGTGGAGTACGACAGGGACGGGAACCTCGTCGGCTCGGGTCTGACCCTGAATCCCACCCCGCACCGTTTTGAGGTGGACGGGCGCGAGCTGTTCACATGGTGCGCGCTGGACACGCTATTCTTCCCGGCGATCCTCGCGCAGACAGCGCGGGTCAGCTCGTCCTGCCACGCCAGCGGAGACGAGATCCACCTCACGATCCGGCCGGACGGAGTCGAGGACCTCACGCCGCCGGGCGCCGTGGTCTCGATCGTCGTGCCCGAGGCCGAAGAAGCCTGCTGCGACGTGCGCGGAGCATTCTGCAACGACGTGCACTACTTCCGTTCCTCGGGGGACGCCTCGGAATGGCTCTCCGCTCATCCTGATGGGATCGTCCTGAGCGTCGACGAGGCCTTCGAGGTCGGGCGCGGGGTGGTCGAGCTCCTCTTCCGTGCGACCCTGGACCTGATGGGGACCACGGTGTGAGGACCCTGGAATGCGAGCGACAGAAATTCCCGGAAACATTAGACCTTAAACCCAGGTTCATAGCCGTAGAGGAGGACAGTCGGACGTCCGTCCGGCCCTTCCAAGCCCTTGAAGACGAGAGGAATCACCACCATGCGATCACTGTGTCCGACCGCCCGGACGCCCGGGCAGCGCGTTCAGGCCCTGACCGTTCGCAGTCTGGTCCGCCAGAACCGAGACCAGGACGTCGCGGGGCGAGAATGGTTCTTCTGCGCGAGTCCCGAGTGCGACATCGTCTACTTCGCCGCCGACGGGACGACTCTCGACAAGCGTGACCTCGACGTCCGGGTGGGGATCAAGGCAGAGAATCCACCGCACACTGTCTGCTACTGCTTCGGGCACACCGAGGAGAGCATCCAGGACGAGATCAGGAAGACCGGGCGGAGCACCGCCTTCGACTCGATCACCGAGAGAGTGAAGGCCGGTGAGTGCAGCTGCGAGGTGTTGAATCCCAAGGGCACCTGCTGCTTGGGAGACGTTCGAGAGGTCGCTCGCGAGGCCTTGGGGCGGCACGGCGCCGACCAACCCGGCCTCGCGGACGACTGCTGCGCGGCTTCCGCACCTGTTCTGGAAGCACTCGCGGGGCATTCGTGTTGCTCGTTGCCGACTGGTGAGAAAAACAAAGGGATCGAGGATGAGTAGTGCACGAAACAGTGCGCGAGGACTCTTCGCGGCTGGCGGTTCTGTCGTGGCAGCGTTGGTGGCCTCCGCTTGTTGCTGGATCCCGTTCCTGCTCGTCTCGTCCGGGGCTGCCACCACGGGTCTCTCCGCTCGTTTCGAGCGGGTCCGGCCCTATTCCCTCGGTGTCACGGCCCTGTTCCTCGGCCTCGGGTTCTATCTCGTCTACTTCAAGAAGGAGCAATGCGCGCCGGGCGCGGCGTGCGCGGTACCCAACGAGAAGCTCCAGAGGATCAACCGCGGCATGCTCTGGATTGCGACTGTCGCGGCGCTCGTCCTTGCGCTCTTCCCCAACTACGTCGGGATTCTCGCCAATCCGGCCGTCGCCGGAGCCTCCGGCGACAGCGAGACGTCCGCACCGGTCGCGTTGAACATCGAGGGCATGGCCTGCGAGGCCTGCTCGATCCACGTCAACCGGGCCCTCGAAGGTGTTGCCGGAGTGCTCGAATCCTCGGTGGACTTCGAGGGTGCGCGCGCGCAGCTCCGGGTCGATTCACACTCTCGCCCTTCGATACAGGACCTCGTCGCGGCAGTGGAGGAGGCCGGATACGAGGCCGCTCCCGCCGAGGCGCCGTAGCGCCGGGGCCGATGGGTTCCATGGGCCGATGGGTCCGGAGGGCCCCAGGCCGTCGCGCCGGGGGGGGCCCGAATTAACACGGGAATTGTCTCAAACCCTCAACCATGGTTCGGCCCGTATACATACGGAGGTCGAAACCGGTCGCGGCAGCACCCCGCCGCGGTCCGATGACGAAGGCGCACGGAGTCACCCATGAGAGCTTCCATCATCCTCGCCGCCCTGATTCTCGGGCTGGCACCTCTGGCGCTCGTCGCGGTCGATGGAGGATCGCTCGGAGGCCTGTTCCAAGCCACGGAAACCCACGTCGTCACGCTCAGCATCTCGGGCATGACGTGACCTGTCGGGTGACCTCCCCGAGTGCGCGAGGCACTCGAGTCCCTGCCGTGGGCAAGGAAAGCAGAGATCGACTTCGAGACGAAACAGGCGACTGTCACGGTCGAGAGCAAGCTCTACGAGGCCGAGGCCCTGATCAAGGCCCTGAAGGAAGCGGGCTACGGCGGCAAAGTCGTGGACACGGGCGGCAACGAGAAACCGGCGGCCGCGGCTCCTTCACGGGTGACGTTCCATGTGACCGGAATGAAGAAGACCAAATCGGGGGCGACGTGAGTGGGGTGACCGAACAAGGTCACCGAGGCCCTGGGAGGGTCTCACTCAACGCTCTTCATCGCCTGGGACTACGGTAAGGACGAGGTCACGATCACCTACGATCCAAAGCACGCGGACCCGAACGGGCTCGCGAAAGTGATCACGGGCCTCGGCTACGAGGTCGAGCAGGTCGCGTCGCCGACGACGAAGAAGAAGCAGCGAGGTGCGCCCGTGAAGGCGCCCTCGGCCGACAAGGCGCCGAAGTTCTTCGCCGACGCATTCGAACGCGCGCGAGCGGCGAAGAGGCTCATCATCATCGACTTCTGGGCGGTATGGTGCGCCCCGTGCGAGCGCCTGAAGCAGGAGACACTCGCGAACCCGAAGGTCGCCAAGGCGCTCGAAGGCATCGAGGTCATCTACGTCGACGTCGATGAGAACCCGGCCCTCGCCGCGACCTACGGAGTGAAGTCCATCCCGGACGTGATCTTCATCGACGGGGAGGGATACATGGTGGATCGGCTCCAGGCCTTCGAGGAGACCGAGCTGTTTCTCACACGCCTCGAGAAGTTCCGGAAGGTGAAGTCACCGCCGAAGCCACTGCCGGAATGATGACGCCCCACCTCGCATTCGGACGCAACAGTCGTGGTCGTTGGTCGATCCTGTTCGCGCCCACGCTCCCATTGGGTGCGTGCGCCGCCCCTGACCGTGGATCGGGCGGGGGAGACCCCGTCGCCGGCCGGTCGGCCGTGGAGGACGAGGCGAGCCTGGCGGATCTCGCCCTCGCCTACGACGACACGATCGTCACCCAGTCGGCCCGTACCGTGGACTTCAATGGACAGGCATTCCTGCCCCGGTACATCCACGTCCAGAAGAGCGGCTCGGGAGCCGACCTGGACGTCGACATCGAGGTCGCCAATTCCGTGTTCGGCATCAACGAGAACTTCACGGTCCGCCTCGGACTCCCTTACGTGACGAAGCTGCTCGATCGGCCCGGTGCGGCCCCCACCTTGCGCTCGTAGGGTCTCGGCGATGCGCCGCTCATCGGCAAGTACCGCTTCTACCAGAAGACCGGTCGCGGCGAGACGACCGAGGCCGCGGCGCTCTTCGGGTTCGAGCTCCCCACGGGACGCGACGGCGTGCGCGATGGCGGCGTGAAGTGACCGATATGAGCAGGGGCCCTGGACAGGGCCCTGGTGCGCCAGTTCGGCGCGCGCGAATTCGACCTCGACATCGATACGGGAACGGGCTACCTCCTCCCCCCCGAGGGGCAGGCGTTTCGCGTCGAGGAGCTCGAGGAGGCGGTCGAGCATGCCGGCTTCGAGCTGCTCGGCGTGGAGTCGCATGTACGGGGTCGCCTCGGGCACGCCCGGGGGCTCGACGGGGCGGAGATTCCCGCCGTGAAAGTGGAGTCGACGGGCCAGAGCTTCGTGCTCATCGAAGGCGACTCCGATCGAGCGCACGAGGCGTGGGCACGCCTGTCTCCCAACTTGGAGCACCCGAATTCCTCGATCTCGGTGCGCGGCCGCGTGCACCGGCATGAAGCGGGTCCCACGGGGCTCGTCGTCAACGACTCTCGCATGCTGGACGGGTGATTCGGTAACCCTCGAATCCGACAGCCGGTGAATCCGTCCTCAGCCGTGAGTTTCGGGCGGCCCGGGGCGCCGAGTAACATGCGGCCCCGCGCCGGGGTGCTCGGCGGTGGCCCGCGGGGACCGATCATGTTCTGTACGCCATTGCCCGCGACGGATTCCGTCGAACGCATCGGTGGCAAGGCGGCGGGCGCGAGCCGCGTGCCGGCGCTCGGCGTCGGGGTGCCCCGGACCGTCGTGCTCGAGTCCGGAGCGCTGCGCGCCTTCCTCGAGGAGAACGCGCTCTGGACGCGGGTCGTCGAGTACACGAACACCTTCCCGAACCGTGCGGGCGCGGCGGCTGAGGCGGCGCACCGGGAGCTCGTCGACGCCGTCCACGCGGGGACGGTCCCGGCGCCGGTGGCGGGGGAGCTGCGCCATGCGCTCGAGGACCTCCTGAGCACCGCGACCTGCGGGCTGGCTGTCCGCTCGTCCGCCGTGTACGAGGACTCGGTCGCGGCGAGCTTCGCCGGGGTCTTCGAGAGCTGGCTCGGGCTCACGGACCGCGCGGACATCGAGCGCCGCATCCGCGATTGCTGGTGTGCCGCATGGGCGCCACGCGCCATGCGCTACCTGGCCCGCATGGGACTCGAGCCGCGCCCGGACGCGATGGCGGTGCTGCTGCAAGAAGTGGTGCCCGCGGTGAGCTCGGGCGTCGTCTCCACGGTGGATCCGGACAACGGGGACCCGTGGGCGTTCGTCGTGCGCGCGACTCCCGGACTGTCGATCGACCTCATGAGCGGGAGCGGGGAGGGCAACTGGTTCCGGCTCGAGCGGGACACGGGCGTGGTCACGGAGCGCGAAGTCGTGGCGAAGCCGTCTCTCCTCGCGGCGACGGACGCCGGAGTCGTTCGTCGGTCGCGCAGCGATGAGCTCGCGCGGCGGCCCGCCCTGGGCGACGCGGAGCTGTCGGAAGTGGCCGGCATTGCGCGGCGCCTGGACGAGGCCTTCGGCGTTCGGCTCGACGTCGAGTTCGTGTTCGCTCCCGACGGGCTGTGGGTCGTCCAGGCCCGCCCGCTCACCGCGCTGCCACCGTTCTTCCCGTGCGAGCTCTCCGCCGCCGACCGCGACCGGACCTGGCGGCGCGCGGCGGTCCTGCCCGCGCGCGGGGACGTGCCCGCGGGTTTTCTCACCCCGCTCTACCGCGACCTCTCCGAGGCCGAGATGTGGGCGCGCTACCAGCCGGATGACATCGTGCTGGCCGTGTTCTGCGAGGAGAGCCGCGACGCGGGCGGCTACCGGTTCAGCCTGGCGCAACCGACGCCGCTGTTCTCGGATTTCTTCGAGGCCCCATCGGGCTACGAGGCCTGGCTGGAGGAGAACGAGCCCTGCTCTGCTCGACGCCTTGCGCCCCAACGACCTCCTGGTCCTCCCGCACGAGTACGCGTTCCACCACGCGGACGGGCACTCCCTGCTCACCCTCGTCAAGGGCGTCGTCTCCCCCGGTCGACCCTCGCACCACCTCGCCCAGGTCGCGCGCGAGTGCGGCGGGGACGTGATCGCGCACGTGAAGGGCGACCTCGGTCGCATCGAGGACGGGATGCGGTTGCGGCTCCACGCCCGGAGCGGAAGCGTCGAGCTGGTGTCTCCTGACGAGCGTCTAGCCATGCCCCGCCGCGCCACACTCCGCTCCAGCACGGTCGCCACGCTCCTCCTGTGCCTCGGCGCCGGCGCGTGCGCCAAGACGGACGCGGAGTGGGTCGCACAGCTCGCCGATCCAGACCCCTTCGCGCGCGCGCTCGCGGTGATCGCACTGGCCGAGCAGGCGCCGGAGCTCGCGGACACCGCCCTGGAGGTCGCGCTCGAGACCGTCGATCGGGCCGAGCTGGGGCTCGCGATCCCCGCGGCGATCGCCCTCGCGAAGTTCGCGCCGCACGCGGCCGACTCGCTCGTCGACATGTTCGTCGAGGACGAGCTGAAGACGCTCCATTGGAAGCAGGCCGTCCTCGGCGCGCTCGTGTCCGCCGGTCCCGGCGCCGTCCCCGCGATCCTCGGGGCGGTGCGCGGTCCGGGGCGCGCGCGCGCGAACGAGCTCGGGATGGTGCTGATCCAAGCCGGTCCCCGTTCGGTCGCGCCGCTGGTGGACGTCCTCGAGCGCGACCCCGATCCCGCGCTCAAGAGCTACGCGGCTTGGGTCCTCGGCCAGATCGGACCGGCGGCGCGCGCCGCGATGCCAGCGTTGGAAGGCGCCATGGTCGGCGCCGCCCCCGAGCTGCAAGCCGACCTCCGCGCGGCGCTCGCGCGCGTCCGGGGCACGCCGCCATGACGGCAACCCGGGGCGAGCCCTGGTCGCGACTCGCTATCCTGCTCCTGCTCGTCCTCGGCACCCTGGCTTCCGCGCGCGGCCTGGCGGTGACGCTCGAGAATCGTGTGCCCCTCGGCGTCCTGTTCGGGGCGCGCACGTGGCTCGCCGTGCTCGGTCTCGCCGTGTCGGTCACGGCCGGGCTCGCGGCGGCCATCATGGAAGTCCGCGGTATGCGGAGGGCGGCCGTCCGCGCGCACCCGTTCGCGCCGCTGCGCCGCTCCTTCGTCGTCCTCGTCGGCGCGTGGCTCGTCTGTCTGGTCTACGTCCAACCGTTTCAGCGGCTTTGGTTCGACATCCTCCTCGGGCTCGCGTGCGGCGTGTGGGCCGTCACCGTCGTCGCGGAGCAGTTCATCGATCCGTTGCCCCCGCGCATCGGCCGCGCGCTGGACCTCGGCCTCTTTGCGCTCTGCCTCTCCGTCGTGCTCACCGAGGTCTCGTTGCGCGGCCTCGCCGCCGTCCGACCCTCGCCGTTCTTCGCCCGCATCGCGGACGCGCCGCGACAATTCCTCGAACGCTTTCGAAGCAAGCCGGGTGAGCTCTTCTTCGGCTTGCCCTGCAACGCGCAGGGCTATTACGACACGGAATTCCTGCGGCGCGCGGAGGGCGACCGACTCGTCGTCGCGATCGGTGATTCGTTCAACATCGGTTCGGTGCCCCACGCGTGGCACTTCACGACGGTGTGCGAGCGGCTCCTCGACGTGCCCGTCTTCAACATGGGTGCGGCGGGGGTCGCGCCGCCCGAGTACGAAGTCATGCTCGTCGAGGATGCGCTCCCCCTCGACCCGGACATCGTCGTCGTCGGTGTCTTCGTCGGCAACGACCTCTCGTACGCTGTCGTCGGATCGGGGCTGCCCGACACGGCGTTGCGCAGTTGGATGCAGCGCGACGAAGTGCTGCTCTTCGTCCTCCCGCGGAGGCTTGCCCGGGTCGCGGAGGAGCGCGACCGGCGCGCGGCCGGACCGGCCGGCGTGGTTCCAGGTCGGGGCGACGCTCCCCGCGGCGCCTCTGTCGAGGAACTGCGGACCTCGCTCCCGTGGCTCGATGACCCAAGCCTGGAGGCGGGCTCGCTGTCGGACGAGACCTTCCTGCGGCTCGAAGCCGATCGGGCGCTCGCGACTTGCCGCGGCGTTCCAAGCGCATTCGCAGACGTCTGCGAGTCGCTCACCGCGATGCGCGCGGCGTCGGGCTCCGCCGAGCTCTGCGTGATGCTCATCCCGGACGAGTTCCAGGTCGAGGACGAGCTGTGGGCCGCGGTGGTCGCGCGCGTGGGCACGACGCTCGACCGCGATCTTCCCCAACGCCGCCTGTCGAGTTGGCTCGCGCAGGAGGGCTTCGCGACGCTCGACCTGCTCCCCGTGCTGCGCGCGGTGCCGCCGATGGATGACGGCCGGCGGCACCTCTATCACCTGCGCGACACACACTTCAACGCGCGCGGCAACCGCGTCGTCGGCGAAGCCCTCGCGGAGTTCCTCAGGTCTCGGCTCGGGGAGTGAGCGGCGCCGGGTTTGCGCGGCTGCGGCCGGGCCGGAATTCAACCCGTCTTTCGGAGCCGCTTGACTCTCTTCCTGGGGCGGTTGAGCGCCAGGTCATGTTGGGCCTGGAGATTCATCCAGAGCTCCGGCGTGGTTCCGAGCGCCTCGGCGAAGAGCCACGCCGATCCGGATGAAACGCCGCGGCGTCCGCGCACGATCTCGTTGACCCGCTGGATCGGAACGCCAATGTGCCCGGCGAACTCCTTCTGGCTGATCCCGAGGGGATTCAAGAACTCCTCGAGCAGGATCTCACCGGGATGGGTAGGAACTCGATTCTTGGGAAGCATGACTTTGGTCTAGTGGTAGTCAGTGAGCGACACTACGGCCGGCCCGGCGTCCGTCCACTGGAAGACGATCCGCCACTGATCGTTGGCACGGATGGAATGGAACCCTTTCCAGTCGCCTTTCAGGGCTTCCAGTCGGTTGCCGGGGGGGCTTCGAAGGTCCGCAAGTTGATGAGCAGCATTCAGCACATCCAGTTTCCGCAGCGCCACCCGGCATACGTCGGCCGGGAACCGCCTCACCTTCCCGCCTCGTTGCCCATGGAAGAGGGCCTCTGTGGCTGAGTCGGCGAAGGACTGAATCACTCGAAGACTCTAGCCTATTCATGGATACCGGGTAAGACGGTATTCTCGAATTGGAGCAGAATGAGCCCGGCAGCCTCGGAATCGGCGCCTATTCCCGCACCCACGCCGTCAGCCCGCGTTCCTCCGGCGTCCCTGGGATCGTGTTGTCGAGGAACACCGCTGCGATCGCGCCGACGGCCATGCCCGTCTTGCCGATCGTGTTCACGACGGTGGCGAACGTAGCGAGGGCCTGGTCGCCGAGGGTCGCGTCGGCGCTTGCGCTGCCCCAGGCCATCTCGTTCGCGGCGAAGTACTCGGGCATGGAGAGGCCCATGAAGAACGCGAAGCCCAGGATGAACAGGTTGCGCGTCGAGTTCAGGTCGACGAACTGGAGGTTCGAGAGCCCGACGGCTGCGATCATGCCGAACATGGCGCAGTACATGCCGCCGACGATGGGCTGGGGGATCGTCGTGAAGAGCGCGCCGAACTTGCCGAACGTCGCGAGCCCGATCATCATCCACGCTCCGGCCTGCACGACGCGCCGGCTGCCCACGCGGGTGAGGCCGATCGCGCCGATGTTTTCGCTGTAGGACGTCGTGCCGTTGGCCGTGCCGAAGACGCCGGCGATGAAGCAGCCGATGCCCTCCATCCCGATGCCGCGGTTGATCGTGCGCTTGCCGGGCACGGGCGCGCCTGCGAGGCGCGCGCAGGCGTAGTAGTCGCCCACCGACTCGACGATCGACGCGAGGTACCCGGCGAGCATCCCGATCGCCGCCGCGAAACCGAACACGGGCAGGCCCCACTGGAAGGGGTAGGGGACCCGGAACCACGGTGCGCTCGCGACGTTCGCCATCGAGACGTGGGCCGGGTGGCCGGGCGGGAAGACGCCCGTGACGGTGAGGATCGCGGTCACGCCCCAGGCGATCAAGATGGCGAGCATGATGGGGAACAGCTCGAAGATGCGGTGCGTCGGTCGCAGGTACTGGCTGAAGAGGATGATCAGCCCGATCGTGAGCCCGCCGATGCCCCAGTGCGTGCCGGCGACGGGCGCTCCGAACTTGAAGAGCGCGAGTCCGATCAGGGCGATCGTGGGCGCGATCGTGATGGGGCCGACGAAGCGCAGGAGCTTGCCGACGAGCCCGGTGTAGCCCACGACGATCTCGACGATCGCGCCGGAGATGATGGCGCCCTGCACGTGTTGCAGCCGGACCTGCCAGCCGGCGTCCGCGAGCGCGGCCATCCCGCAGATGGCGAACGTCGGGGCGAGCAGCGAGAACGTTCCGCCCTGCACGAGCGGGAGGCGGTTGCCGAAGGTCGTCTGCAGGAGCGTCGTGATACCGCTCACGAAGAACATCGTGCTGATGAGCCAACCCACCGCGACGGGATCACCGTCCATGCCGAGCGCGGGCGCGAGCAGGAGCGGGATCGCCACCGTCGACCCGAACATCGTGAGGTAGTGCTGGAACCCGAGCGCGAGGAGCTCGGCCGGCGGCGGGCGGTCGTCGATCCCGTAGATCAGATTCTTGCTCATGTGCGCACTCCCCGGCGGATACGCTGGAGTCCTACCGGAAGGATGAAGTCGATGGAAGATCCGTTCTTGCGTGCCGCGTTGCATGAAGCCGAGGAGGGCCTGGCCGAGGGCGGGATCCCCATCGGTTCGGTGCTCGTGCTCGACGGCGAGATCGTCGGGCGCGGTCACAATCGCCGCGTGCAGCGCGGCAGCCCGATCCTGCACGCCGAGCTGGACTGCCTCGAGCACGCCGGGCGCCTGAAGCCGGCGGAGTACGCGCGCTGCGTCCTCTACTCGACGCTCTCGCCCTGCGACATGTGCAGCGGGGCCGTGTTGCTCTACGCCATTCCGCGCGTCGTCGTCGGCGAGAATCGCACGTTTCGCGGACCCGAGGACTACGTGCGCAGTCGCGGCGTCGAGCTCGATGTGGTCGACGACCCCGACTGCGTCCAGCTCATGGAGGCGTTCATCGCGGCGCAGCCCGCGCTCTGGAACGAGGACATCGGAGCAGGTGGATCATGACGGTCGCCGGCCTTCTCCTGCTCGCGCTCGTTCCCAGCCAGGAGCTGACGACGTTCGACGACCTCGTCCTCTGGTACGAGCAGCCCGCCGAGCGCTGGGTCGAAGCGTTGCCCGTCGGGAACGGACGGCTCGGCGCCATGGTGTTCGGCGGGGTAGGCCACGAGCGAATCCAACTGAACGAGGACTCCTTGTGGGCGGGAGCGCCGTTGCCGCGCAACCGCAAGGGCGCCGCGCAGCATCTCCCCGAAGCACGCCGCCTGCTGTTCGAGGGTGAGGTCGTCGCCGCCCAGGCCCTCTTGCAGCGGGAATTCATGAGCGAGCGGCTCGTGCGTAGCTACCAGACCCTCGGCGATCTCACGCTCGACATGACGATCGGCGCGGAGATCACGGGCTACCGCCGCTCGCTGGACCTCGACCGCGGGATCGCGACGACGACCTGGCAGGACGGCGAGGCGACCTTCGTGCGGGAGGTGTTCGCGAGCGAAGTCGACGAGGTGCTCGTCATCCGCATCCTGTGCGACAAGCCGCGGCGCATCACGGTGGACCTGCGGCTCACGCGCCCCGCCGATGCCGTCAGCGCTCACGAGGGGACGCACGTCGTGCTGCGCGGGCGCGCGACCCAGGGCGGCGAGCATCCGGGCGTGCGCTTCGAGGCGCGGCTCGACGCGACACCCACGGGGGGGCGGATCGACGCGATCGAGGACGGACTCCGAATCGTGGGCACGAACGAGCTGACGATCCTGATCGCCGCCGCGACCGACTACCGCGGCGAGGATCCCGGCCGCGCCTGCGCGCAGGCGCTTGCCCAGGCCATGAGGAAGGGCGTGGACGTCGTGCGCTCGGACCACATCGGCCGGCACCGCGCGCTCTTCCGGCGCGTCGCGCTCGATCTCGGCCGCACGCCGGCCGCCAACCTGCCGACCGACGAGCGCCTGGCAAAGCTGGCCGCGGGCGGCGCCGACCCGCAGCTCGTCGCGCTCTACCTGCAGTTCGGGCGCTACCTGCTCATGAGCTGCTCGCGCCCCGGCAGCATGCCGGCGAACCTGCAGGGCCTCTGGTGCGAGGCGCTCGCGGCGCCCTGGAACGCCGACTACCACCTCAACATCAACGTCCAGATGAACTACTGGCCGGCGGAGGTCCTGAACCTTGCCGAGTGCCATGAGCCCTTCTTCGAGCTCG
>Ga0209988_10001790_pt1 | contig 14073 bp, 13 predicted proteins | sample N075metaG_FD_183115 | JGI IMG/M metagenome (GOLD analysis project Ga0209988, IMG submission 183115) | Deep subsurface microbial communities from Kermadec Trench to uncover new lineages of life (NeLLi) - N075 metaG (SPAdes) (version 2) | ecosystem: Environmental > Aquatic > Marine > Ocean trench... | reverse complement strand
CTGTTTGGCTCCGCTAATACAGACGATCGTTTTCTCCGCCTCACCATATATTCGGTAAGGGACGAGAAACCGTCCTAATTCAAGTTCTCCTTTAACTGTCTTCATTATTTATATGTTTATTCTAAATTTATTCGTGTGATTTGTAGTCCAATTTACCACAAGTTGACTATAGTCTGGATAATTTGTGCCTGGATCTGCTGTGAAGATTATTTCTTCTGGAAGTCAATTTCCGCAGCATTATAGTGAAATGTTGCGAAATTTGCCGGTTTTATTCAGGAGTTGGTTAACATTTCCTCGATCAGGGCTTTTCTGTTAACCACGGAAAAATCACCTAAGCAGATTGCCCAGAGCATTTTGGCAAATTCCATATTTCTGATCGAGCTGATCTGCGCTACCAGAAAGTAATGAATCAACTGAGCCATCAGGAACCCAACAGATAATAACTTCGGACAGCTCATGATTATTGAATAAAATATCAATGTATTTTATCTTCATCATTATTAACGATTTCACCTTCAATGACCTCGCCTTCAATCACCTTATCTTCTTTGTCCTGATTTCTTTCTTTTTTCCAGTTGGCGAGGATGATGGCAAGGAGGCCAAGAATGATTTCGTCTATAAAAGGGATAAAGTCCGGTATCAGGAGATCAACGAAGAACAGAGTAAGTACCATAAAAAAAAGATTTTTAAACCTCAACTGGTCAGCATTCTTTAAAAATATTTCAATCATGGAAATGGGAGTCATTTTCGCAGGATCTTTTTCAGCAGTAATTTTTATCCAAACACTGCTTTTATATCTTCGAATTTAGCAGTAATAGCATAGACATTGGTGTAGCCCATTTCCTGTAGTCTTGCTGCAACGAGTGATGCGCGACCACCTCCGGCGCAGTGAGTCAGGATCAAGGTATCCGGTTCGGGACAAAGACTGGGAACCTTCATTTCGATTAAACCGCGAGAGATGTTGATCGATGCTATGAGCTGGGATGCTTCGGCACTGACTGATTCGCGGACATCAATTATAAAGGCACCCTCAGATTCGTCGTACAGGGCTTTGGCGGCAACAACATCAACACAGTTGATGAGTGCTTGCGCTTCTGCAATAAATTCACTTGCAGGTTTTATCATCATTTGCCTCCTCTAATCTGAATGATACCGAGTATATACCCAAACTACTTGCATGTAATAAATCAAAGATTAAGAGACGTTGTTTGATACTATTTTATAATGCGATAACAAGGTCGGTATTCACTGCCAGGCAATTTCATTCTATGTTGTTCGTCAAATGATGTTAACAAGGTATCAATCGATTCCATGATGTGTTTTGCACCATGTATTTCAAAATGACCATGTTGTTCAATCGCGCTGATTCCATCTTCTTTAACATTACCAGCAACAATGCCTGAAAAGGCACACCTGAGATTTGCTGCGAGCAAGTGCGGTTCTTGTTGTGTATCCAGTTTAAGTTGGCGCATATTTTCATGTGTGGGTTTGAATGGGGTTTGCAGTGGCTGGCTGATCTTGAGCAGCCAGTTAAAGTAACTGGCATCATCGTGTGAATGACGAAATGCATGTACCTGTTCTGTCCCGGACAGTATCTCGTCGGCAACTCGTCCTGGATCACCAATAATAATTTTATAGCGTTGTTGTGCCTCAATGCCCAGAGTATCTGCAATGAACTGATTAATTTGCTTAAAATATTCTTTTGAGCATTCAGGGCCAGTTAATATCACCGGGTAGGGTATTGATACGTTATCAGGGTGTAGAAGTATGCTCAGAAGATATAAAATTTCTTCTGCTGTGCCTACGCCTCCGGGGAAAATAACTATGCCGTGTGCCATACGGACAAAGGCTTCCAGTCTTTTTTCTACATCCGGCATGATGACAAGATTATTGACGATTGGGTTGGGTGATTCAGCGGCGATTATCCCGGGTTCGGTAATGCCGAGGTATTGGCCATCTGGAATATGTTGTTTTGCGTGTCCAATGGTAGCGCCTTTCATGGGTCCTTTCATTGCACCTGGACCGCAACCTGTGCAGATATCCATATCTCGCAGTCCCATCTGATAACCAACTTCTTTGGTGTAATCGTATTCTTCACGGGGAATAGAATGTCCGCCCCAGCAGACAACCATGTTTGGATTGTTTGTTTTATCCAGAAGATTGGCATTTCTCAGAATATGAAAAACAGCATCAGTAATTCCTTCTGAAGAACCCATGTCAAATTTTGGATTGTTATTGATTTCATCCTGGACATAAATGATATCGCGTAGTGCAGCAAACAGATTTTCACTGATACCCCTGATTATTTTCTCGCCAACAAAGGCAATTGCAGGGGCATTTTTTATGGCAAGTTTGATGCCACGTTCTTCCCGGATTACCCGAATACCAAAGGATGGATAACGATTAAGAAGTACTTTGCCGTCATCGATATAACTTCCGCTATTAAGAACTGCTAACGCGCACTTACGAAATAGTTCGTGCAATTCCCCCTGGCTGGTATCTAGAAGTCTGCTGACTTCTTTTTTTGAAAGAGTATTTAAATGGATTCTTGGTGAGATGACTGCATCGATGACAGGATAATCCATTTTCTGAGGTGTTACTGATTTCATTATTTTAAATATCGCTATTAATTATATTTGTTTTGAATATGTATGGTCTTTTCAACACTGGCGCAGATATTGCCAGCCTCATCAATTAAATCCAGATAATACACGCGATCAATCTTGTCGGTGTTTAGTAATTCGGTTTTAATTATTTCAATTTCTTCATCAGAGATAACTGCTTTGGTATAGAGTGTTTCTATGCCGGGTTTTTTGAAACGAATACAGGAAGCCTTGTCCCAGACAATATAATCTTCGCCAAGATTTTTGCGTACCAGCAAAAAGTACAGGACGTCTGTTGCCGAGAACATGCTGCCACCGAAAATAGTACCAACATAATTCCGGGTGCGCCAACTCAAGGGTAATTTAAGATGCATTTCCTTAAAGTCATCGGCAAGGTAAGTTATCTTGGCGCCTGTTAACCAGAACATGGGAACATAATTAAACAGGATGCGGGTCACCCGAGATTTAAGTGATTCAGTCATTTCCGACTAGTGTATGGCGATGTAGTCACTTGCGTCTTTAATTTATTTCAATGATGAATCAAGGTCTCATTTAATGTATCATTTCCTAATTAAATCAATCTCTTATATCTTGCATGGCTTCAGAATTAAAAAACGATCGGTTTATCCGCGCATTATTGCGGCAATCTGTTGATGTCACGCCCGTCTGGATGATGCGACAGGCAGGCCGCTATTTACCTGAGTACCAGGAAACCCGAAAACGTGCAGGAAATTTTTTAAATTTATGTAAGACACCAGAGTTGGCATGTGAGGTTACATTACAACCACTTCAACGTTACCAGTTAGATGCGGCAATTCTGTTTTCGGATATTTTGACTATTCCAGATGCCATGGGTCTGGGGTTGGATCTGGTCGAGAAAGTTGGTCCACAGTTTGATAAACCGGTGAGGACAGCCAGTGAGATCAAGTCATTGTCGGTTCCTGATCCTGAATCCGATTTGGGCTATGTGATGGATGCAGTCAGATTGATTCGTAAAGAGTTGGGTGGCAGTGTGCCATTGATTGGTTTTTCCGGTAGTCCCTGGACACTGGCAACTTATATGGTTGAGGGCGGACCGACCAAAGAATTTGGTTTAGTGAAGGGTTTGATGTATGACGATCCTGCATCCATGCATCACCTGTTAAATGTTCTGGCAGATTCGGTCGTCTTGTATCTGAATGCACAGATCGCAGCAGGCGCACAGGCGATAATGATCTTTGATACCTGGGGGGGGATTTTAACCCCATCGAGCTATCAACAATTCTCCTTACATTATATGCAGATGATTGTGAGTCAGCTTGATCGTCAATATGATGGACAAGTGATACCCGTGACACTATTTACCAAAGGCGGCGGTGATTGGGTCAAAGATATTGCAGCCACAGGGTGTGATGCTATAGGTGTCGATTGGACCAAAAACATGGGGGATGTCCGTGCTGAAGTGGGTGATCAGGTCGCTCTACAGGGTAATCTTGACCCCTGTGTTTTGTACGCCTCAGCTGACGTGATTAGACAGGAAGTTGCTGCTGTACTTGAAAGCTATGGTCGAGGGAATGGCCACGTGTTTAATCTTGGTCATGGAATACATCAACATATTGATCCAGAGAAAGTTGCTGTATTTATCGATGCGGTGCATGAATTGAGCGTCCAATATCATAACTAGCATGATGGCGGTGATCTTTGAAAGAAACGCTTAAAAATATTGCTAAAGGTTTTGGCATGGGCGCGGCAGATGTGGTGCCCGGAGTGAGTGGCGGTACCATGGCATTGATATTCGGGATATATCCACGTTTGATTAATGCCATCAAGTCTTTTGATACAGACTGGATCAAAGGCCTGGTTAAGTTTGATCTTGAAGTTATATTGCATCGACCACACTTTACGTTTTTAATTCCTCTGTTATCAGGGATCCTTGCTGCGATTTTATTTTTTACGCACATTGTTCCATTGCCTGTTCTGATCCGTACGCATCCAGAAATAATCTACGGACTATTCTTCGGCTTAATTCTGGGTTCAGTTTTTGTTCTTATGAAAGAAACAGGGTGTTGGACATTCAAGGAGTTTCGATTTGTTATCGTAGGTATTGCCATCGGGCACCTGATCTTTAATATGGTTCCCATGCAGACACCGGATGCCAGTTGGTTTATTTTTATATGTGGCGCCATTGCTATATCTGCAATGATCCTGCCGGGTATTTCTGGCTCTTTTATATTATTAATGCTGAAAAAATATGCCTATATTTTCAATGCAATTGGAAATTTTAATTTCGCTGTCATTATTCCTTTCGCAATTGGAATGATTACAGGTCTTGTCTTATTCAGTCGTGTTTTGTCCTGGCTATTAAAATCCTGGTATCAGGAAACACTGTCAACGATCATTGGATTGCTTGTTGCATCCTTATGGGTGATATGGCCATTTCAGGAACGTGTTTATGAAATTATAAGAGCAGAAGAGCGACTGCTTGAGTCGAACCCCTATATACCCCAGCAGATTAATGCGAATGTAAGCATGTCTATTGCGATGATGATCGCTGGCTTATTATTAGTGGTAATTTTGAATTATTATTCAGTGGATAAATCATTGCCTGAAGAGAATTAAGTAATGATGTAAACTCAGGACAAGCTTTAAAAAAGGTTGGGGGGAACACTCAGAATGCCTTTATCAGAAGCCATCCTGATTATTATGGGTTTGTTGACGATTGCCATGCTGGCCGCCGGTGTTTGTCATAATTTGCCCATTCCTTATACCGTATTTCTGGTGATCCTTGGTATCGTATTAGGGTATTTTGCTAGAAATAATGCATCTATGCATGTGTTACTTGATTTTCAACTAACTCCAGATATTGTTTTTTTCTTATTCTTGCCTGCCTTGATATTTGAGTCCGCATTCAACTTAAATGCCAGACAATTGGTTAGGGACATACTGCCTGTTTTGGTACTGGCTGTTCCAGCGCTGCTTATTTCCACGGCTTTTATTGCTGTCGGTCTGTGGTTCTTCCTGAAAGTAGATCTGGTATTGGCGCTGTTATTCGGTGCTTTAATTTCAGCAACTGATCCTGTTGCCGTTATCTCTTTATTTAAAGAACTGGGTGCGCCCGAAAGACTGACGATTCTTGTAGAAGGCGAGTCATTATTAAATGATGCAACTGCTATTGTGGTATTTAAAATTATTTTAATATTTGCATTGAGTGGTGCTGCATTCACCTGGGCAGATGCTGGTGGTGCCACACTGGATTTTTTTAAAGTCTTTATTGGTGGTGCATTGGTAGGTGCTGTTATTGGGTTTGTACTTAGCGAATTCTTGCATAGACTTTTTTCAAGCTCGGGTGCATTCATGATTATGACGATTGTTGTCGCCTATACAAGTTTTTCTATTGCTGAACATATATTGCATGTCTCAGGTGTTATGGCTGTTGTTGCCTCTGCCATAACCATGGGCATGTTATGGGTTCCGCGTATTTCACAGGCTGCAATTCACACCGTCAAGGAAACGTGGGAAGTCATCGCACTGATCAGTAATTCTCTGTTATTTTTACTTGTTGGATTATCAGTGGACATGGCGAGACTTATTAACAGAATAGATGTGATAGCCATTGCCATATTGCTGGTATTACTGTCTCGTGCTGCAACGATATACACCCTGGTTCCCGCAACCATTAAATGGTTTTCCCTACCTCATGTCAGTCTTGGTGAACGACACATCATGTGGTGGGGTGGTCTGAAGGGCGGATTAGCAATTGCGATTGTTTTGTCGGTTCCTGAGGATCTACCGGGTCGTGATTTGCTGCTGGATTTAACATTGGGTGTCGTGATGTTTTCATTACTGGTAAATGCGCCAACCATCAAGCCGCTAATACAAAAACTGGGAATAGACAGGTTAACAGATGATGAATTGGCAGAGCTTAAGCAGGGAATGATGCATGCGGGGAAGGAGTCATCTGCATTTATCAACAGATTCTATAAAGCGGGTATTGTTTCACGAAGCACCGAGCAAATAATTCAAAAGAATACTGATGAAGTATTCTCATCCGATATTCCAGCTATTCAGAAATCCCAGGGCATCAGGCATTTGCGTTTTAGTGCATTACGAACGGAGTTTGATGAATTAAAGAAGTTACATGATATTAATTTGATCCAGCATTACACCTATCTTGATATCAGGAATAATATTCAGCGAGACAGGGAAAGAATTGCTGCCAATGAGGGACCAGGAACGTCGTCTGATATCTCCAGTAAAACAGGTTTATTTATGAAGATAGAAAATGCCCTGTTAAGAGGTATAAGAGAACATGATTGGGCTGCATGGTTGTTGTCCCGCTATCAAAATACTCGCCTGTCAAACAGGATGCAGCGTGATATAGCAGGCGTATTAATCTGTACATCGGTGCTTGAGATGCTTGATACACATGTTGAAATTGATGCGGAGGAAAGAGAACAGGTTGCTGAGAATTATCGAGAACGTTTACAAAGGCGCCGTAGCCGTTTGCGTGAAATAGCCGAGGATTTTCCGGAATTTTATGTGAGGTTTGAGACCAATTTGTTCACGCAGGTTGCACTTACTGCGGCTGGACTGCATGCACAGGAAGATCACCATGATGGTGAGATCGGTGCAAAGGCACTTGTTCGAATAGAAAGAATGATTCATGAAGCGATATCAGCATTGCCTCCTGTCAGTGAAGCGGCCCCCAGGCTTGATGCCAGTGAGTTAATAGGAACGGTGCCTTTATTAAATGGTTTGCCAATAGAAGTGCTGGATCAACTGTCAAAATGTGCAAAGTCGGTGACATTTTTAGCGGGTGATATTGTTATCGGAGAAGGTGAACGTGGCGATGCGCTCTATATCATCACGCATGGTGTTGTGTCTGTCTATAAGGGAGATAAAGAAGTTGCCATATTAAGTGATGGTGATTTTTTTGGGGAGATGGCTTTATTGGGCGACCAGGTGCGGACGGCAACGGTCAAAGCGAAACACCCATCGACACTGCTGCGATTAAGAAGAAGGGACATCATGCAACTCGCCGGGGAGGGAACTGAGTTAAAACGCAGACTGATTAATGTTAAGGAAGAAAGGCAGGCGCAAACTGAATTGGTTGGAATAGTTCCTCTGTTGCGAGGGCTCTCAAGTGAGGTGTTAGAACTGATTGTTGAGCAAACGATGTCGGTTGGCTTCAAACCCGGAGATGCTGTCATGACAGAAGGTGAGCGTGGAGATTCTATGTATATCATCATTCATGGCGCTGTATCGGTGTATAAGGCCGGCGAATTGATCGCTGAGCTTAAGGAAGGAGATTTTTTTGGTGAAATGGCCTTGTTAGGTGAACAGGTACGTACTGCTACAGTAAAGATCAAGGAACAGACAGCGTTATTGAAATTAAGCCGGGCAAATATAATGCAGCTTGCTGAGAATAATCCGGAATTAAAAACAAGATTAGAATGGGCTAAATCAGAAAGAGAGATAGTGATCTAGATGTCAGCCTCAGATAATTTCCTGAATCTAAAAAAAGCAAGCAACAACACCAGAAATGCAGACACAATTACTGGCCAATTTCCGAACCTTGCATAAGGTGTTAGTCCCTCGAAGGTTTTGACTTTATCGCTGGTTACATGAGGAATGAATTGTGGTGAGCTTGCTGTGATAACTCCCTTTTCATTTATGATGGCACTGATGCCAGTGTTGGTTGCGCGCAGCATATAGCGACCTGTTTCCAGTGCGCGCATTCTTGCCATTTGTAGATGTTGGTGTGGTGCAATGGAGTCACCGAACCAGGCATCATTACTAATATTCACCAGGATCGTTGCCTCAGGTAATGCCGCTATAACCTCTTCACCAAATACGTCTTCATAACAAATTGACACACCAATTATTTCATCGGCAGCGTAGACCACAGGTTTTGTATTGTCTCCCGGTGTAAAATCAGACATTGGAATCTTCATTAGATCAAGAACAGGCCGTAACCACTTGTCAAAAGGTAAATATTCTCCAAATGGCACCAGATGTTGTTTGTAGTAGGTGTCGTTGCTACTGCCAATCACAGTAATACCGTTATAGAATTTATTTGAATCAAGATCTTTAAAAGGGATGCCAACTAGATAATCAGTATTTTGACTCCTTGCTGTGGTTGCCATTTGTTGAAGAAATTCCTGAGCTTGATGATGTAAAACAGGGATAGCTGTTTCAGGCCAGATGATCAATTGGCTGTCCTGGTATTCTTCTGATAACGAGAGATAGAGATCAAGTGTCTTCTGTCTTTGTTCCGGCTTCCACTTCATCTCTTGTGGAATTGCACCTTGAACCAGAGCCACTGAAATATCAGCATTTTTATCTGTTGTCCAGTGGATACTACTTAAGGCATTCAAGCCAAGCCATGTAATAAACAAGACACCGCCTAGCGCTATCTTTGCCATCTTAGATGTCAAATACAGTGCTACGAGTAAGGCTGAGATTAATGCCGTGAACCAGCTTACGCCATATTGCCCAAGCACAGGAGCCAGAGAGGATACAGGGGTATCGATTTGACTATAACCAATATTCAGCCAGGGTAAACCGGTAAAAACCCAGGAGCGGAACCATTCGGACAGCACCCATAACGTGGGCATAACAATGACAAAGTGAAGAATGCCTTTATTGGCAAATAAACGCTGATATAGGAAAGCAACTAAAGCAGGGTATAGCGAAAGAAATGCAACCAGTATGAATGTAATTATCAACGCACCTGCAAGATTAACCCCACCAAATAAGTTGATACTGATGTGTAGCCAGTTGACACCAACACCAAACATACCAAAGCCAAAGACATATCCAAAAACACCTGCATCTTTGGCTGTGCTATTCAGTACTGTATAAAATAACCACACCAATGACAGAATGGCGATAACAGGATAGTCATAGGGGGAAAAAGCCAGAGGCAATAACGCGCCTGACAGGAAGCAGCTTATGAGTTTCAGTAAATAATTCTTTTGCGGTTTAATTTGCAAATGTTTGTAAAGTTATCGATGTTACAAATAATCTATCAGCATACTATGCAGATGGTTCTGAATCAGTCTCTGATAAATATTGTTCAATCTGGTTCATGCGCATTAAATGAATTCTTCTTTTATCAGCACGCAGTACCTTAACATTAAAGCCTTCGAGTTCAATACTCTCCCCACGTTTTGGTACATGACCAAATGCCTTGAGTGCCAGGCCACCGATTGTATCGTATTCATCATCACTGAGTTCTGTATTGAAAAATTCGTTGAATTCATCGATTGGTGTCAGAGCTTTAACAGTATAGCGATTTCGTTCATGTGGTTTGATGTGATTTTCATTATCGATATCATGTTCATCTTCAATTTCTCCAACGATTTCCTCGATGACATCTTCCATGGTGACAAGCCCGGCAACGCCTGAATATTCATCTACAACAATTGCCATATGGTTACGGTTTGAGCGAAATTCTCTCAAAAGAACATTGAGACGTTTACTTTCCGGGACATATGATGCTCTACGCATCATATCTTTAATATTGAACTCAGTATTTTCCCTATCAGAAAAATAATTTAATAAGTCTTTCGCCAGGAGAACACCCGTTATCTCATCGGTATCGTCACCTATCACAGGAAATCTTGAATGACCTGATTCAACAACGGTTGCAAGGATATCTTCAGGATCTGCATCATTTTTTATCACAATCATCTGTACGCGTGGAATCATGATATCTCGCACTTGCATTTCAGAGACTTGTAACGCCCCTTCAATCATTGTTAATGCATCATGATCCAGCAGGTTTCTGGTTTCTGATTTGCGTAAAATCTCAATCAGTTCATGTTTGTCTTTAGGTTCACTTGAAAATAAAGAAATGATCTTTTGTAATATATTGAACTGACGTTTGCCAGATGTATTGTTGCCCATGTATTTATCTATATTTGAATTGTCTGGATCCGGATTTCAGGATGGGGTGATGAGGTAAGGATTATTGTAATTTAATTCTTCAAGAATTTTAATTTCGAGATTTTCCATAGTATCGGCATCCTCTGGTTTGATGTGATCAAAACCATTTAGATGTAAAACACCATGAATTACCATATGTGCCCAATGTGCATCAATATCTTTATTTTGTTCTTTTGCCTCTTTGGCTACCACCGGTGCGCAAACAACGATATCGCCAAGCAGATCTGGTGCAATTTCTGGTTCCCCTTCATGGCTAAAAGATAGCACATTTGTTGGGCCTTGTGATTTTCGCCATCGTTCATTGAGTTGCGTCCCTTCATCCTCGTCAACAATGCGGATGGTTAATACAGCATTTTCTTTCAAACCCTTCAGGGCTGCCTTCACCCAAAGTTTTAGTTGGTTCTCATCAGGTAAATCAGGCCAATCTGTTGCATATTGCACGGCTACTTCAATGGACATCAGCTTTGGTTGCCCTGCTCATGTCGTTCATATGCATTCAATATTTTTGCGACTAGCGGATGGCGGACGATATCTTTCGAAGTAAAAAAGGTAAAGCTAATGTCTTCTTCTTCTTTGAGGACATCAATTACCTGACGCAGACCCGAGTCCTTGCCTCTTGGTAAATCTGTCTGGGTGATATCACCGGTAATAACTGCCGTTGATGCAAAACCAATTCGGGTGAGAAACATTTTCATCTGTTCAACTGTCGTGTTCTGCGCTTCATCCAGAATCACAAAAGACTCATTAAGCGTACGTCCACGCATGAAGCCCAGCGGCGCAACCTCGATCACATTACGTTCAATATACTTTGCAACTTGTTCGAAGCCGAGCATTTCGTACAAGGCATCATAGAGTGGTCGCAGATAAGGGTCGACCTTCTGAATAAGATCGCCAGGAAGAAAACCAAGATTCTCACCGGCCTCAACAGCAGGACGTACCAGGACAATGCGACGGGCACGATCCTGCTCCAGCGCGGCTACAGCACAGGCAACAGCAAGATAGGTTTTACCGGTCCCTGCAGGGCCAATACCAAAACTTATATCGTGGTCGAAGATATTTCTTAAGTAGCATCGCTGATTTGGACTTCTACCCCTGATGATTCCACGTTTTGTTTTAATATTTGTATCAGTGTCTACATCGTCCTCGACTTCCCGATCGACGCCCATATCCTGAATATGAAGGTGTACTTTTTCAGGTGATAATGTTTCTGTTGCTGTTATTTCGTAAAGTGATTGCAAAAGTTGTTCTGTAAGATCAACGGATTTACTTATGCCAATAATGCGAAAAGCATTTCCACGATTATTGATCTCAACACCCAGCCTTCTTTCAATATGCCGCAGATTTTTATCCAATGGCCCACAGAGGTTTGCCAGCCGAGCGTTGTCTGTTGGTTCCAGAACTATGTCTGTGGATCTGGGATGTAAGGTATCGGCTGATGCGTTCAAGTATTTTTTATAGTGCTGAATGTTGAAGAGTTGGTTCTGATCTTATAATAGGCGCCTGTTGCAATTCGGCTCGCAGGGAATTTGGCAGCGCTTCAGTAATCAGAACATGAGCAAACTCACCAATGAGCGATGCCGGGCCAGAAAAGTTTACGGTACGATTATTTTCTGTCTTGCCGCGCAATTGTTCGGGATCCTTTTTGGAAAACCCTTCAACCAGAACTTGAGTCGTTTTTCCGACCATGTCACGGCTGATTTCCATTGCTTTAGAATTGATCCTGGCTTGCAGAATATTCAAACGTTCTTTTTTTGTCTCTGTTGATACATCATCATTAAAAGATGATGCTGGTGTTCCCGGGCGCTTGCTGTAGATGAAGCTGAACGAATGATCAAAGCCAATCTCAGCAATCAAATTCATGGTTGCTTCAAAATCATCATCAGTTTCGCCAGGAAAGCCGATAATGAAGTCTGAAGATAAACTGATATCAGGCCTGATTTTGCGTAATTTTCGTATTTTGGATTTATATTCCAGTGCAGTGTGTCCTCTTTTCATCAGGGAAAGTACACGGTCAGATCCACTTTGTATGGGTAAATGAAGATGGTTTACCAGCTCTGGTACTTTAGCGTAAGCCTCAATCAATCTGTCTGAAAATTCAACAGGATGAGAGGTTGTGTAACGAATACGCTCTATGCCTTCAACTGCTGCAACATATTCGATTAGCAGCGCAAGGTCTGCGATATCACCATCATACATCTCACCTCGATAGGCATTAACATTTTGACCAAGTAGATTAATTTCTCTGACACCTTGAGCAGCCAGTTCAACAACTTCATTAATCACGTCATCGAAGGTTCGGCTAACTTCTTCACCACGGGTGTAAGGTACAACACAAAAGGTGCAATATTTACTACAACCTTCCATGATGGAAACAAAGGCAGTCGGACCTTCTGCACGAGCCTCGGGCAAATGATCAAATTTTTCAATTTCAGGGAAGGATATATCGATAACCGGTTTCTTTGTTTTTATGACATTGTCGACCATCTCTGGAAGACGGTGCAAGGTCTGTGGACCGAAGACCATATCGACATAAGGTGCGCGTTCAAAAATGGTAGCACCTTCCTGACTTGCTACGCAGCCACCCACACCGATCACCAGATCAGGCTTGTTGTCTTTAAGTGGTCGCCAGCGGCCTAATTGGGAAAACACTTTTTCCTGGGCTTTTTCACGAATCGAGCAGGTATTGAGCAAAATGATATCGGCTTCTTCAGGCTTATCTGTCTTGATGGCACCATGGGATTCAGCGAGAACATCCAGCATCTTGGCTGAATCATATTCGTTCATCTGACAACCCATGGTCTGGATATATAATTTACAACTCATACCTAAGTTCTTAAATATTTGTGAATAGTCTTTAATGGTATCAAGGGGAAAGTTAAGCTACACTGTCTCGGACTGCATTTCCAGCATAATTTCCGTTTATTTTACAGTGACTTGGAAGGATTCTGGTGGGTTTTAAACGTTTTGTATAGGGCATGAACTATAAATCAGGATTTTCCAATAACTTCCGGCTACCTAGATAAGCACAGGGATAAATACCTGAGATCGACGAATAGACTCAATGATAAGATTATCAAGGCAGGTGATAGTGGTTTGAGTAAGTTTTCAGTTCTTCTTAATCAGTGTATTCTGGCTCCAATATTCAACATTCAATTATGCAGGAGAAAGGTAATGATAGATGATAAAACGATAGCTAAAACACTTTGGTCCGATACATTAATTGATATGCTGGTCGCATCCTTAAAGGCAAATAAATCTGATGATCAGATAAAAGGCCTTCTCAAAGAATGCAAGGGGAAAGGATTTAAAGCAAGTTATCTGACTGGAAAGGTTAGAAAGGAGTTAGATGAAAGAGCGGCTACAAGAATTAAAAGATTGATGTAACTAATCAGGATTAGTTATTCGTGATATTACATTGCTGCAGATTGATTATTGAATGACAGTACATATTGCGTCAATTCACTTTCAGGTAAAGGTTTACAGAAAAAGTAACCTTGTATTTCATCACAGTTGATTGATTTAACAAAATCATATTGGGCTT
>Ga0209988_10001789_pt1 | contig 14075 bp, 9 predicted proteins | sample N075metaG_FD_183115 | JGI IMG/M metagenome (GOLD analysis project Ga0209988, IMG submission 183115) | Deep subsurface microbial communities from Kermadec Trench to uncover new lineages of life (NeLLi) - N075 metaG (SPAdes) (version 2) | ecosystem: Environmental > Aquatic > Marine > Ocean trench... | reverse complement strand
GCGTTGCTTTGATTCCCGCAGGCGTATCCAAGGTCGAGAAACTCGGGTGCGAGGTCATCGTGGTGTCGGGCGCCGGCTTTCTGTCCCACTTCTCGGACGAGGAATACCGTGATGCAGGGGCGACCATCGCGCCGGATCTGGGGGCGGCCGTTCAGGGCGCCGGAGTCGTCTTGAAGGTTCAAGCACCCACGCCTGAGGAGATCGAAGCGCTCCCCGAGGGTGTCGTGCTCATTGCGCTCCTCTCGCCGCTCACGCAGCCGGAGTTGATCGGCGAGCTCGGCAGCGCGAAAGTCACGGCCTTCGCTTTGGAGCTCATCCCACGGATCACCCGGGCCCAGAGCATGGACGTCCTCTCGTCGCAAGCCACCGTGGCGGGATACAAGGCCGTGCTCACTGGCGCAAACGAACTCGCCAAATTCCTGCCGATGTTCATGACGGCCGCAGGAACCATCCGCCCGGGGAAAGTTCTGATCCTCGGTGCCGGAGTGGCGGGGCTCCAGGCGATCGCCACCGCGCGGCGTCTGGGGGCCAGGGTGGAGGCTTTCGACGTCCGGCCCGCGGTGAGGGAGCAAATCGAGAGCCTGGGAGCCACCTTTCTGGAGACGGAGGAGGAGGTCACCGGCGAGGGAGAGGGTGGCTATGCCAAGGAGCTCAGTGAGGAGCAACATCGACGGGAGCTCGACCTCATCGCCGCCCACATCGCCGATACCGACCTCGTCATCACCACCGCCCAGATTCCGGGCCGGCCCGCCCCGCGGCTCATCACCGAAGAGATGGTCGACTCCATGCATCCCGGATCGGTGATCGTGGATCTCGCGGCCTCTTCCGGCGGCAACTGTGCCGTTACCCGCGAGGGCGAGACCGTCGTGCGCAACGGCGTCAAAGTGATGGGCCCCACGAACCTACCGGCCGAAATTCCCACGCACGCCAGCCAGATGTTTTCGAAGAACGTCGAGACGCTCCTCAAGGAGCTCGTGACCGAGGGTGAGTTGTCGCTCGACTTCGAGGACGAGATCGTGGCGGGCACCTGCGTGACCCACGCGGGCGAAGTCCTGCATGGGCCGACGAAGGAGAAGCTCGGCTAGGTAGCGGCGCGTCCGTTTTTGCTAATCTCCCCACAGCCCGGTAGCCTGAAGCAGCACCAGAGAGAGCAGGAGGTCCGGGATCCGAATCACATCGCCCCGGAACACATCCAGTTCCGACACCGACCGGAGCCGACCATGACCCGCGCACTCCTCGACCGAGCCCACACGATGTCCCTCCTCACCGCAGCGCTGATGCTGTTACCTGCCGCGCTCACCGCGCAGTACGTCCCGGATAGGGGCGCCTGGGAGGTTCGACGGCCCGCGGAGGTCGGGATGAACGCTTCAGGAGTACAGGCGGCGGTAGACTTCGCTATCGCTCACGAAACCACTGTGCCGCGGGACCAGGAGCGCAGCCAGAATCAGAGCTTCGGCCGCCGCGAGCCGTTCGGTTTCGGTATCGGGCCCTTCAAGGTCCGCGGTGGAGCGGCCGGGGTGATCGTACGGCACGGATATATCGTCGCGGAGTGGGGCGACACGCGTAGCGTGGACATGACCCACAGCGTGGTCAAGTCCTTCCTGACCACCACCGTTGGATTGGCCGTTCAAGACGGGCTCATCGGCTCGATCGACGACCTGGCCCGGGACTACATGGCGCCCGTGGATCTACCTCCGGGGGACGGCGAGCCGGGCATCGAACGTGTGGGTTTCGGCAAACCCGACCTCACGACGCTCTTCAACACGGAGCACAACCGCCAGATCACCTGGAGACACCTTCTCACCCAAAGCTCGGACTGGGAGGGGACTCTTTGGGGTAAGCCGGAATGGGCAGACCGTCCCGATGACGATCCCTCGACCTGGACCACCCGTGCGCGCCGCACGCCGGGCACGGTATTCGAGTACAATGACACTCGTGTGAATCTGCTAGCTCTTTTAACGACAAGCGTTTGGCGCGAACCTCTACCCCAGATTCTTAGGGAGCGCGTCATGGATCCTATCGGCGCGTCGCCCACATGGCGCTGGTACGGTTACGAGAACTCATGGATCACCCTCGACGGGAGGCAGGTGCAGGCCGTGAGCGGGGGCGGGCATTGGGGAGGGGGCATGTTCATCCATGCGCGGGACCAGGCACGATTCGGACTTTTCACGCTGCGGAAGGGACGCTGGGGTGATCAGCAACTCCTGGACGAAGAGTGGTTCGACATGGCCGTAACCCCGTCCGCCGCGAACCGGACCTATGGCTTTATGAACTTCTTCCTGAACGTGCCCAATGCGGAGGGCCGAAAGGGTTATCCGAGCGCGCCCAGCACAGCCTACTCGCACCGTGGCAACGGCACCAATTTGATCTACGTGGACCGAGAGAACGATCTGGTGGTGGTGGCACGGTGGATCCCCGGGCGCGACATCGACGAGCTTTTGAGCTTGGTCATCGGCTCGATCCAAGCTACGGCGGAGGACGGTCCCTGACCCGAGGTCCGAGGCCGATCTATGCAGGTCCCGGCAAGGCTTCCGGGCTGGCCTGGCGCATCCGGAGAAGCTGAGTAGGTTCCCCGGCGGTAACCACAGCGGTTTCCCACCGAAACCGACTTCAAGCTGAAATGGAGGCATGCGATGGACGAGATGGTCGTGGGCCTGTACATCTTCGTCCTGGCCGCCCTCACGGGCCGAGAGGTCATCACAAAGGTGCCCCCGACCCTGCATACACCGCTGATGTCGGGCGCCAACGCGATCTCGGGAATCGCCGTCGTCGGAGCGTTGGTGGTCTCTGCGCAGGTCGATTCCGGGATCGCCCAGATCCTGGGAATCACCGCCATCGTGTTGGCGATGATCAATGTGGTCGGTGGATTCCTGGTCACCGATCGCATGCTCGAAATGTTCAAGAAAAACTAGCGGACACTCAGAGGAGCCAATCCATGGATCTCTCCCTTTGGGTGGAGCTGTCGTACCTGTTTTCTTCCGTCCTCTTCGTGGTCGGCCTCAAACGCCTCCAGTCCCCCGCCACGGCCCGTGGGGGAAACCAGCTGGCGGCGTTGGCCATGCTCATCGCGATTGTCGCGACGCTGGTCGAAAATCAGGTCCTGACCTGGACCGGCATCGTAGCGGGCATGGTGCTGGGCTCGCTCATCGGTGGCGTCGCGGCACGTAGGGTCAAAATGACCGACATGCCCCAGCTCGTGGGCATCTTCAACGGATTCGGTGGCGGCGCCTCGGCTCTCGTCGCGGCCGCCGAGCTCGTCCGGGTGCAAACGACGGGTGCAGCCCTGGTGCTGGGTGACGGGTTTACGATCGCCGTTTCCTGCCTCATCGGAACCGTGACCTTTTCCGGCAGCTTTATTGCCTTCGGCAAGCTCCAGGGGATCGTGTCCGGTAACCCTATCACCTTCCCCCTCCAGAAGACCTTCAACGCCCTGCTCTTCGTCACGCTCCTTGTCCTCGGTGCGTCGGTAATGGGCCTTTTCGAGATCGGCGGACTTCCGCCTCTCACCGTCTTCTCGATCTTCACCGTGGTCGCGCTCCTGCTGGGCATCCTCCTCGTGATTCCCATTGGCGGTGCGGACATGCCTGTGGTGATCTCGCTGCTCAACTCCTACTCCGGGCTGGCGGCGTCCGCCGCAGGATTCGTGATCGGGAACAACGTGCTCATCATCGCCGGTGCGCTGGTGGGCGCGGCCGGGTTCATCCTGACGATGATCATGTGCAAGGCCATGAACCGCTCGCTCGCCAACGTGGCGTTTGGCGCGTTCGGCGGGGCGGCGAGTGCCGCCAGCCAGCTCAGCTCGGGTGACAAGACGGCTCGCTCCGTAGACGCCGAGGGTGCGGCCATGATCCTGGCCTATGCCCAATCCGTCGTGGTGGTGCCGGGCTACGGCCTGGCAGTCGCGCAGGCACAGCACGAACTCCGGAAGGCGATGGACAACCTCGAGGAACGAGGGGTCGACGTGAGGTACGCCATCCACCCAGTGGCCGGCCGCATGCCTGGACACATGAACGTGTTGCTCGCCGAGGCGGACGTCCCGTACGACAAACTCTTCGACCTCGACGAGATCAACGAGGACTTCGCTCGAACGGACGTCGTGCTCGTGGTGGGCGCTAACGATGTGGTAAACCCCGAGGCGCATAATCCCGAGAGCGTGATCGCAGGCATGCCCATCCTCGACGTGGACAAAGCGAAGAGCGTGATCATCATGAAACGGAGCCTGTCACCTGGATTTGCAGGTATCGACAACCCGCTCTTCTACATGGACCACACGTTGATGTTCTTCGGGGATGCGAAGAGCTCGATGGCCGACCTGGTGAGGGAGGTCCGCGAAGCCTGACGCCGAGAGTCTTCGGGAGGCCTATCACTCACGTCGGGGATTCCCGACGTTCGATTCGAGATCAGCCGGCCTTACCCTCTGCGGCCCACTCCACTTCGAGCGCATCGAGTTGCTCTTCGATCTCCGCTACCAGTTGCGTGGTAGGAACGGTCGAGACACCGCTCTCGTTGAAGAGGGCGAAAAAGAGGCCGTCCGTGTGACCTATACTCGCATGGGTCACACCACTATCGAGGAAACGGTTCAACCGAAGCGCGTCGGAAAGCGAGAGAGCGGCTCCGTACCTCCCGGGCGGGGCCTTGAAGAGGATCCGCACGACCGCCTCACGCACGATCTGGAATTCTTCAACGATATCACCCGCGGCCAAGCCCCTCTTGGAACCGAGCGCCCCATAGAGTTCCGCTGCCCTCTTCCAAACGGAGTCCACCACGGATCGCCGGTGATCAAAAGCCCCCGGGATCATGCACGTGAGCAGGTTGAGAAACCGTTCGAGAACACGCTCCATTTCCTGATCCATACCGACCCGGCGCGAGATTTCCTCGAACCAGTAACTCGCGAGAAATCCTCGCTGGACCTCGAGCCAATCTCCGAGGTGACGCGTGTCTGAAAGGGGATGCTTACTACTTCCAGGAAACCGTGAGGGTTGGACCTCAGCGGGCTGAGCGAAGTCGCTCATGGCACTCCATTCGGAGGGGAAAAGGTCTCCTGTACGGACGCCTAAAGGTGGTTCATCGGGTCCAATATCGCCAGAGGACGAAGTGCCGCGGCGGCCAACCGGCCCTCAGGGCCCCGACCCGCCGGCCGGTTGCTTCACCCATCATCCACGGTGCGCTCGACGTCCGTCCAGGGCCGGAGCTGCATACGGATCACAGTGCCTTTCCCCCGGTCCACCTCCGCGGCCACCGAGCCGTCCCACGATTCCACCAGCTTGCGAACGATGGCGAGGCCGAGGCCGGTGCCGGCCGAACGGGTACTGAACTGCGGCTCGAAGATCCTTCCCATCACGTCGACCGGTATGCCCGCGCCGTCATCCCGGACCCGAACCTCAACGGTGTTCGACACCAATACGGCTTCGATGATCACGCTTCCTTTTCCCTCGATCGCCGCACGCGCATTCTCAAGCAGATTGCTCAAAACCTCCTTGAGTTCGGTCTCCCGCGCGCTGATGCGAGGCAGATCGTCGGGGATGGCGGCGGCGAAGTCGATGGGCCCACCCTCGCCTCCCCGATACAGGGTGAGCAACTCCCGCGCGACAGCGCCTACGTCCACGGGCTCGAGCGGCACGTTACCGGCTGGGCCGGGTGCACCGAACCGTGAAAACCCGCTCGCGATCTCGGCGAGCCGGTCGATCTCCTTCAAGATGGCCCCGACGTTCCGTTCCAGGATCGTCTCGAACTCCCCCCGCTGGTCCTTCCAAGCCCTCAGGATGTGCTGAACGCTGAGCTTTATGGGAGTGAGCGGATTTTTCACTTCGTGTGCGACCTGGCGTGCCATCTCACCCCAGGCGAGGATCCGCTCGCTCCGCAGCTCGTCGGTGATGTCCTCCAGGGAAAGGACGATCCCCCCCGGCTCCTCCCGTGAGACTTCACGGGCGCGTACCCGAATGCGACGGTCTCCCCATTGGAACTCGACCGTAGCTTCGCGAAGCCCGTCTCGCATACACCCCTCGACCCAGTCGACGAACTCGCCCCTGGGACCATCGAACCGGGGCAAGGGCTCACCGACCGCCACCCGGCCCTCCAGGACGGCTTGGGCCCTCGCGTTCACCAGAATCACGCGGCCCATGGCGTCCAGTGCCACGACCCCGGTGGCCGCATCCTCGACGATCGCCTCGGTACGCCTCGTCGTTCTGACAAGCGCCCGCCGCGCCCGTTGGAGACGCAACACCATACGATTGAATGCCGTGAAAACGGAGCCGAACTCATCCGCCCGGTCACTGGGTAATTGTATTTGCAGATCGCCCCCACCCACCCTCTCCGATGCCACCTGGAGCGTGCGCATCGGGCTGGTGAGGGAACGACCGACCAGGAAAGCGAGACCCAGAGACAGCCCCGCACCGAGCAGCACCACGAACGCGATCAACTCCAGGATCTCACGCTGCCTCAACGCGGTTGCACCGGCCTGGAGCGGCACCTGGGTAGCCACCACGTCACCGTCGGGGAGCCTCCGGTAGGCCATCAAATATTGGCGCCGACCGAGGTTCCCAAGCGTGGTCTCCAGGAGTTCTTCCCGGCTCTCGAGCCGCTGGTTCAGCTCGAAAGGAATCAGCCCATCGTACAGACCGATTTCCACGAGTTCGTCCACCGAGCCGCCCCGCAGCTCTCCCGCTCGATACTCGAGAAGGTCCGCCCCCACGCGAAGGGACAGCAGCGTCATCGAGCCCTGTACGTCGCGGTAGAAGGCGGCCGCATCCGCGGCGACACGGCCCGCGATCGCGGCGGCGGTTCTCACGGTGGCGCCGTTAAGGGTCCGAAAAGCTAGCGTGCCGAAGAGGGTGGCCGACACGAGGAAAAACCCGAAGAGCGCCACGGTGACTCTGGCACGAAAGGAAGAGAACGGACTTTTCCACGTCCGGACGGTGGGGCGCCGCCCGACGAGCACGTACTGACCCAGAGCCCACAATAGAAGAATCGCCAATCCGTTGCCGAGCACCAGAAGCGTCCCGCGAGCTACCGCCAGAAGCGGCGTCGGTAGATCGAGGGCGTATTTGGCGTCGACCACTCCGTCGGGATAGAGCACACCCACGGTGGCCTCCCATCCCTCGTTGGTACGGCGCCAGACGGTCTCTTCGGAAAACGTCGCCTCGTCACCTTCGAGAACCGGAACCATGGTGAGCGGGCTCTCGCTCAAGGCGGTCAAGCTCCCAAAAAGCGGGCCGAAGGGCGAGGAATTCGAGAGCTTCCTTCGGGCCGGCAACACGCCGGTGAGTACCCGCCCGTCGGCCAGCGGGACTTGAACCACATAATTCGCGTCACTGAGGCCGAGACGCCGAACGAGGGAGGGCTCACCCTGCCGAGCCTCCTCAAGGAAATCGTCAGCGGGACCGGGCCGTCCCCCCTCCACACCGATGGTGATCTCGAATTCCGGGAGATCCCCCGCCGACCAAATGGTGAGCCACACGCCGGTTCCCTCCTCGGCCAAACCGCTCATGATCCAGCTCTCGTAGAGAAGCTCCGCCGACTCCGCTCCAGCCGCATCGAGCGAATCGGCGGTATCCACAAACCGGTGAAGCACGTACTCGAGGTAGGGATCCGCGGGAACACCCAGGCGCGATAATTGAAGCTCCGCCTCGTCCATCCGGGCGTCGATGCGGGCTCCCCACGCGGTCACGACGGCCGCGGAAGATCCGATCGCCGCCGCGGCGCACCAAGCCATCCAGTCGCGCCGCCCCGCTTTGATGCATGACAGCCCGTAGGCGGTGAGAAACGCCGGTAGCGCCCAGGCGCCAGTCGCCCATCCGGGGATGGTTCCGGCCATCCGCACCCAGAACGCCCCTGCCAGGCAAAGCGCCACGAGCGTCGCAAAGGCCAACACGAGGGGAATCCGAGGAGGAGCCCCTCCATCGGTGCGCTCCCCCATTCGAAACGCACCGAGACAGACGAGCGTGAGCACGAGACCAAAGCCCATCTGGTAGACGACCCACTTCCCTTCCGCGCCCGCCAACAGCACGGGACCCGCACCGCCCAGGATCAACCTCGAAAAAACCGGAAACCCGATCAGCACCGCGAGGCCGGAAGCCAGGGACGGAAGACGGATCGCGGGCGGCATATGGGCCGCCATCACTACGCCCAACGCCACGCCAAGGAGAAGGACACGCTCGAACGACATGGGTACGGGTCCAGGCAAAACGAAATCGGCAGCCGTGAAGAAGGGTACCGAACCCGTGGCCGCTCCCACCGGTGCCAGAAGGGCCAGCCCCAGCGGCGTGAGCGCCGCCGCCGCGCGGTCGCTCTTTTCAGCTCCAGCGGTGAACGCGAGCAACAACCACGCGATGACCGCCAGCAGGCCCACGATCCTCAACCAGGTGGATCGAACGTCCCGCAGACGTTGCTCTTGGGTGGGGCGGACGACCGCAACACTGAAGAGGGCTTCGTCCTCCCATCGCAAATCGAAGACATCCTCGCCCGACGTCCTCTCGGCGCGGAAAATCCGGAGGTCCTCGCCCACACCGTCCCGGAATCGTGTTACAAAATCACCGGGGTTCTCCTCCAGATTTCGGGGCAGGTTCGCCTTGATGAGGGCGGCAGCCATCGCGGTTCCGCCGCCCTCGATCGGAGCCGTGAAGTACAGGTAGCTGAAGAGCGGACGATCCCGGTATAGATACCGGACCTCCCCCATCCTCAACTCCTCGGGTACAACACCGCGGTGTTCCCCATCCCAAATCCGGAAATCGCCCTCCGGCCCATAGATGGTGGCGAGGGTCATTCCGGTCTCCCGTCGGATGTCCCGCAAGCCGTCGAGAACGGCCGTGTTCGTACCGAGAGGCGCCAGCTCTCCAATACGCGCCACGGCTTCTTCGCCCATAATGAGAAGGCGCTGGAGGCGCTCGTCGAGTGCTTCCTCCGCTCGGGCGCTCCGGGAGCCCCAGTAGGCATCGAAGTCCTGTGAGATTCGGCGCAGGGCTACGTGCCCGGAGGAGCCCGCGATGGCACCGGCCAGGACGATTACGCTCGAAAGCACGCGGGCGCGGCCGCCGCGGGGACGGGCGGCGAGGACCGCGACCGCAGAGGCTCCGGCGAAAACGAGCAGCGCGACCAACGGCCAGCGTGTCCAGGCGACCAGGCCCAAAACACCGAGCCAGGGCGCGAGGCGGGCGAAGGTGTCCCAAAGGTGGGAGAGGAGGGATGAATCGCGAAACCGATTCAGCGAGGTCATCGAGGCCGAGCCGCCCTTCCTCGTGCGACGCCCGCGCCCTGCAGCTTTTCGTACCCGCGATGTTCCATTACGGCCTTCCGAAGCCGGGTAGAGCACGGTACCCGCGCAACAGCGCTCCCACTCGGAAAACTCTCCATGATACCATCGATGAACTCCTCGTCAGTTGGGACGTCTGAACCATACCATCGAACGATCTGCCGAGATCCGGTGTATTCTGGGTTCATGCCTTTCTCGGGGACTTCTGTCTCGCTAATTCCCGGCCATCCGGGCGGATTCCGCTACGCCGGATTGGGTGTGGCCGGATGGAGCGTCATCGTATTTGGCCTCCTCCCGCACACGCTCCCCGCGCAGGCCGTCGAGGTGGACCAAGGCACCTTCATCGTTGAATTGGGTGGACGTGTAGTCGGAACGGAAACCTTCCGAATTCGCCGGTTGGGTTTCGGCGATAATGCACGGACCATCGCCGAAGGAACACTCGAGATCGTTCTGGACGGGTCGCGACAGACGGTTCATTCCCTACTCGGGGCCGTCGGGGTCGGGATGTCCCTCGACGCCTACCAGGTCAACGTTTCCCTTCCCTCCGAACTCTCTATTCGGCTGGACCGCCGAGGGGGGAGAATGGTCTCTTCAAGGTCCTCCGAAGCCGGAGTCGAGGAGCGCGAGTATCGCCGAGCCCTGCCTCAAAATCCGACGGTAGTGTTGGATCGATTCTTCGCTCACCACTACTTCTTCCTGGCACCCTACCAGAGTCCGGGCGGGATCAGCCTCTCAGCCATTCGCCCTAGGCGTGGAAGCCAATCGACCGGGACGCTACGTATGACCACGGTAGAACCCGTCACCGTGGGGGACGCCACCATTCAGGCGCAACGCCTGGAACTACGAATTGATGGCGCCGTTCATGAAATATGGCTGGACGTACAGAATCGGGTTTTGCGCGTTCAGATACCTTCCCAGGGCTACGTTGCAGTGCGCCGGGATCCACCCCCGAATTGACCCCCCATAATAGCCCCCGTTTTCCACGAGAACTCCCTGGGAGGGACGAGGTTCTTGAAGTTTTACTTGCCTTAGCTAATTATTAGTACAGCAAAACGATTATACCGAGAGGGCGGATAAATGGGTGCCAGCGCGCGGAGAGTGGCCGGTGAGGTTTTGGAGGTCATTCCTCTCGTGACGAGGAGGGTGGCCGCAGACCTTCGTAATTCAGAGCGGTCCATGAAGTTGGCGTACGTAGGCCTGCTGGGCACCGTGGCCCGGAAACCCCGCAGCTTGGGTGAACTCTCGGAATTCCATGCCGTGAGTCTGCCGACCATGTCCAAGACCATCACCACCATCGAAGGTCTAGGATGGGTGGTGCGGACCCGATCCGAGGCTGATCGACGGGTGGTGATGGTCGAGGCGACCGCTTCGGGCAGGGCCGCGCTCAAAGAGGTCTACGACGCTGCCATCGGTTCGATCTCGGAGGTTCTCGATTCGCTAACGGCAAAACAGCACAAGAAGCTCAGTGAAGGCTTGACCATCCTCCGCGATACGTTCGCGGATTCTCCACCGGAGCGGGAGCCGGCACGATCTCGCTCCTCTGCTGGCAGGAATGGGTAGCAGGGGGACGCCGCGCCCCATCCACGGGGTTCCGCCTGAAGAATCACGGGAAAGGTTACGTATGTGGGCAAGACGAATATCTCGAGCCGCTTTCAACCGGACATGAAACAGGTGGACTGTTCTAGGCGTACATCTGAGTGGCGAGATCGTATGGGCATCGAATGCTTTCTCGCGCGGGTCACCCGCTCAATAGAGTGCGCCAATCAACTCAAACGGAGACCTTCCTTGTTGACTAGATTGCTCCAAGGCGGGGCGTTGGCTCTGGCGCTCTGCTTCCTCCCACGAGGCACCGCGGCACAGGACTTCGTACCCGTCTCCCTCACGTTGGAAGAGGCGATCGATATCGCCCGACGAAACAATCCGGGTCTTGCGGCCATCCGCAACGATGAAGATCTCGCGAACTGGAACGTGAGGTCCGCGTACGGGGCGCTTTTCCCGTCGGCCTCGCTGAACGGTGGGGTCTCCTGGCAGGGGTCGGGAGAACAGACGTTCGGGAGTCTGAGCTTCGACCAACTCGGATTCGCGAACCAGCCCTCGTTCATTTTTTCTAATTACAACGTGGGACTCGACTATCAAATCAACGGCAGGACCTTGCTGGCCCCCGGCCAGGCCAAGGCGGACCGCGTGGCAACGCGGGCTCAGTTGGCAGACGCGGAGGCGAATCTCGTTTTCCAGGTCACCCAGGGCTACATCGACGTCCTGCGGCAAATCGAACAGCTGCGGGTCTCCGAACAACAGCGGGAAAGGGCGACCTTCAACCTTCGGCTAGCCGCGGCACGGCTGGCCGTAGGAAGCGCGACCGGCGTTGACCTCGCTCAAGCCGAGGTGGCCGTAGGGCGGTCCGAGGTCACCGTCCTTCAGACCGCTAACGCCCTCGAGACCGCCCGGATAAGAGTCCTGCAGCAAATGGGAGTCGACCTCGACTCGCCTTTCGTGCCCACCACGCCGTTCACCCTCTCGGAGCCCCGTTGGGATCGTGAAGAGCTCTACCAGATGGGCTTGGAGCGTAACCCCAATCTCAGGGCTCTCCGCGCGAGTCGCTCGTCGAGCAGCTACGGAGTGAAGATGGCGAAAAGCGCCTACCTCCCCTCGATATCCCTGCGGGCAGGAACAAGCGGGTTTACCCGCCAGGCCTCGAACAGCGTGTCCGCCATCCAGCAGGCGGAGTTCCAGGCCCAGAGTTCCATTCAGAATTGTCTTTTTTTCAACGATCTTTTTTCCCGACTGACCAACCCGCTTCCCTCCCAGGACTGCTCGCAATTACAGTTCACCGATGCGGACGCACGACAGATAAGGAATCAAAATACCGGTTTCCCGTTCAGCTTTACGGGCCAACCGCCGACGGCCAGCCTTTCGATCAGCCTTCCCATATTCCAGGGCTTCAGCCGGCAAAGGCAGGTCTCAGAGGCCCAGGTACGCCTCGAAGATCTCGACCTCAATTTGAGGGAACAGGAATTGGCGCTCCGGGCAGATATCGCCACGACGTTGGCCACGGTTCGAACGGCGTACCAGGCCGCCCTCATCGAAGAACAGAACCAGACGTTGGCCGACGAGCAGCTCCGGCTTGCGCGAGAGCGATTCACGGTCGGGCTCGCCGACTTTCAAGAGCTCCTCGAGGCGGAGACCCTGAAGGTCGAAGCCGATCGCGAGCAGATAGCAGCGATCTTCGCATACCACGACTTCCTGGCGAATCTGGAGGCTGTGGTAGGAAACTCCCTCCGCACACCTTGAGGCTTAGCACAAATCCATGACCGCTGACCCTACCATGAACGCTAGAAACAAAGTCCTGATCGGGCTTGCGATCGTCGCCGTGATCGGTGGCGCAACGGCCCTCACGCTCACTCAGCGCCGCGACAGGGGCGTCCCCGTCCGGCTGGATGTCGTCGCCCGCAGGGACCTCGTTGAGACCGTCACGGCCAGCGGAAACATTCGAGCCGCCCGGGTGATTGAGATGAGCTCCGAGCTGTCGGCTCGCGTCACCGAATTGCTCGTAGACGAAGGAGACGACGTAGTAGTTGGTCAACTCTTGCTGCGGCTCGACCCGACCCAGTTCCAGGCCTCCGTGTCCCGGACCGAGGCTTCGCTCAACCAGGCCCGCGCTCAGGTGCGTCAGCAGGAAGCCAGTCTGCGGCAGGCCACCAGAGACTTTGAACGGCTGAGGAACCTGTTCACCCGTGATTCGCTCTTGATCGCACGACAGTTGCTTGATGACGCGGAGACCCAGGTGGAGTTGGCTTCTCGCCAGCTGGAGTCGCTCGAATTCGGCGTCGAGCAGGCGATCGCCTCGCTCGATGAGGCGAACGAGCGGCTGAGCAAAACGTTTTTCAGGGCTCAGATCGCCGGAAAAGTGACCCGTCTCAACGTGGAGGAGGGAGAGACCGTCATCGTCGGGACGATGAACAACCCCGGTAGCTTGGTTTTGACGATCAGCGAGCTCTCGAGAGTCGAGGCGGTTCTCGAGGTGGACGAGACGGACATCCCGTATATCGCGGTGGGCGACAGCACGATCCTGGAATTGGACGCCTTCCCGAACCGCCTTTTCAGCGGTGTGGTGACTGAGATCGGCAACAGCGCTATCCGGCCTCCCGCCTCCTCAGCCGGGAGTGGCCAGGCTGCAGCGATCGACTTCGAGGTGGTGATCAGCATGCATGACCCCCCCCAGGGGATTCGGCCCGATCTGTCGGCCACGGCCGACATCATTACGGCGATGAGACAAAACTCCATTTCGGTGCCGATCATTGCCTTGACGGTTCGCCCTGAAGCGGAGGCCGGGGAGGGCGCCGTGGCTACGCCCGCCTTTGCGGAGGAGGACGATGAGCGGACACGAGGACCGCTCGGGCGTCAGGATGTCGCGGACGTTGAGGGCGTGTTCGTCGTAGAGAATGGCCAGGTCCGGTTCGCCCCAGTGGAGGTCGGCATCACCGGCCAGGAGCATTTCGAAATACTGACGGGCGTCAGCGAAGGAGACACGATAGTGGCCGGTCCCTACCAACAGATTCGCGAACTCAACGACGGAGACCGGGTGCAGGAGCAGGATAGAAACGCCGGGTCACCCGGCTAACCACGCCCACGAGTCCGAACGGAGCTTTCATGCAGTTCGTCGAGGGAATCCGCCTTGCCCTGCAGCAGATCTGGGCCGAGAAGCTGAAGAGTTTCTTCAGTCTGCTCGGCGTAATCGTTGGGGTCATGTTCCTCATCGTGGTGGTGAGCATCGTCGAGGGGCTGGATCGCTACATCCGCGAAGACCTGGCCTCCGCGGTGTTCGGCG
>Ga0209988_10001780_pt1 | contig 14116 bp, 26 predicted proteins | sample N075metaG_FD_183115 | JGI IMG/M metagenome (GOLD analysis project Ga0209988, IMG submission 183115) | Deep subsurface microbial communities from Kermadec Trench to uncover new lineages of life (NeLLi) - N075 metaG (SPAdes) (version 2) | ecosystem: Environmental > Aquatic > Marine > Ocean trench... | reverse complement strand
CGTGGTGGCGAAGGTTATTGAATAAGGAAAAAATTATGGCTACAAATCAAAACATCAGAATTCGCCTGAAAGCATTCGATCATCGTTTGATCGACAAGTCAGCGCGCGAAATTGTAGAAACGGCCAGGCGCACGGGTGCCGCAGTCAAGGGTCCGATACCGCTGCCGATGAAAAAGGAACGGTTCACCATCCTGATTTCACCGCATGTGAACAAAGATGCTCGCGACCAGTACGAAATCCGGACGCACAAGCGCCTCATGGACATCGTTGACCCCACGGACAAGACCGTGGATGCATTGATGAAACTTGAGCTGCCGGCCGGCGTCGACGTTCAGATCAAGCTCAACTAGGGTTCTTGTGGGGGAGCGGCTTTAGCCACTACGAAGTAGCGGTCTTCGGGCCTAAAGGCCCTCCTACTTTGCTCGCTGCGCGCAAGCGCGCTTTATGCTTCGCAAACAAGCACACCCAAATCGGGCGCTTTGTGCATGAAAAACAATAAGTTAACGTACTGGCGGCGGTAGACGCCGACAGGATCCAAAAATCCTCTCGAAAAGGCCCTAAAAGCCTTGTACAGGGCGGTTTTGGCGCTATAATTGCGGGTTCGCTAGATTTGGCCGGGCCGGGAGTCGGCCAGATCTGGATTAGGCGCCAACAGGCATCGCCTGGGCCGCCTGAATATCAGTCGCCGGGAAATCGAAGGCGACACGGCAAATTCCGGAACAGCCGGTTCGAATGGAAATTCGGGCCGGAATGCAGGGTCAGCCCCAGAGCACGTAGAGCATGAAGCTCTCGGCGATGGCTGGCCCTTTCGTGTGTCTGAGAGATAGTGGCAACGACCCGCGGGAGCGACTTTAGTCGCGAAATCGCAGGTGCGTTCCTTGGAGCGCGAAGGTTAGAAGACGGTCGCGCCTCGAGAGGCGCTCCAACAAACAGGCGCTGACCAATCGAAGTCGGGGCGAGGTTTTTGAAAATGACAATGGGTCTTGTTGGCCGCAAGTGCGGCATGACACGCATTTTTACGGAAGACGGGGAATCCATCCCGGTAACCGTAATCGAGGCGCAGCCGAACCGAATAACCCAGGTGAAGACGGTTGAGAAAGACGGCTATCGCGCGCTGCAGGTTACTGCTGGCAGCAAAAAGCCATCACGTGTGTCGAAATCTAAAGCGGGTCACTTCGCGGCAGCGAAAGTTGAGGCGGGCGATCTAATGGCAGAATTTCGCCTCGATGATGCCGATGAAGGCGACTTCGAACTGGGTTCTGAAATAAAAGTCGAGACGTTTTCCGAAGGCCAGAAAGTTGATGTCATTGGCACGTCGATCGGCAAGGGATTCGCCGGCGTGGTGAAGCGCTACCATTTCAGCATGCAGGACGCAACGCACGGCAACTCGCTGTCACACCGTGCACCGGGTTCTATCGGACAAAACCAGACGCCTGGCCGGGTTTTCAAAGGCAAGAAAATGTCGGGTCATATGGGCAACGTACGCCGCACAATTCAGAATCTCGAGGTCGTGCGTGTCGATGCCGAGCGTAATCTGCTTTTAATCAAGGGCGCGGTCCCGGGCCATAGCGGCGGACGAGTTATCGTTCGGCCGGCAATCAAGGCTTCGAGTTAAGGGGCTTCCTACAATGAAACTAAAAATGCAGGGTAGCGGATCAGTCGACGTTCTCGATGCGACGTTTGGCGCTGAATTCAACGATGCACTCGTACACCAGGTTGTCACGGCGTACCTGGCGGGGAGTCGTGCCGGTACCAAGGCGCAGAAAAATCGTTCTGCTGCTCGCGGCGGCGGTGCCAAGCCGTGGAACCAGAAGGGTACGGGCAGGGCGCGCGCTGGCACGATTCGCAGCCCGATCTGGGTGGGTGGTGGTCGCACATTTGCGGCAAAGCCACGCAACTTTGATCAAAAGGTCAACAAGAAAATGTACCGTGCTGCAATGCGTTCGGTATTTTCGGAACTCGTTCGCCAGGATCGATTGGTTGTTGTCGAAGCGCTTGAGCTCGAAGCGCCGAAAACCAAAATGCTTGCGTCCAGGCTTAAAGAACTCGATCTGAACAATGTGCTGATATTGAACGAGGCATTCGACGAGAAAGTATTTCTGGCAGCGCGCAATCTGCCGAATGTTGGCATTTGCGATGTAGCGTCCGTTGACCCGGTTGTGTTGATCCGTTTTAAGAAGGTGTTGATTACGCTGCCGGCGCTGAAGCTGATCGAGGAGCGCTTGTCATGAGTTCGAGCGTACACCAGGAGCGGTTATTGACCGTCATCCGTGGGCCGCATCTTTCGGAGAAGAGTCACCTGGCTGCAGAAAACAACCAGGTTGTACTAAAGGTCCGTACGGATGCGACCAAAAAGGAAATTCGACAGGCCGTCGAGCTGTTGTTCGAGGTCAAAGTTGATGGCGTTACTGTCGTCAATGTTAAAGGCAAGGTAAAGCGCTTTGGTCAGACACGCGGTCGGCGTGTGAACTGGAAGAAAGCGTACGTGAGGCTTGCCGAAGGCAGCAATATCGAATCGCTGCTAGGCACGGAATAAGGTCAAGACTCATGTCAGTGCATAAAGCCAAACCAACTTCAGCTGGGCGCCGTTTTGTCGTCGCAGTCAAGACGCCGGGCCTGCATAAAGGCAAGCCGTACGGTCCGCTTCTCGATAAGAAAATGTCGAAAGGCGGCCGCAACAACAACGGCCGCATTACGGTGCGTCACCAGGGCGGCGGTCATAAGCAACGCTACCGCATTATCGATTTCAAACGCGATAAAGACGGTATTCCAGGCGTTGTTGAGCGAATCGAGTACGATCCGAATCGCAGCGCGCATATTGCGCTGATCAAGTATGCCGACGGCGAACGTCGTTACATCCTGGCACCGAAGGGAATTCGAGACGGTGCGTCGATTGCGAGTGGTGAAGACGTTCCTATCAAGCCGGGCAACGCATTGCCGTTACGTGCGATTCCGGTGGGAACAATCGTTCACAACGTCGAGATGAAGCCTGGCAAGGGTGGGCAGCTCGTTCGTTCGGCCGGGGGCTTTGCTCAGCTTGCAGCCCGGGAAGGGGCATACGCTACGTTGCGTTTGCGTTCTGGCGAAACGCGCAAGATTCATGTTGATTGTCGCGCGACGATCGGTGAGGTCGGCCATGGCGAACACAATTTACGCAAGCTCGGCAAGGCCGGAGCGAAGCGTTGGAGGGGCGTGCGCCCAACAGTTCGTGGTGTAGCGATGAACCCGGTCGATCACCCGCATGGCGGTGGCGAAGGCCGGACGTCCGGCGGTCGTCATCCGGTAAGCCCGTGGGGCACGCCGACAAAGGGCGCGAAAACGCGCTCCAACAAACGCACTGACAACATGATCGTGCGTCGTCGCAAGCGCAAGTAGAGGAAAAATTGAATGCCACGTAGTGTGAGAAAAGGTCCTTTCGTCGATACGCATCTGGCGAAGAAAGTTGCGGAGGCGGTTGCCAAGAATGATCGTCGTCCGATCAAGACCTGGTCGCGACGCTCAATGATTCTGCCCGACATGGTTGGGTTGACGATAGCCGTTCATAACGGTCGTCAGCACATACCGGTGTTGATTTCCGAAAACATGGTTGGCCACAAACTAGGCGAGTTTTCGGTCACAAGAACGTTCCGCGGTCACTCCGGTGATCGCAAGACGAAATAAGGGAGCCGGTTCATGCAAGTTGCAGCAACGCTTCGCTATGCGAGAATTTCACCGCAGAAGTGCCGCCTCATGGCTGATGCCATTCGTGGCAAGTCGGTTGATGATGCATTGCGAGCTTTGACTTTTACGCCGAAGAAGAGTGCACGCATCGTAAAGAAAGTTCTGGAGTCAGCGATCGCTAATGCAGAGCACAACCACGGTGCGGACATCGATGAACTGAAAGTGTCGACGGTCGAGATAAATGAAGCGCCAACTTACCGTCGATTTCGTGCGCGGGCAAAAGGTCGCGGTGCACGCATTATCAAACGCAACAGTCACATCACGATTCGTGTGGCAGATGAGTAAATAGTATGGGTCAGAAAGTACATCCGATAGGAATTCGCTTAGGCATCGTCAAGGACTGGTCGTCCACGTGGTATGCCGATAAGAAGACGTTTCCCGAGTACGTCAGGACCGACCATCTAATACGCTCGCTTATTAAGAAGAAGCTCAAAGATGCGTCAGTCAGCCGAATCTCGATTGAACGTCCGGCGAAGAAGGTCAACATCACGATTCACACGGCCAGGCCCGGTATCGTAATTGGCAAGAAAGGCGAAGACATCGAAAGGCTGCGCGCGGAAATTTCGAAGATGATTGACATGAGCCTTGCTGATGTACGTATCAACATCAGTGAAGTGCGCAAGCCAGAACTCGATGCCCAGCTGGTCGCTGAAGGAATTGCGCAGCAGCTCGAGCGTCGCGTGATGTTTCGACGTGCCATGAAGCGCGCGGTAACAAACACGATGCGCGTCGGTGCAGAGGGCGTCAAGGTCAAGGTCGGCGGTCGCCTGAATGGCGCCGAAATCGCCCGGTCGGAGTGGTATCACGAAGGTCGTGTGCCGCTGCACACGCTGCGTGCCGATATTGATTACGGATTGGCCGAGGCTCATACAACGTATGGCGTCATCGGTGTGAAAGTCTGGATATTCAAGGGCGAAATATTTGATAAGCCCGAAGCGGTGACGGCCGAAACCACGGACACAGCGGCAGGCGACCGACCATAAAAGCGTCTCGTTTATTTGAGAATTAGAAATGTTACAGCCTAAACGAACAAAGTTTCGCAAACAGCATAAGGGGCGCAATCGTGGTCTCGCGCTTCGCGGCAGCACGGTTGCATTCGGAACTTATGGACTGAAGGCGACGGGTCGTGGCCGGATGACGGCACGCCAGATTGAGGCAGCTCGTCGTGCAATGACACGCCACATCAAGCGCGGCGGCAAGATTTGGATTCGGGTGTTTCCGGACAAGCCGATTACGAAAAAGCCGCTTGAAGTGCGGCAGGGAAAGGGCAAGGGCAATGTTGAATATTGGGTATGCCAGATTCAGCCAGGCCGTGTCCTGTATGAAATGGAAGGCGTGACGGAAGAAGTTGCGCGCGAGGCGTTTCGCCTCGCGGCAGCGAAATTGCCGTTTTCGACCGCATTTGTATCGCGGCAGGTGATGTGATGAAAGTCCAGGAACTTCGCGAAAAGCCAGTAGAAGATCTCAACCAGGAACTCCTGGCACTGCGTCGGGAACAGTTCAATCTGCGCATGCAACAGGCGACGGGTGAATTGCCACAACATACGCAGCACCGCCGCGTCAGAAAGGACATTGCACGCGTCAAGACAGTTCTAAGTGAGCTGAAACGCACAGCGGGTGAAGAAAAATGACCGAAGAAAACAAAACTCGACGCACGATTGTTGGCCGTGTCGTCAGTGACAAGATGGACAAAACGGTATCGGTAGCGATTGAACGCCTGATCAAGCATCCGGTGTACGGCAAATATATTCGTCGTACGACCAAAGTGCTTGCTCATGACGCGAGCAATGAGTGCAAGCTCGGAGACCGCGTTGCGATATCCGAGTGTAGGCCGATTTCAAAAAACAAGTCGTGGGCAGTAGTAGACGTCGTCGAACGCGCTTCCGACCGGGCTTGATTCAGGGAATAAGTCATGATTCAGATGCAGACAGTTCTTGACGCGGCGGACAACTCCGGTGCTCGCCGTGTGCAATGCATCAAGGTACTCGGTGGATCCAAACGCCGCTATGCAGGCGTTGGTGACATCATCAAGGTAAGCGTCAAGGATGCGATTCCGCGCGGCAAGGTCAAGAAAGGCGAGATTTATAACGCCGTTGTTGTCCGAACGCGAAAAGGGGTTCGCCGTAAGGATGGTTCGGTGATTCGATTCGACGGCAATGCCGCCGTACTGCTGAACGCGCGTCTCGAGCCGATCGGTACTCGTATTTTCGGCCCGGTTACACGTGAATTGCGTACGAACCAATTTATGAAGATTATTTCGTTGGCACCCGAGGTTCTCTAGGCATGAACAAGATTAGAAAAGGCGATGAAATCATCGTGAGAGCCGGCAAGGATAAGGGTCGTCGTGGCACTGTGTTGCAGGTGTTCGATACTGGTCGTGTACTGGTCGAGGGCATTAATCTCGCCAAAAAGCACACCAAGCCAAACCCGAATATCGGCGAGGCCGGCGGCATCAAAGACAAGGCCATGCCTGTCGATGTGTCGAATGTCCTCGTGTTTAACCCGAAGTCGAAAAAAGGCGAGCGGGTAGGTTTTCGCGTCGAAGAAGACGGCAAAAAAGTGCGTGTCTTCAAGAGCGGCGACGTGGTGGATATCTAAAATGGCAAGATTACAGAAAAAATTCCAGAGCGAGCTCACGGACAATATCCAGAAAGAGCTCGGGCTGAAAAACACGATGCAAGTTCCTCGCATCACGAAAATTACGCTCAACATGGGCGTGGGTGAGGCCGTGGCTGATAAAAAAGTAATGGAAAATGCACGTGCCGATATGGAAAAAATTTCCGGCCAGCGGCCCGTAACGACATTGGCCCGCAAGTCGGTTGCCGGATTCAAAATTCGTGACGGCATGGCAATTGGTTGCAAGGTCACATTGCGCCGTGAACGCATGTATGAGTTTCTTGATCGACTCGTCAATGTTGCGATTCCCCGTATTCGTGATTTCCGTGGGTTGAACCCGAAATCGTTCGATCGCGAGGGAAATTACAGCATGGGTATCACCGAGCAGATCATCTTCCCGGAGATCAACTATGACGAAATCGACACACTGCGTGGCATGGATATCACGATCACCACGACGGCGCGAAATGTGGAAGAGGGTCGGGCGCTGCTGAAGGCGTTCAACTTCCCTTTCAAACAATAATTAGGATGTAGGAGCGGCTTTAGCCGCGAATGAGTTCGGGCCTTTTCTATCCCCCTTGAGGGGAGAAGGCCCTCCCACGAAGAGACTGAACATTAATGGCTAAGAAATCGATGATTATGCGTGAACGCAAGCGCACGAAGCTGGTAGCCCGGCATGCTGAAAAGCGTGCAGCGCTAAAAGCTACGATTCGCAGCATACACAGCAGCGACGAAGGGCGCGCAGTGGCACAGGCGAAGCTGAATGCATTGCCGCGTGATGGTAGCGCGTCGCGTCAGCGTAATCGTTGTGCGATTACCGGGCGCCCGCATGGTGTCTATCGCAAATTTGGCCTCGGCCGAAACAAACTCCGGGAAGCTGCAATGAATGGCGAAATTCCGGGACTAACGAAGGCCAGCTGGTAGGCGGAGACAGAAATGAGCATGACAGATCCTATCGCGGACATGTTGACCCGCATCCGAAACGGCCAGAAGGCTCGCAAAGTAAGCGTTTCGATGCCGGCATCGAGTGCCAAGGAAGCAGTCGCGGAAGTATTAAAAAGTGAGGGCTATATCACGGGCTATTCGAGCGAAGGTGAGGGTGCTGCCAAGCAGCTCTCTGTTGAGCTCAAGTACTTCGAGGGTGTGCCTGTTATTGAGCATATCGCACGTACCAGTCGCCCTGGTCTACGCATATATAGAGGCAAGGAAGATTTTCCCAAGGTGTTAGGTGGCCTGGGGATTGCGATTGTATCGACATCGGCTGGCGTCATGAGTGACGCTCAGGCAAGAAAGAAAGGAATTGGTGGCGAGGTTCTGTGCATCGTTTCGTGATGCATCAGACCTTTCCAGGATGAGACAAGACTATGTCCAGAGTTGCAAAATTACCGGTTGAGTTGCCGCAAGGCGTTGAGTTTCAGCAAGACGGCAATGTTGTCACGATCAAGGGCAGCAAGGGTGCAGTATCGCTTAAGCTGAACTCGGAAGTGGAATTGGACCATGATGACGGCACTCTTAAAGTGGCGCCGCGTTCGGGCTCAAGATTCTCTACGGCTGTTGCCGGTACGACCCGTGCATTGCTCGCCAATATGGTTGTGGGCGTCACGGACGGTTTTGAACGCAAGCTTGAGCTGTTCGGCATCGGCTACCGTGCGCAGACACAGGGCGGCAAGCTGAATCTGACGCTTGGTTTTTCACACCCTGTCGTTTACGACGTGCCTGAAGACGTTAGCGTTGAGACGCCGAGCCAGACAGAAATCGTCATCAAAGGCACTGACAAACAGAGAGTTGGCCAGGTAGCGGCCGAAATTCGCCACTTCCGGCCGCCTGAGCCGTACAAAGGCAAAGGTGTCCGCTACGCCGATGAGCGCGTAGTGCTTAAGGAAGCGAAGAAAAAATAGTTTAAAGAGAACGTTATGAAGCTCGACAAGAAACAAAATCGAATACGCCGCGCCAGAAAAGTGCGTGCCAAGATAAGCGAACTCGAAATGAATCGCTTGAGCGTTCACCGTACGCCGCGTCATATCTATGCGCAGGTGATCGGCCCCGATGGCGGCACAGTATTGGCGTCTGCATCGACGTTGGAATTAGAGGTGCGTAAAGGCGTTAAGAGTGGCGGTAACGTTGAAGCTGCTTCGATCGTCGGAGCACGAATCGCCGAGAAGGCCAAAGCGGCCGGAATCGATACGGTCGCGTTTGATCGTTCGGGTTTTCGCTATCACGGACGTGTCAAGGCATTGGCCGACGCCGCTCGTGAAGCTGGATTGAAGTTTTAAGGACTGATAATGGCAAGAAATGAACAAGCAAACGACGATCTGATCGAAAAACTCGTAACGGTCAATCGTGTTGCCAAGGTTGTGAAGGGTGGCCGCCAATTCGGCTTTACGGCACTGACAGTTGTGGGCGACGGTCAAGGCCAGGTTGGAATTGGCTATGGCAAGGCACGCGAAGTGCCGATTGCGATCCAGAAAGCGATGCAGGGTGCACGAAAGAACATGATCGAGATCAACCTGAATAACGACACACTGCAATACGCGAAAAAGGGTCGTCACGGCGCGACGCTGGTGTACATGCAGCCTGCGTCCGAAGGCACGGGTGTTATCGCCGGTGGTGCTATGCGTGCTGTGTTCGAGTGCGCTGGCGTTCGCAACGTGCTGGCAAAGAGTTACGGCTCGCGCAATCCGATTAACGTAGTCCGCGCAACCATCAAGGCGTTGTCGGAGATTCACTCTCCACAGGCAATCGCTGCGAAGCGTGGCAAAAAAGTAAAAGATATCCTGGCGTAGGCCGGGAGCAGCAAGCAGAGACAAGATAATGGCGAAGCCCAAAGAGTTGAAAGTAACGCTCGTCAAGAGCAAGCACGGCCGCTTGAAGAAGCACCGTGCCTGTGTGGCCGGTCTCGGCCTCAGAAAGATTCACCAGACAGTGCAAGTAGCTGACACACCAGAGAATCGCGGCATGATTAATCGCGTTTCTTACCTGCTGTCGGTAGAGGATGCGTGACATGCGTTTGAACGAATTGTCGCCCGGTAAAGGTGCGAAAAAAGTGGCCAAGCGAGTGGGTCGCGGACATTCCGCCGGACAGGGCAAGACCAGTGGACGGGGCCAGAAGGGCCAGCACGCCCGCTCGGGTGGCTACCACAAGGTGGGTTTTGAAGGTGGCCAAATGCCGCTGCAACGACGCTTACCGAAAGTGGGATTCAATTCGCGCAAAGCACGGCTGACCGCCGAGCTGCGCCTGCATGAGCTTGAAATTCCGGCAGCTGATGTCATCGACATGGCTGTCCTCAAAGAAGCGAATCTCGTACCGGCCTTTGTGTTGAAGGTGAAAGTTATCAAATCGGGTGAGATCGCGAAGCCGGTGAAGCTCAAGGGCCTTGCTGTAACGAAGGGTGCGCGCGAGGCCATTGAAAAGGCCGGCGGCACGATTGATTAAAGCATAGGAAAGCATCGTAGGAGCGCCTCTTGAGGCGCGACAAACTAAAGACAGGAAGTATAGGTAAGTTAACGTGGCCAAAAAGCCCAATCAAAATCCGGCAGATGTCGCAAAAGCAGCGAGCAAACTGAGCGAACTCAAAGTTCGTATCCTGTTTCTTGTTGGTGCGTTGATCGTATTCCGTGCGGGTACCTTTATTCCGGTACCTGGCGTGGATCCGGTTGCGCTGGCTGCGTTTTTTGAGGAGCAGGCTGGCGGGCTGCTTGGCATGGTCAACCTGTTCTCCGGTGGAGCATTGGCGCGCTTCGGCATATTTGCGATGGGCATCATGCCGTACATTTCGTCGTCGATTATCATGCAGATGGCGAGCCATATCGTGCCGACCCTGCAACAGTTGCGCAAAGAAGGTGAGCAGGGTCGTCGTCAGATCGTCAAGTACACGCGTTACGGCACTGTCTTGCTGGCAAGCTTTCAGTCGGTCGCCGCGGCATCCTGGTTGCAGAACCAGGCGGGCGTTGTGGTTAATCCCGGTACGGCGTTCATCATTACAGCGTGTATCACGCTCGTGACGGGAACGATCTTCCTGATGTGGCTCGGGGAGCAGATAACGGAACGTGGTATCGGCAACGGCATCTCAATGATCATTCTCGCAGGCATTGTCGCTGGTGTGCCGGCGGCGATCGCCAGTACGGCCTCACTGGTGCGTGACGGTCAGATGTCACCCGCGACGGCGATCCTGATGCTGGTCGGCGCTATTGCTGCCATCGTGTTTGTTGTTTTCATGGAGCGTGCACAGCGGCGCATTACTGTGAACTACGCTCGGCGCCAACAGGGACGAAAGATGTACCAGGCACAGAGCACGCATCTGCCGTTCAAGATCAACATGGCCGGCGTGATTCCGCCTATTTTCGCATCGAGCATCCTGATGTTCCCGGCAACCATTGCGCAGTTTTTTGGCCAATCGACCTCCGGCGATCCGAGTTTTATGCAACAAATCTTGCAGACGATTGGTGTGAACCTGGGCCCGGGACAGCCAATCTATGTGTTGATGTATGCGGCACTGATCGTGTTTTTCTGCTTCTTCTATACCGCATTAATGTTCAATTCAAAGGATACGGCAGACAATCTCAAGCGGTCAGGCGCGTTTGTGCCGGGAATTCGTCCCGGTCTGCAGACGGCCGAATACATTGACAAGGTACTGACACGACTGACGTTTTGGGGGGCATTGTACATCGCGGGAGTCTGTCTGCTTCCAGAGCTTGTACGAATGTTCTATCCGAGCATGCCGTTCAGTTTCGGTGGTACGTCATTACTTATTCTCGTCGTCGTAACGATGGACTTCATGTCGCAGCTACAGGCGCACACGATGAGCCATCAGTACGAAGGCATGATGGAGAAAGCCAACCTGCGCAACTACGGCAAAGGTGGCCAGGTACGCTGAGTATTGTAGGAGCCCTTTAGGGCCGATCGGGCCTTATGATTCCCCGTGAGGGGAGAAGGCCCTCCTACAGAGACAGGATTGTGGAGTGATCTCATGAAAGTAAGAGCATCGGTTAAGAAAATTTGCAGAAACTGCAAAATCATACGTCGCAACGGAGTTGTGCGGGTGATCTGCACGGACGCGCGACATAAGCAGCGTCAGGGTTAATCAACGAGGGTGGCGTAAGAACGCCAGGCTCGAATCGAGGAAAAATTAGTGGCACGAATAGCAGGCATAAACATTCCGGTGAACAAGCACGTCGTGATTTCACTGACGTCAATTTTCGGTATTGGTCGTTCGCGCGCAAAGCAGATCTGCACGGCTGCCGGTGTTGCGCCGGAGATGCAGGTTAAAGATCTCGCTGAGCCGGAAGTTGCAAAACTCAGAACCGCTGTTGCGAATTTCGAGATTGAAGGTGATCTTCGCCGCGAAATATCGATGAATATCAAACGTTTGATGGACCTCGGTTCTTACCGTGGTATCCGTCATCGGCGAGGCTTGCCGTTACGCGGCCAGCGTACTCGCACAAATGCTCGCACGCGGAAAGGACCGCGGCGGCCTATTAAACGGTAAGAACATAAATACATCGTAGGAGGCGGCCACGCCGGCGACTGCGAAGAAGGGAAGAATGGGTCGCCCGCATGGCGGCCTCCCACAGGAAAACTGAAACATGGCAGAACCAAAGAAAAAGAAGGTGAAGAAGCATGTTGTTGACGCGATAGCGCACATTCATGCCTCCTTTAACAACACAATCATCACGATCACCGATCGTCAGGGTAATGCCCTGACGTGGGCAACGGCAGGTGGTTGCGGCTTTCGCGGTTCGCGTAAATCGACACCGTTTGCTGCGCAGATCGCATCTGAGAAGGCCGGCCGTTCTGCACTCGATTTCGGGGTCAAGAATCTGGATGTCCGTGTACGTGGACCAGGCCCGGGCCGTGAGTCTGCAGTACGCGCTCTTAACGCCCTGGGATTTCGTATTCAAAACATTGAGGATGTAACACCCATTCCTCACAACGGCTGTCGCCCGCCCAAGAAGCGGCGAGTTTAGAGGCTGAGTAAATGGCAAGATATTTAGGACCAAAGTGCAAACTGTCCCGCCGCGAAGGTACGGATCTGTTTCTGAAAAGTGGCATCAGGCCGCTTGAGTCGAAGTGCAAACTGGATGTGCCGCCTGGCGGCGCCCCACAACGTCGTCCGCGCCTGTCGGATTATGGTTTGCAGCTTCGCGAAAAGCAGAAATTACGTCGCATGTACGGTGTGCTCGAACGTCAGTTCCGCAACTACTACAAGCGTGCCGCGCAGCTGAAAGGATCGACGGGCGAAAACCTGTTGCGCCTTTTGGAAGGTCGGCTGGACAATGTCGTTTATCGCATGGGCTTTGCGGCAACGCGTGCAGAAGCACGCCAGCTCGTAAGCCACAAAAGCATCGAGATGAACGGCAAGGTCGTTAACATTCCGTCTGCCCAAGTTAAGGCAGGCGATTCAATCGGCATTCGTGAAAAAGCCCGTAAGCAACTACGCATTCAAAGTGCGATAGAGATTGCTGGCCAGATAGGCCTGCCCGAATGGGTAGACGTCGACGCGAAAAAGATGTCGGGGATTTTGAAGTCAGTGCCGGACCGGGAAGACATCCTGCCGGACATTAATGAAAACCTCGTCGTCGAGCTTTACTCCAAGTAGTCAGGAAGGAATTTACCATGCAGGAATCTGTACATGATTTTCTGAAGCCGCGCGTAGTCAAAGTAACGCCGGTTAATGATCTGTTGGCCAACGTAGTCATTGAGCCGTTTGAACGTGGATTCGGTCACACGCTTGGCAATGCGTTGCGTCGCATTTTGCTGTCATCGATGCCAGGTGCCGCAATTACCGAAGTCGAGATCGAAGGTGTGCTGCACGAGTACACCAGTATTGAGGGCGTCCAGGAAGACGTTGTCGACATCCTCCTCAACTTGAAGCAGGTTGCAATACGCATGCATACTCGCGACACGGCGGAGTTAAGGATTTCGAAGAAAGGGCCTGGTCCGGTTACCGGTGCTGACATTCAATTGGATCATGACGTCGAAGTCATGAATCCGGAGCTCGTCATTGCCAATCTGACGAAAATCGGCGAACTGAATATCGTGCTCAAGGTCGAGCGTGGTCGCGGATATCGTGCGGCAACACAGCGCCCGTCTTTTGAAGAGGAGTCCGGGCCGATTGGTCGACTGCAGCTTGACGCATCGTTCAGCCCGGTTCAGCGTGTTACTTACAACGTTGAGGCAGCGCGTGTCGAACAGCGTACCGATCTCGATAAGCTGATGATCGAAATCGAGACCAACGGCACAATTGATCCTGAGGAAGCAATCCGCCGTGCGGGCAGCATCCTCAAAGATCAGCTGTCCGTATTCATCGACCTGCAGGGTCAGGAAGACGGGTTGCAGGCACAGGCAGAGAACCTGATTGATCCGATATTGCTTCGTCCTGTGGACGAGCTCGAATTGACTGTTCGCTCTGCGAATTGCCTCAAGGCTGAGAACATCATGTACATCGGTGATCTCGTGCAACGTACCGAAGTCGAGTTGCTAAGAACGCCGAATCTCGGCAAGAAGTCGCTGACCGAGATCAAGGAAGTTCTCGAGGGGCACAGCTTGGGGTTGGGTATGCGTCTTGAGAACTGGCCGCCAGCGAGCTTGCGTCCGGAACACGAACTCGGCCTTCAATAGATAAATATAGGGTCAGACCCTTTTCGAAAAGTGCTCTGACCCCGAAGATCAAAGGTAAGGAAAATGCGCCATAAAAAATCCGGTCGTCGACTCGGTCGCAACAGCTCACATCGCAAAGCCATGTATCGCAATATGGCGGCGTCGATGCTGAAGCACGAAACG
>Ga0209988_10001778_pt1 | contig 14124 bp, 10 predicted proteins | sample N075metaG_FD_183115 | JGI IMG/M metagenome (GOLD analysis project Ga0209988, IMG submission 183115) | Deep subsurface microbial communities from Kermadec Trench to uncover new lineages of life (NeLLi) - N075 metaG (SPAdes) (version 2) | ecosystem: Environmental > Aquatic > Marine > Ocean trench... | reverse complement strand
TTTGATTCGTTTTCTACAAGTTCAAGTTACAGCAAAGTGGTTATTTTGTTCCTAACCGATTAAGGAAAGTTCGTTTTTTTAGCTTGCACATAACGTCTCAATAAACGCAATGCGTTTTAACTGCAAATTAACTAGTTAAGTATGTTTATACAAATATAGTGAAACACATTTAGTATCTCCCACTATTATTCAACTTCTCAACCCCTGCTAATAACATAGGCGGGGGTTTTTTATTAATACATCTTATTATTGTGTGCGGAACTTTCAGGAATTTGTTGTATTGAATCCCAATGTTCAATTATTTTCCCATTTTCGTCAAACCTGAAAAAATCCATTGTTACGTATTCATCATTATTGGGCCAAGTTTGGTGAGTATGTAAAGCAACAAGGTTTCCTTCGGCTACTGCCCTCACAAATTCAATAGATTTATTCGGGTACTCCCTCTTCATTCGTTCAAAATATTCGATGAGGGGTTCGATCCCATCACCTACCAAAGGATTATGCTGAATATATTTTGAACCCACAAATAGTTCAACTGCCTTTTTAGGATTTCCATAGTACGCCATTTTATAAAAACCAATGGCATTTTTTTTATTCTCTTTTATACTCATAATTTTTTTCTACTTCCCGACACTTTTTTAGTAACAATAGGAATTTTAACTGTGAGTTAACTTGTATAGTATGTTAGTTCAAAAATAACAATAAACCTTCGACATTGCCTGCTAATTATAATACTTTTCCCAACCCCTGCTTAATAACATAGGCGGGGGTTTTTTATTTGAAACTGTTTCCACTCGATCTGGAATGGAGTCGAGTAGGGTAGCTAATGCAAAGATTTACACATCATCCACCCCTGGCTTGCTTTCTTTTGTTGGATAAGTCTCAGACCTAACTACTCCCCAGTGCTTGATTGGTGAGTATAACATTATCACTGGCACAACTAATGGGGGCAGGTCACTTGATCTAATGGCTTGATTACTATGTAGGAAGTAAGAATTTTTATCCCGATAAAATCGAAACAATTATTATCAATACTGTTCATATGATTTCTTTTAATCGGTATAATAAAGTAGTTTTATTTTTTTAATATTTCTTTGCTATAATTTATTGGACAGACCCTATAAATCTGTTTTATAAATTGTTTGAAATTTCATCTTGATGTAATGAACATTTTGATTTGCTTTTATTTAGACTGTTGAAGGCTGAATCTTTCGCATTGAGATGGAATTACATTATTATTTCAATAATAGAAAATTAATCTGTTGTAGTGTTACTTCTTTTCGATCTATCTTTAAACTCATTCTTGAGTTTACAAATACTTTACAATTATTAATATTAATTGTAATTACTAATTATTTTAACTAATTTAATTATGTCGTTACGTTTTTCAATATATTAAAAATATGGTTTAATAAAGCTATTAATTATAACTAAATATATTAGATGTCAATAAATAATTAGCTATATAATTATCAGGCAATGTTATGAGCCATTTTTTCAGCTCAATTCTTTGTATGTGACTGACCATGCGAAGCTGTTTCCAATCAAGTATATCAATTTTTTATTAATTATCTATATATATAAATAATGATTCTTAAAATTATTATAACAAAAAAGTTTGAGTCTGAGTATTTGCAACAATTGGAGTTTGATAGATTTCCAATTCTTTTAGGCAGAGGAAAAAAAAATGATATAGTACTCCCTGATTCATTTAAAATCATCTCACGAGAACATACAAAAATTGTTGATACTGATGGGATTTTACAATTAGTAGATCTCGAATCAGCAAATTTTACTTATTTAAATGGACAAAGAATCGAACCAAACGAGGAGAATTCTTTACAAGCAGGAGATAAAATTAAAATTGGAGAATATGAACTTGAGGTTGAGCTCGTTATGCAGAGAGACACAAAAACTTTTGATGATCAGAAAACGATGGTATTCTCTAGTCCTTTTGCCGAAGAAATAACAAACCTCACCGAAAATTTAAAAATACTTTCGGAAAAATATTCATCTGATGATTCAGCTATGAAAAGTGAAATGTTAAGATTTTCTTTTCTACAAAGTCTTAATACTCTGGAAAATACTGAAATGATCAAGATTCTATCGGAATATTTTGCTGAAAAATTCTTAGATAAAAAAATTAAGCCTGATAAATTACATAATAAAAAACCGGTATCCTCGGATAATGTTTCCGGAGTTGAAGAACAGATAAAACCTTTTCGTACAAAAGATATTCTTGTGGAATCTGAAAAAGACTCATTATCTAGTGATTATTCGTTTAGTTCTCATTTTTCAAATACAATTGATATTATGCTTGATACCTTGATAAAATTAATTCAGGGCTATTTACATTATAGACAAGAGTTCTTCGGCGTAACGATATATCACACTATACCAACCGGGTCTTTAAAGGAAATAAAAGAGTTTTTATTTGATCCTGATATTTCTTCTGAAGAACAGAAAAAAAGAATAAGCTTAATTAAAGAAGAAACGGATAAACTATTAGCTCATCAGATTGGATTATTAGAAGGTTATAGAATGTCAGTTACAGAAGGATGTCAGTCGCTATTGCAAAGTTTAGATCCCGATTTAATTGAACAGGAAATTGAAAGTAAACAATCGACCGGACTGGGTAACTTTCTTCCATATTCAAAAAAGCTCAAAACTTTGGATGCTATTAAAACAACCTATAAAAAATACATTTCTGATCCTTACCATATTGAGAAGAAATTCTTCAGACCTTCATTTATAAAAGGTTATCAAAAGAGAATCCATTCAAAAAATAACGGTAACGAATACCGATTTAAATAGTAATTTGATCAATCTATATTTTGTTTGCATTTTTATAATTAACTAATAATATTAATAGAATTAATCATGAGAGAATTTACATTTACATTTATAATTTTTGTTCTTATAATATATTTTACCAGCTGTGGCAGTGGAATTCAGACAATTAATGTTGCATTAAGTAGTAATGTTGATGCTAATGGAGGGAATGCAGTAGTAATAAAAATTTATCAATTAACAAACAACGATAAGTTTCTGTATGCTAACCGTAACTCCCTGTTGAAGAATGCAGAAGAAACATTAGCAAATGATCTCATTCCAAATTCAATTATCGAAAAAACGATGGTTCCAGATGATAATTATGATTTGAATGAACTTGAACTTAATAAAGATACTGCATTTTTGGGTGTATTAGGAGATTTTTACTCACCAGCTAAAGACGGCTGGAAACTTATAATTCCTGTTGATTCTGATACTGAACATCTTAAGATCTTAATTCTTGAAAATTCATTGTCCCTTCAGAAAGAATAATATGATCAGTTTACCTTGCTTACTAAAGATATATAACACTAAAAATATTCAGGAGAATGGTTAGTTATATGAAAATGCAAAAAGTAGTATGGTATGAAGGGATGAAATTAGATCCGCATCACTTCCAGCAGGCGGATAGATATAATCAATATTATATCAATTCAAGAATCAATCTGATAAACTCGAACTACTGGGGTTTAAAAGTATTTCAATTTGATCTTGCTGCTCTAGCGGGTGGAACATTTGGTATTGTAGAATGCATAGGGATAATGCCTGATGGATTATTCTTCGATATGCCAAATAATGATCCTTTACCTAAAAGTAGAACTTTTGAGGAAATATTCTCGGCAACCGATGAAAAACTCGAAGTGTTTTTAACCATACCTATCGAACTTACTACAGGGAATAATTGTCAGATTGAAGAAACATCCGGTATGAATGCATCACGGTTTACGCTACAAAATAGTGATCTTCTGGACTATAATACTGGCAGTAACATGCGCACCATTGGAGTTAGTAGACCTAATTTTCAATTGAAGTTCGGTGATGAGTCACTTGAAGACTTCAGTACGATTAAGATTGGTGAAATAGTCAGAAGTTCAGATGGAAAATATACATTGGATAGTAAATATGTGGTTCCTTCGATAGAAATATCAGCCTCCGATGTTCTCTTGGAACATACCAGAGAAATATTAAGTGTTTTAATTTCAAAAAGTAAAGAATTAAGAAATCAAGCAAGTGTTCATAAACCTGAGTTATCAATAACTCAGGTAGAAATATTATTAATGCTTCAATCTGTTAATACTTTCATTCCCATTCTCAATTATTATTACACTTCAAAACATATTCATCCCGAAAATCTTTATGTTCTTTTTTTGAATCTGGCCGGTCAACTTTCTACTTATTCAAATTTAGGAATAAAGACCAGTAATTTACCTGCATACGACCACAAACACCTAACTGAAATCTTTAATCAGATAGCCAATGAAATTCACTCAATGCTAAATGTTAAGAAGACAGTAGAGAGAAAAGATTTGGTAATTCCACTGAGGAAACAATCTGATACATTGTTTATAGGACAGCTTTCACCGAATCAAATTCCGGCTCAATTCTTTTTAGCGGTTACAGGAGATATTTCCGAAAAGAAAATTATTTCTGAATTACCGAAGAATATAAAAATATCGGCTTACGAAGAAATATTCGCTGTTCATCAAGCTGGAATTCAAGGAGTGACTATTGAGTATATAGCACGTCCTCCAGCGGGAATTTCTGTAAATGAGAAGGCTCATTACTTTAAGATAAATAAAGAAGGCAGGTTTTGGAAAAAAATTAACGATAAAAATAATATTGCCTTCTTCATTGCTGCAGAATTTAAAACACTTCAAATGGAACTTGTTCTCTTACTCCAGAGTGAATAATTCCAAGTTTTCTTTTTAGCGTTATTTATAGCTTATAGTCTCTGAATTTAATTAAGTGGAATATTCAATTAATGAGTTTTTGTTTAGTTCAATTTTAATTTTTTAAGAGGTTAGATTAATGTCCAATGATCAATTAAGTAATACAAAGAAAAATCTTTCTGATCTTTCTTCTGAATGTCTGATCCTTATACTTCAGTTAAGGTCAACAAACGATTATGGCAATTCAGAGGTGCTTAAAACTCGTGTATATGAAATGTTTGAAAGATTTGAAAGTAATGCGAGAAAATTTGGAATCGATAATGATAAAACCAGATCCGCCAAATTTGCACTTGTAGCATTTTTAGATGAAACGATTATTAGTTCATCCTGGCCACAAAAGGAGGCATGGCTATCTGATCCAGTTCAAATAAAACTATTTGAAACATTTAATGCTGGTGAAGAGTTTTTTAATTTTTTGAATGAGCTTAGCCAAAGGACAAGTGCTAACAAAGAAGTGCTTGAGGTTTACTATCTGTGTTTAAGTCTGGGATTTAAAGGGATGTATCAAATTCATTCTCCAGAGAATTTAAGGAGAATTATTGACGATTTAAATTTAGAACTGCATCCAGAGACATATAGAGACATTGAATCAATATCTCCAAATGGTAAGCCGCGGCAGAGCTTTGTACAAACTGTAAGAAGCGGATTACCACTCTGGGTTTACCCACTTGGTGCATTGATAGTATTTATTATTTTTTATGTAATAATGTCAACTGCCATATCAGGTGAGGCTGAAATAACTGTTGATTTCTTAAAAAGTTTTTAATATAAATAATTCTTAACGAAATAAATTGAGTTATTGTAACAATTAATCAAATAATTTATGAACATACTTCTAAAAGCTCTAACAGGTAAGAATGTACTTATTGCAATTGGTTTGCTAGTCCTTATAGTACTAATACTTTATCTCAGTTCAATCTTTAGAATTCCATGGTTTATAAGGATTGGTATCCTTGTATTTATATTATTGATCTTCATTATAATAGTATTATATAAGAACATGAAGAATGCTCAGAAAGCAGGGCAAATCGAACAGTCAATAAGTGATCAATCGGGCGCAGATATACAAAGCTTAAGCCCAGAAAAAAGAGCTGAGATTGAACAATTTAAAAGGCAGTTAGAAGCAGCAATTACCTCACTTAAAAATTCTAAACTTGGTAGAGGAAAATTAGGCAGATCAGCACTTTATAAATTACCCTGGTATATGATAATAGGTCCGCCAGCAGCAGGCAAAACTACGGCCATTCAAAATTCAGGTCTGGAATTCCCATTTGGTAAAGATGGAATCAGAGGGGTGGGTGGTACAAGAAATTGTGACTGGTTCTTTTCTACCAAAGGAGTCTTTTTAGATACAGCAGGAAGATATGTAACACAGCTGGAAGATAGAGCAGAATGGATGGCGTTTTTAGAAACTTTAAGAAAAAACAGGCGCAGGAAACCGATAAACGGAGTAATTGTTGCATTGAACATTGATGAAATCATTAATTCTGATAATGAACAACTATATGAGCATGCTAAAAATATAAGGGGGCGAATAGATGAACTGATAGAAAATTTAAGAACAGTATTCCCTGTTTATTTTGTATTCACAAAATGTGATCTTATTCAGGGTTTTGTAGAGAACTTTGGAGATTTCAGTGAGATAGAACGTTCTCAAATTTGGGGCGCTACTTTAAACGCTCAACAACAACTTGATCCGAATCCAAAGAATGTATTTGAATTAGAATTTAAAATATTATCGGATGTAATATTCAAATTCCGCGCCATTCGATTAAGTAATCCGTTAAAGAGAGAGCAAAGAAGAAAAGTTTTTCTATTTCCTTTTCAATTTAATTCGCTTCGGAAAAAATTAACTTATTTAATCGGAGAAGTGTTCCAACCAAATCCTTATCAAGACAATCCAATATTCAGAGGATTTTACTTTACAAGTGGAACTCAAGAAGGGGTTCCGCTTGATCTTGCGATTGGAGAAATAGCAAAACAATTTAATTTACCTGCAATTCCAGGTGAAGAATTTGAGGAAGTAGTTGAGACAAAAAACTATTTCATAAAAGATTTATTAAATGATGTTGTGATTCCAGATCAAAATTATTCAGCCGGACAAACCTCAGGGACTGTGAAGCGAAATAAAACATTGAAATTTGCAACAATATTTGTGTCTACTGTATTGCTTTTTATCCCAGGTCTTTTCACTATAATTGGTTACAGCGGGAGTAATTCGACATTGGAAAAAATATCTGTAGCTGCATCCGATTTCAATAATATAAATTGGAGCGGTGATCTCTTAAATAATTTTAGTGAAGCAGAGAACCTTAGAAATATAATTCAAAACATTGAGACCGGGGAAGTGAGTGAATCATCTATTTCTTTTGGAATGGATAGAAGTGAAGATTTGTTGGTTTATTTGAAAGATCTATACTTAGAGAAAACCGAGGATTTCTTTTCACAAAATATTTATCAGGAGATTGTGAAGGTTTTAAATAATTATTCTGTTGGACAGGATTATTCGGTTGAGAAAATTTATAGTTATTTGAAATCATATTTATTACTGGGCATTGAACGATCGAAACTGGATACAACCGGGCAAAAATTTTTAGCAAGTGTCTTTACAGGAATTTTAAAAAAATCCAGGGTTATACATTCTAATCCTATGGCTTCGTCATCTCAAAAAGACTCACTCAACCGTCTCTTCAAGAATTATATTTCATTCTTTGTTCAGAGTCTTATGGATGAAAAAGTTTATCTAGTTCGAAGCGATAATTTACTTGTCAATTATGTGAGAAATAGAATTCAGTATAAACCTAGTCCCGAAAACATTTATACGAGATTGAGAGATAATGGCATTGCTGAATTTCCCAACGATCTCACACTTGAGCAGGCTATTGGAGGTCGATATAATCCGGTAATTAGAACAGATTTGAAAATCCCATACATTTTCACTACCGACGGTTGGAATAATTATATTCAAGAAAAAATACTCAATGAAAGTTTAAATCCCGGGAAAGAAGACTGGGTGCTTGGAAAACCACAGGGCAAGCAGACAATCGATTTGGATTTTGACAGTCATAAGATGATGGAATATTTATTCGTTCTTTATAGTAACGATTATAAACAAACCTGGGTTCAATTTATCCAAAGTATAAGATTCTCCGGTTTTGAAACGGTTCCATTTACAGCTAACAACTTAAAAATATTAAGTGATCCGGTTAACTCTCCTCTAATCCTAGTGCTAAAAATGTTTGCTGACGAATTGAAAATTCTTGCTGATATTCAGTCACCGTCTGATTCGAGTATAAAAACTCCTTTCACATCATTAAATTTTAATAATAGTAATCTCCTCGATATAGATAGATATAGAAAGTTTGTTTTAGGGGATCAGGATGGCTCAATAGGTGGCGATTTAAATGCAGTTATTTCCCAATATAGAATATTGAGTGGAATTATAGAATCGATTAAAGGTGGTTTGGATAAGACAAAAGATTACGCGGTTGGTGTTTTAAATCAAAGGTCAGTGGAATTTCCGACTTCTCTTCAGACTATTAAAGGTGCATTGTCCAATACAAAAGAGTTTGAGAATTTATTAATTAAACCGGTGATACTAAGTTGGAACGCAATCATTTACGATGCAACTAAATATCTCAATCTTCGATGGAAAACTGAAGTCGTTGATAATTATAGAATTATTGAAAATTCCTATCCATTAATGGAAACTGGAAGAGATGTTACAATTCAGGATTTCTCAGATTTCTTTAAACCGGAAGATGGAATTTTATGGTCGTTTTTTGATGAAGAGCTGAGTGCTTTTATTAATAAAGACCAATGGGAAGTTATTGAATGGAATAATGAAGGAGCGAATATTTCTGATAAATTTCTTAATTCCTTAAAAAAAGCAGCGGAAATTAGTAAAGTATTATTTAAAGGCGGTGAATTAAGTGTATCATTCCGGTTAAAACCACGACTCCCGCAATCAAGATTAACAGGCAATAAGAAACCAACTCCTATACAAGTTTACCTGAATTTAGACGGGTATGAGGACACGTACAAGATGGGAAATCCATCCTGGACAGATTATAGCTGGCCGGGAAACAGAGGTGCGCCTGGTACCAAAATGAATATTTCGCTTAGTGATTATGGTACATCTGATACTAAAGCTTTTGAAGGTGAATGGGCTCTATTCAAATTTTTAGATGATGCCTCATTCTCTGGGGGAGAGTCTTATTCACAATTTATTTTCAACTGGAATTTTTATAAGAATAATTATTACGATGTTACTGTTAGCTATATCTTAGATGCTAAAACTAACAAGCATCCATTTTCTGATAATTTCTTTAAATCGTTTAGTCTGCCGAATAAAATTAATTAACTATTACCTCTTATGTTGAAAGTAACTGATACAAATCTCGTGACAACCGGCTACTTTGGAAAACTTCCAAAATTTGCCGATTTTGTTAAATATAATGCAAGTGGTGATGAAATTTTATTAATAGATAATTGGATTCAGGAGGGTATAAGGTTAGCGAAATTAAAGTATAAAAATAACTGGCAAAATTATTACAATAATACTTCACCATTCTATTTCATATTTCCATTTACCGATACTGATAAGATTACTATTGGAATTATCTGCCCGAGCAAAGATAAAAGTGGAAGAAATTTTCCTTTTTTAATATTTGGTAATATGAAACAAGATCTCATCAAAGACTTACAAGTTAATTTACTACCTTTGAATTTCAAGGGATATTTTGAATCAATAACTGAACTGTATAACGATAATTACTTCACCGAGGATTTGTCTGAAATGAAATTTCAGATAAATAATCTTTCTGATTCAATAATATCGGAAAATTCAGCTGAAAATATTTTTGATAACTATCTAGCGGATACATCGGTTGAAAAATTATTTCAACAAACATTAAATAATTCTGCTTATAACAAAGTGCACACAATAAATAATTTATTTAAAAAAAGAATTAAAATAATAGAACATTCACCGGCTGTTAAATTTAATTTCGATTCCCGGGCCGATTATAAATTATTAGATACCTGTTTTTATATTCAGCTACTGTTAAAAATTTTTAACCGGTCTAATTTCTTTCCAGCAGTATTTTGGAATACTATAGAAGAAGAATTGATCAATTTGTCCTTATTCTTTCAAAAACCCACACCATTAAATTTTCTGGATCTGATTTATGATGATGATGAAAGTAGAAATGACACAACTCTTCAAAAGGCGGAAGAAGATAATCAAACTCAAGATTTGTCTTCCATTTTCAAGGAGAATTTAACTATAAATTATAGTCATTCCTTAAAAGAATTTTTAAATTCCTTTAATACTTGAAATAATTTCTTTGAATAATATAAAGTCCACGGAGAATTAATTTTATGCCTGTAACTGAAGAATCAGTTATTTCCGAATATGTTCAAGAATATTTGGAACCAATTTCCGGTGATTCACCAGTTGGAAATGATGCAATAAATGAAGAGGAATATTTTAAGCTGAATATGGAAATTCCAAAAACATCTCCGGATTATAAGAAATGTATTGAGCTGGCGGATGTTATATTAAAAGAGCAGAGTAAGGATATAAAGGTTGCCGCATGGTTGTGTTTCGCTCTGTTCCGAACTGAAAAAATAAAAGGACTTAGAGATGGATTAAGTATAATTTATTGTTTACTTAATAAATTCGAAAATAATCTATTTCCTTCCAACAATGTTCATCGGAGCAAAGCCATTCAATTCATAAATTCCACAAGATTTTATAAACTTGTTGAGAGAGAAGACATCAATTCTTTAAATGCAAACGATCTTATTGAAGCTGAGAATATCCTTTCTAAAATTATTGATGAAAGTAAAAAGCTATTCCCCGAAAATGTTCCTGTACTAAAAGCCATAGCTGCCGTATTAAAGTCGCATGTTGAAGAAGCCAAAACAATTACTTCGCCAAAGAAAGAAGAAAAAGGAACAGATCAGGAAGAGATGGCAGCCGATGCTGATACTATAGAAAATTCTGAGCAGAAAGTTGAAACTGATACAAAACAAATTATTGAAGAAAAAAAGAAGGTACCGTCGACCTTAACTTCAACTCCCCCTTCAACTCAAGCAATTAAACATCTCTCTGAAAAGGATAGCATCTCACAGCTAAGACAAATTCTAACTTTCTTTTTTGAAGTTCAGGAAGACGGTGCAAAAAAAGAAAGGGTACCGGATTCGCATTTTGTTTTTGGGCTTTCTCGAATACTTCAATGGGGAAAACTTTCCAGTCCTCCCGATACTAATAAGATAACACAGATCGAAGCACCTAATCAAATTATTCGGGGAAAAATAAAAGAATGGTTTGAAAGCAATGATTGGGATACTCTAATACCAAGGATAGAAATCAATTTTCTTAAGGCTGATAGTGTTTTCCGGTATTGGTTTGATGTCCAGCGATATCTTGTCAAGGCACTTGAACAAAAAGGTGGGAAATATATTTTGGCTGTGGAAGAGATAAAAATTCAGTTAGCAAGGCTGTTGAACAGAATACCAGATTTGCACACGCTTAAATTTAAAGACAATAAAACAGCTTTTGCAGATGATGAAACTATTTTATGGATTAATGATGAAGTAATGGCTATATTAGGGAAAGGTAAAAGTAGTGAATCAGTTATTTTGCCTCCCATAATTGGCGAAGACTACGATTCAATAAATAAAGAATATGAAATAGTATGTAGCGAATTACCGGATAAATTTGAAGAAAACCTGGCGATGATGCAGAAAGCTATAGACGCTGATGTAAGACGTAAAGGAAAATTTTTGAGAAGGCTAAATTTTGCTAACTATTGTATTCAAGCTAAACAATTTCATCTTGCAAAAGTTAATTTGTTCGAGTTGAAAGATCTCATTGAAGAATACAACCTTGCTAATTGGGAGCCCGCTCTTTGTACAGCTGTATGGCAGTCTCTATATATAACTAATAATAAATTATTATCCGGTTCAAATGATGAAGAAGCCAAAATTAAAATAGATAAAGAACAAAAGGAACTGTTTTCAAATATTGCAAAATATGATGGAATTTTAGCAATTAAATTAACACAATAAAATAAATGACAAGGAGGTAAGAATGGCAAGACCAACATCACCTAAAATATCACAAAGGGTCAAAGTTTCAATTCTTCCTAGCAGTGATGCTAAAGAAAGTGTTGAACTTGATTACAGGCTGCTTATCCCGGGTAACTTTAGTAAAAGTGAGCCTGGCAGCCAGGGTTTGCTTAAGGATAGAAGACTGAGGACAATTAGTAAAAAAGGAGATTTTAAGAAAGTTTTAAAGGATATTAATCCCAAACTTAAACTCACCGTCTCAAATAAACTATCAGATGATCCTGATGCACAAATGGAAGTCGAACTGGACTTTCAGGATATTAAAGACTTTCATCCCGATGAAATAGTAAAGAAAATTGAGCCTTTAAAACAATTGCTTGAAGCCAGGGATAGACTAAAACAATTGAAATTAGCTGTTTTAAAGGATGCAAAATTGAAGAAGGCACTTGAGGGTGTACTTAAAGATGGCAGTGGAAGTATAGATGACCTTCTTTCAAAGCTTGGAACTTCAAAAGAAAAAGAAGAAAAGAAAGAAAAGAAAAAATAAGGATTAAAAATCTTTATTTACAAAAAAATTAATAATAACGGAGGTTGAAGAAAAATGGCAAAGGAAAAAGCGACCGGAACAGAACAAGAACAAAAAAGCGAACAAAGTTCTGTTGATAAATTATTAACCATGCTGGATGAATCAAAGAAAGATGCAGTAGCAGAATTTATAGGTAAAGTTGGTAAAGAAGCTGAGGTGTTTAAAATAACTGGTGCTCTTGTAGATTCCTTTATTGCAGACATAGATAAAGTTTTAAGTGCTCAAATGGATGAAATATTGCATCACAGTGATTTTAAAGACATTGAATCTACATGGCGTGGATTACTTTTTTTGGTTCAGAATACGGAGTTCAGTAAGCCCGTTAAATTTGAACTACTCGACGTTTCAAAGGAAGAACTTTATGAAGACTTAAACGAGGCTGCAAACGGTGAAGGATATGAGAAGGATTCAGGATTGTGGCATCATATTTACTGGGGTGCATATGATAAAGTTGGTGGGCATTCCTTTAGTTCCATAATTGGCGATTTTCAGATTGATAATTCTGCTCAAGACATAAGCTTATTACAGCATCTTTCCGTTCTCTCAGAGTCAGCACAAATTCCTTTCATCGGAAATGCAGGCCATAAATTTTTTGGTGAAGAAAGTTTTGGGGATGTAATGAATAATCGATTCTTATCTGAGCAGGTGAATGATGGCGCTGAGTATACCGCATGGAGGGCATTCAGAGATGATGACAGATCTAAATATATTGGATTGGCATTACCGCGATTTCTTGGAAGATTGCCTTATAATGCAGAATCAGAACCGACTAAGAATTTCAACTATAGCGAGGGTGTATATCGAGATGGTATAGATAATAGCCTTTGGTGTAATGCATCTTATGCATTAGCTTCCAATATGGTTAAAAGTTTCGAGAAGTGGGGATGGAGTGTGAAGATTGTTGGTGTTGATTCTGGTGGCAAAGTTGAAAACTTACCCACACCAACTTATGAAGAGCATGGTCAGAAGAAGTTAAAAACTCCCATTGAAGCATCCGTTGGACAAGCTAAAGACCAGGAACTTTGCGATCTTGGATTCATTCCTCTCGCTCATTGGGATAGGACAGACTATGCTTGCTTTTTCGAAGTTCCTTCAGTAAACAGACCCAAAAAAATTAAAAATGATCCGGAAGCAAGCGCTAATTATGCTGTTGGTGCAAGGCTGCAATATTCAATGCTTGTTACAAGAATTGCTCATTACCTAAAATACCGACAATTAACTTTCGTTGGTAAAAATGCCGGAGCTGGAGACATCGAAAACGATTTAAAGAAGTGGCTCGATACTTTGGTAGCTGATTTTCCGAATGCACCTGAATCTGTGATAGCTGAAAGACCACTTCGCTCTTATCAACTTCAAGTAGAAGAGTTGGCTGAAAAACCCGGCTTTTTCCAGATCACTGCCGAATTCAGACCACATGTTGCTATTACGGGAATGGATGTTAATCTTAAACTCATCGCATTCCATTCTGGGCAAGAATCATAATATAATGTTGAAACTCGTTCTCAAAATTAACTAATCATTTAATAAAATAAAGAGGCCTATTATGGATGTAAGTAGAAACTCGTTCTCGTAATTAACTAATCATTTAATAAAACAAGGAGATTTATTATGGCTGTTAAAGGTGAAATTATAATCAAAAATCATGAGGGTAATGAACTCGAAGGCCCCCGTGAAAATCAT
>Ga0209988_10001777_pt1 | contig 14131 bp, 17 predicted proteins | sample N075metaG_FD_183115 | JGI IMG/M metagenome (GOLD analysis project Ga0209988, IMG submission 183115) | Deep subsurface microbial communities from Kermadec Trench to uncover new lineages of life (NeLLi) - N075 metaG (SPAdes) (version 2) | ecosystem: Environmental > Aquatic > Marine > Ocean trench... | reverse complement strand
GGTTACGAATAGGGCAGGATCGCCCGCAGATTCGCCGGACTGTGAGTCGTATCCTAATTCCACGAGTTTCGAGTTCAAGGCTTCGGCGTTTGCCGGGTTGTTGGTGTAAAAGAAAAATTCCAGGCGAAGTTCACGACCTTCGTATGCTCGGAGCTTCGCGAGACCCTGACGTGTCATAGAAACCTGTCTGGCCAGGTTCGTCTCAAACTGTGCCTCGGTCTGATATGGGCCGGACGAACTTTTCGAGCCAGATAGTTTGTCGAATATGACCATAAGATTGGTTCTCACCGAAAATTGACGACATCCATCAAATAGTGCATGTCATTTCTCGTCCTTTCGTACAGAAATCGCTTCAATTTTGATGGGTGTGCCGAACTTCACCCGGAAATCCGTTCCGATTCGCGAGAAATGCCGACCTTCTCAAAATTACTTTTTTATTCCCCAATTACCGTTGGTCACTATGTCTGCTGTGGGTCGAAAGCACAAATGCGCAGTGCAAGACGCTTGCTTCTGAGTCGGTGTGTTTTACTGGCTGAAAGGAGCAAAGCAGACGACCGATATGGCCACCGAGATTCTTTTTGTGTCAAGGTTATGATAGGAGTGTCGCTGATCGCCACGAAACACGAGCATATCTCCCGGATCCGTTACCTTCAGGCCCGCCTCACGCTCCTTAAGAATCGAAATTATCTGTTGTTCCGTATATCGCTTGCCTTTCATCTGAGGACCTCCCCTCGGTCAGAATATCGGGAAAATCCTCAGTCCGCATGGACCGGATTACGGGGAGAAGGTCAGGTCTTCATAGCCCAGTGCGATCGCATACAGCCGTTGACGCAACAGACTCTTACCGTCGTGATCACAACTTGCCTGTCGGCGTGGATCCGGCAGTGCCGCGGCAATGGCTGCACTCAAACCCAGCAACCGATCGGCTTGTCGCAGCAGCAACACGCCACCGTCCGAGGTGATGTTGCCGCCAGTAAAACTCGCTTCAACAATGCGGCGATTAACCGGTGGATATTTGAACGTTTTCTGCTAACATTTGGTCACGGCGGTCCCTTCCTTTATTCGTTGTTAGCACTCTGAATTATATAGGAAACAACAGGACCGCCGTTTCTATTGGTGCAATTTTCAGGCTAGGTCACGGCATCCGAGCACGCGGAGGTAAGTATCGGTGACCAGTTTGCAGGGATGCCTTACTAAATTGGGACGAACGATGTCAGCAAAATCCACAGGCGACTGCATTGAATCGGCGCATGCGCCCTTGGCCTATAAAGCTGACGGCATCGTCACACTAAAGACCCCGCAACTCGAACCACCATTGCACGGAATTCGCGTCGCCACCCGGGCACTCGCCGGCATGCAGAAAGAGGCATTGGTTGTCCAATCATCCGATGAGACTGTCTGGCGAATGGTTTGCGATGAAGGTCCGTATTTGAACGGCACAGATCTGGCCCCACCGCCTCTCGCTTTTTTTTCGGCTGGCATGGCGAGTTCGATCGCTGCGGGAGTTCTGTCCCTCGCCAAAGAGCGCGGTAGCGAACTATCAGAGCTTAAGATTGTTCTGGACAATCGATATTCGATGGAAGGCTCGGCAATTAGGGGCACCATGATTGCTGGTGCGCTCCCCGTCGAACTCTTAGTGAGCGCACATGCAGCGGGGCAAAACCAAAACCTCAATAGCCTGGTGTTCACTGAACTGTCGAAGTCGCCGGTCGATGCGCTCATGCGCGAATGCCTGGTCGATACGTTTTCGATTGTACGAAACGGCCAGCCTCTACCCACAGCGGTTGTTGAAGCGTCAGCGAATCCGACGCCAGACGACCCGGTTGGCCTGTTTTCAAAGCACCGCTACGTTGAGCACCGTCAGGCACTAACGGATGCCGTGTTAAAACTGGCAACAACCGAGTCGGTATTTGAAGCAGACCACGGCGCTGGCGCTGCGATGAAGGATATCCAAAAACGGCAACTCCATATTCGCTCAATACTGACGGCACGAGATGACGGACTTCGAGAAGTCAAAGTACAGATTTTCAAACCCATCGGAAGCGTATTCAGATTTCTTTCGGACGACTCATCGGCATTTGGCGGGCTAGGTCGGGCACCCAGCGGTCTTGCATACGTATCGGCGGGAATCGCGTTTTGCTTTATGACGCAACTTGGGCGATACGCAGGTATTGTGAAAAAGAATCTCGGCTCATATGGGGTCATTCAAGACACCACGTTCGATGTGCGCGAGGGGCACACATTGCCTGTGGACACGCATACCTACATCGAGACGACGGAGGATCAGGAAACTACTCAGAAGTACGTCGACATGGGAGAGCAAACTTGTTTTCTGCACGGGGCGTGCCGAATGTCCAACAAACCACGAATAAAAATAACTGGTCGTTAGTCCACGAATACTTTTGATGATTGCAAGAACAGGACCGTACAAGCTGCACTTCCGAACGCGCTGGCAAATCTTGTTAGTTCAATGCGAATATCCAAAGAAGCGTAGACGATACAATCGAGCATGTCTGCTTTGGGTCGGAAGCAGACATCAGGCTAATTCTTTCTGGTTCCAGCTTACAGCAATGTTCTCAAGAAATTTCTGAGAATATTTTCGCAAAACACCGCCACCACCCAAAAGACAAGTCCGGCAAGGAGCGCAAACTATCCGCGAAGCAATGCCAGGGCTTGGGCGATAACCGGGTTTTGCTGGCCCTTCGAACCATTGTAGTAGAGGGTGCCCGATGCCAGGTACGCCGCTCGTAATGGCGGACGAATAAAGACAGCATTCTCAAATAAGGCCTCGGTGAATTTGTAGTCATGCACTCCCGTGGTGTTGAAGACCACAAAATGACGAGCTCGCGTCATCAGTTCGTCAACGTTTCCACCTGCCTGCAAATAGCCCAATACCTTGCGAGTGGCCAACATGCGGTCGTCGCTGACATTGGCAAAAATTTCATCCAGTGGATGATCGTTGGCATGGTCCAGTGGCAACGGTTGCAATTGATCGATGTCAATATTGCGCTGACGTTTGGGCAGCAAATCGCGGAATCCGGGCATGAACGATGCACACTGCAGCAGTTGAAGCGCGCGAGTGTGTGCATTGACGGCGGCACGGTAAGCGTAATGCATGGCGTGGACTGTAGTGTTCGCGTGCACCGATATAATGCCGGACCTTCGCAGCATCAGTTCACCAGCCATTGTCAGGATTGCGTCCCAAAGAGATCCGGGTGCCACCCCGCGTCGCAACAGTACAACTACCTGATCGGACGCCTCCAAGTCGCTGCCATGCCTTAATACCTCAAGCATGTCGCGACTTGCTGACGGATCGGCTGTACCAGCCTCCCAATCGTCCGCTAGGTTCTCGACACGGTCGCGGTTGCGGAGCCAGGCGCGATCGGCTTTTCCCGGGCTTACGGCCGGATTCGCCTGATCGTCGTAATTTTGCAGGGCCGCGACAAGAGATCGGAGCAATGACTGTATGTTCGCCCAGCCCATCAGCTGCAGCATTCGATGAGCATTGCAGGCGGCGATCGCCTTGTGGCCGATGGCACGAAAATCTCTAGCCGAATATCGAAACATCAGATCAAAGACCTCGTCTGCAGAAGCGACATTTGCGAAAGACACCACGGCGGCGTCCGCGGCCTCGCGGTCCCAGTCGTCAAGTGCTTTAACCAGCGTCGCGCGCGCTCTCTCGCTGTTGACTGGAGATTGATGCATGATGCTCGGTATGTGCCATCCGCTGTCACGTTGCTCTTGGGCCTGAGAGCGTTTGAAATTGTCGGCCGCCCACATCAGTGGCAGCCAGCGCTCCAGATTCGAGAGTTGCGCCGACGCCCGATAAACTGATTGCATTGCCATCACTGCGTGGTATTTGAAACCGACATCGGGATACGGCTGCACGTTGCGCGCCGCAGCTTGGGTGATCGCCGACGCCAGCAATTCGTGATTTAGCCCGTCTCGGGTCCGATGGACGATTCCTTCAAGTAAGCGATTACGAGGTGTTTCGGTCAACCAGCCAGCAAGTTCGTCTAGGTCGCCCTTGGTATCCGCGACAACATTCCGGGGCCAACCAATGCCGGCGGTTAGCCCGCAGCCAGCCGCCGCACCGACGGTACGCACAAAGTCCCGGCGCGCTAATCGAATCATGTTGAACTTCCCCGTCAGAGATCGTTGTCTACTGAAAGACTAGACCGTCACCATGGATTGTTCCAGCCTCGATCGGAAGCAGACGTCGCCGGCAAACTTCTGTGGTCAACTTACGCTAGGTTCTTCAGGTGTTTTCAAGGATATGTTTCCGCGGAAACGCGGCCATCTCCCGGTAGCGATCAGACTGGATTGTTTCTGTATTATTCTCGGCGAATGAAGTCAGCGACCGAGAAACGTAAGCAGCGTATCTGGGCGACGATCCGCGATATCCCGCAGGGTTGCGTTGCAAGCTACGGGCAAATCGCGGAGATCGCCGGTGTGCCGCGCGGCGCACGCCAGGTCGGGTACACGCTTCGGCATTTACCTAAGGGGCATGACGTGCCCTGGTATCGGGTGATCAGATCGTCAGGCAGAATTGCATTTGAAAAAGGCAGTGACGCATTCAATGAACAGTCCAAACGGCTTATGATGGAGGATGTTGCCATACTGGAAGGGCGCATCGACATGCAGAAATATCGCTGGCAGCCGGATCTCGATGAGCTCTTGTGGAAACCGAGCGCGGCCTGGGACGACGAATAAATGAACCGAAAACTGCGCTCGCTGTTCCTCACGGTCATTCTCGACTCACGATTCATTACTCTCCAACGCACTCTCGTCGAGCTGCGAAGGCAACTGACGCTCAAGACACGCGTCGTGCACGTGTTCCTGCAACTTGATGACCCCTATTCTTATCTTCTGAGCCATTACCTGGAGGTTGTGTCCAAGCGCTACAGCAAAGTCGAGTTCAGGTTCTACCTTTGCCAGGCGCTGAGTGGTGAATTCATGCCGCAGCCTGGCATGCTGGCCGACTACGCGGTTAACGACTGCAAATTACTGGCCCAGGAATTCGGCGTGCCGTTTCTCGACCTGGGCGATGCCCCCGCCGTCGAATACCGGCGTCCCCTGATCGACTTTCTGGCGGATGAGCACGAGGGCGAGGACTTTGCGCAGATCTTCACTAAGGCGCTTGCCGTCTATTGGCGTGGCAACACCGAAGGTGCCGCGCGGCTGATCGGGCGGGCCCAGGGGGAACAGGCTTCGACGAATGTGCTGGTGGGCAAGAACCAGTTGCTGTTGCGTAAGATGGGCCATTACAACTGTGCCACGATGTATTACGCCGGCGAATGGTACTGGGGTGTGGATCGATTGCTGTACCTGACCGAACGATTTGATGGGCAGGGACTGAACCGCTTCAAGGAGCCGGTGCCTGAGCTCGCGTCGCTGGAGCAGGCGATGCAGCTGAATCTTCCGGCTACGGTCCCCGTGAAAGCCGGGAGCCTGCCACCGCTCGAGATGTTTCACTCTTTCCGCAGTCCTTACTCTTATCTGGCATTAAGGCGCACGTTCGAGATTGCTGATGCGTTCGGCCTCAAGCTGGAAGTGCGGCCGGTGCTGCCGATGGTTATGCGCGGGCTTGCTGTGCCGAAATCCAAACTGCTGTATATCGCGAACGATGCGAATCGCGAGGCCAGGAGGCTTGAGCTGCCGTTTGGCAAGATCGCGGATTCAATTGGTGTTGGCTCCGAGCGATGCATTGCTGCGTTCTACTACGCACAAGGTCAGGGCAAGGAGCGCGATTTCCTGTACATAGTCGGCCAGGCAATATGGTCCAGAGCCATCGACATCGCCTCGGATGAGGGCATGCAGATTGTGGCGAAGCGCGCCGGCCTGTCCTGGCCGGAATTGAAAGCGGCGATGCAAGACGATGACTGGCGCGCAAAAGTCGAAGCGAATCGTGAGGCCCTGACAGAGATCGGACTTTGGGGCGTACCCTCTTTCAAAATCGGTGAACTTGTACTTTGGGGCCAGGACCGGAACTGGTTGCTCGCCAGGAAAATCGAAGACATGTGTCACGACGGTGAAGGCATCATGATATGACGATGCCCGCCGTGTATTTTTCTCACGGGCAGGAAAGCGGTCCCTGGGGCAGCAAAATCCAGTCGATGGCTTCGAACGTTCAGAAATTGGGCTGTCGCGCCGAAAGCGTTGACTACCAGGGCATCGCGGACCCGACAGATCGCGTTAACAAGCTGATCAGGGAATGCGCGAACGTAGAGGAACCGCTGGTGCTGGTGGGTTCAAGCATGGGTGGTCATGTTGCCACAGCGGCGGCGGCAAGAGTCGGGGCCGTCGGTCTGTTCGTCCTGGCGCCGGCTTATTACATGTCGGGCTACGAATCGCTGACGCCACCGGACATGCCCATCGCCATAGTTCACGGCTGGAATGATGATGTAGTGCCAGTCGAAAACAGCATCCGCTTCGCGAAAGCATGCAACGCCAGTTTGCATATTCTTGACGCCGATCACCGACTCACAGCCAACATTGACGATATTAATGACCTACTGACCAGGTTCATTGAAGGCCTGGTTGAAAATTGACGCGGGAGACCGGAATGAAAATCGTGACCATGCTAGCCGTAGCTTTGATGATGGTTGCTTGCGGTTCTGACGAATCGAAAGAAGCTGCAGAAGCTGCAGAAGCCGCAGAAGCCGCAGAAGCCGCACCGACAGTCGGCAAGGAAATCGCTGACAACTATAACCGTGCGATGGATAAAGCGCGTGCCGTTGAAGAACAGGCAATGGAGCAAAAACGGAAGATTGATGAGGCGCTGAAAGAGGCCGAAGGTAATTAAGATTATTCGTGGCGGGTCGCCGCTCCTACGAGCCGCGATTGATCATTGCCACCAGGCCCGTCAGCCCAGGTAAGGGATCGGTAATGACATAAGTCGGAATTCTCCGCATGTAGTCCTGGTACCGGTTCTTGTCGTCGAAGCGTTCGCGGAACGGTGATTGTCGCAGCTGTTCGATGCACGCCGGTACGATGCCGCCCGCGATGTACAGCCCGCCAAATGCGCCCGTGATCAAAGCCAGGTCTGCCGCAGCGCTTCCGAGAAAACTGAAGAACTGGTTCAGCGTTGCCGCGCAGGCGTCGTCGCCCGGATTTCCTGTGATTGCTTCCGGGCTTTCGATCTCAATGCCGTGCATGGCGTGATGCAAGGTAATCAGCCCGGGGCCGGATAAAATTCGTTCAGCAGAGCAGTGACCGAAACGGTCTCGCACACGTGCGATGATTTCGTCTTCGTGCTGATTACGGCCGGATACTGTGACGTGTCCGCCCTCGCCCGTCATCGCCGCGCCGCCGGCATCGCCTCCAATCCACGCCGATGTGCCGAGACCGCTGCCTGGACCGATCGCCGCCATATTGCCGCCGCGATATTCCGTGGCGCTGCCGACTTCGCATCGAGCATCGTCATCGAGCGCAGGCAGCGCGTAAGCGATTGCATGGAAATCGTTGATGATTGTTACATGCGCGAAATTCAGGTCGCTTGATAATGAGGTGCCACTGAAGGACCAGTCGCGGTTGATCATCCGGATGTCGTCGCCATACACCGGCGCCGCGACAGCAAGTCCAAGTGAGCGCGGTTTTTCGTCACGAGCGCCGAGATAGTCCGCGAGCAGATCAGTCAGTCCCGCGTAATTGTCATTCCGATAATGACGAATGTTTTCGGGAGTGTCCGCCGGTGGCGTTAACGTCGCGCAACGGCTGGAGGTCGCACCAATATCGGCAACGAGCCAACTCGCTGCGTCCGAGGTCGTGTGTTTCATACGGGCAGCATTCATGAGCGTTTAAGAAAAATCAATACCTTGTGAGTATCCGGAAACCTGTAAGATTGGCCGGTCATGAGTGTCGCCGGAATTGTTTTTCGCCCCTGGTACTGGTTCTCAGGCAAAGTTTTCGCAACTTGGGCACGGCCGGCCGTGCAACCTGAAAATCCGGCGGAACTGCTTACCGCTACAGACGCACCGGTTTGTTACGTGCTTGAACACGGCGGGCTTGCCGATACGCTGGCGCTTGAGCGGTTGTGCAAAATTCATGGTTTGCCGTCGCCGACAGATGATCTGAAATTCGCAGGCATTGACGAGAGTCATCGCATGGTTGTGCTGCGGCGCATGCGCGGATTCGTTTTTCGCCGGCCCAGCAGGAAAGGGTCCGCGCGTCTCAAGCGCCTGGTCGATGCCAGCATCGCCGCAGGGGGCAAGGAACTGCTGCTGATTCCAGTTGCGATTTACTGGGGCCGGTCGCCGGACAAGCAACACTCCTGGTTCAAATTGCTGTTTACCGAGAACTGGGAAGTTGCTGGCCGCGCACGCAGGTTTTTCGCAACCATATTCCAGGGACGCAACACGCTGCTTCGTTACAGCGATCCTTTGCCGCTCAGTTCCATCGTGCAAAACGGTCTGGAGCCGGAAGTTGCCTATCGCAAGGTGTCACGCATACTCCGTGTGCATTTTCGACAACGGCGAATAGCCACAGTCGGCCCTGATCTTTCACATCGTCGCACGCTGCTCAATGTTGTGTTGCACGACCCCAGTGTGCGCGCTGCCATTGCTGCCGAAGCGGGCGACAGTCGCACAAAGCTGGAACGTACCACACACAAAGCCCGCAAGTACGCTCAGGAAATTGCGGCACACGTTTCCTATCCGACTATCAGGGTCGTGGATCGGTTTCTCGGCTGGGTGTGGAACCGGATTTACGATGGCATTGAACTGGGCCACGTCGATCGTTTGCACAAGGTTGCCCGGGATCACGAGATCGTCTACGTCCCGTGCCACAGGAGTCACATGGACTACCTGTTGCTGAGTTACATCGTCTACCACCAGGGCCTCAGTCTGCCGCACGTTGCTGCCGGTATTAACCTCAACATGCCATTCATCGGCGCAATTCTGCGTCGGGGTGGCGCATTCTATCTGCGCCGGAGTTTCAAGGGTAATCGCCTGTATGCGTCGGTTTTCAACGCCTATCTGCGGCAAATACTGGTCCGGGGCCATTCGATCGAGTACTTCGTCGAAGGTGGCCGTAGTCGCACCGGGCGCCTGCTTGCGCCAAAAGGCGGCATGCTGGCGATGACTGTCAGTTCATTCATGCGCGAGCCTCGTTTGCCCATCGTTTTCATGCCGGTGTACTTCGGGTATGAAAAGTTAATTGAGGGCGACTCGTTTATCAGCGAACTCGGTGGTGCACAGAAACAAAAAGAGTCGTTATTTGGTCTCATTCGATCGGTCAAGTCGCTGCGCGAAAATTTTGGCAAGGTCTATGTCAATTTTGGTGAGCCGATTCCGCTAGTGCCATTGCTCGATGCGGCAAATCCCGATTGGCGGCAGGCCGCACCGAACGAGCAGGAGCGGCCACCCTGGGTCAGTGACGTTATCGATGAACTTGGCGACGCCATCATGGACGGGATTAATGCAGCAGCAGCCGTCACGCCGATCAGCCTGCTGGCGTCTGCGCTTCTCGCCACGCCCAAACAATCGATGGGTGAACTGGAGCTGCACCGGCAATTAGCATTGAGTCTCAACCTGCTGTCGAGGTTCCGTTATTCCAATTCGGTTACATTGCCTGACTGGGCACCTGAGGATATTGTCGATCACGGCGAAAGGTTGAATGTCATCAAACGCACCCCGCATCCGCTGGGTGACGTGGTCAGCATGTCGGAGCACGAAGCTGTTTTGATGACCTACTTTCGTAATAACGTGCAACACCTGCTTGCGATTCCCGCATCGATCGCCTGCTGCTTCATTCAGGGACGCCGTCTCGAACACAGCGAATTGCAGCGTCTGATACGGCTAATCTATCCGTTCATGAAGGCGGAGTTGCGCCTCAAGTGGGATTACGACGACATCGACGATGTTACGAGCGCCGCAATCGAGGCGCTGCTTGAACAGGAGATATTGACGCGCGAAGGGAAATTCCTCGTGCGCCCACCCGCTGGCTCGGCACCAGCGTTTCAGTTGCTGATGATGGGCCAGTCGATGGTGCCAATGTTGCAGCGTTTCTATCTGGTCATTGCTTTGCTGGTGAAGAACGGTCCTGGTACGCTGACGCGGACCAAACTGGAAGGGCTGTGCATGATGAGCGCGCAGCGACTTGCGATGATCTATGGTCTGCACTCGCCTGATTTTTTCAACAAGGCGCTGTTCCAGGATTTCATTCGAGTATTGAGAACCCGCAATGTCTTGCGGCGCAATGACGCCGGTTTTCTTGAGTTCGATGACGGCATCAAGCGCATCGGCGAGGATGCCAGGCTGGTCCTTGGCGAGGAGATTCGCCACAGTATCCTGTCGCTGACTTTTTCGGGGCCCGGCTTCGATCGTTTATGAAAATTGTTTCTTTTTATCGATTCACGGCTGTAAGTGATCCCGCAAAGCTACAGGCAGATTTTCAGCCGCTTTGCGAGGAACACGGATTCCTCGGCACGGTTCTGATTGCAGAGGAGGGCGTGAACGGCACTCTGACCGGTGGCGAAAAGGAGCTGCAGTCGATTTTTCGCTGGCTTGAAAAAGAACTTGTACTGGTGGAGCCGATTGACGGCCGCTGGAGCGAAGCGGATGAAGCTCCGTTCCGGCGCATGCGGGTCAAAGTCAAGAACGAAATCGTGACCCTTGGCAGGTCGGACATCAGGCCGCAAACAAAGACCGGCGAACCTATCGAAGCCGACGAGTGGAACAAGCTCATCGCCGATCCGGGCACCTTGATTATCGATACGCGCAATCGTTACGAGATCGAGGTCGGGTCGTTTCCGAATGCGATTGATCCCGGTACTGACAGCTTTCGGCAGTTTCCGGCGTTTGCTGAGGAGCTGGCCGAAGCAGACAAGGACCGTCCGCTGGCGATGTTCTGCACTGGCGGTATCCGTTGCGAGAAGGCGACCGCACTGATGCTGGATCTCGGTTTCAAGGAGGTCTATCAGCTGAAGGGCGGAATTCTCAACTATCTTGAAAACGTGTCAGGCAAGAAGAAGCGGTGGCAGGGCGAGTGTTTCGTGTTCGACCAACGTGTCGCGGTCGGTCGTGACCTGGCAGAGGGTAGCTATGTGCAATGTCACGCCTGCCGGCGGCCATTGAGTAGTGAGGACCTGGCGTCAGCGGATTACCGCGAAGGCGTATCCTGTCCAAAATGCATTCACACACTCGAAGATGACAGGGTCACCCGTCTCGAGGAGCGTCGCAAGCAAGTCGCACTGGCGAGGGAGCGGGGCGAGGATCATATTGCTGCGGTGATACCAGCGCCCGTGTCGAATAATACGCCGCCAGATCGTAACCTCCGGTGATAGCATGCAGGCGCGATAACGAAAGCATTCACCGAAGCCAGGGAACCTGGGGTCCGATCCTGCGGGTCCTGCGTCGCAAAACCAGATCACAGATTACGATACCAGCGCTTGACCTGGAGTTAACTCCAGGTTGTAGACTTGACTACTCCATCGACTCCCGGCGATGCGGGAATTGGATACGACAAAAAGCGAAGTAGTACTGAAAGAGACCGGTCCTGGCTGGCTGACCTTGTTTGCCGCCAGCGGGACCCTGATCTGCTGTGCCTTGCCCATAATAATGGTGGCATTGGGGCTGGATGCATAACAATGCGAGTCTTGGCTCTTTGCGCATGCCTTTTGAGCGCCGCTGCCGCGGCCCACGATCCGATTTTCGGCATCGGGCCGCACGTGCTTTTCAAAGGTGGTTTCGAGGTCGCGCCGGCAACTCATTTCGCGAAAGCAGGCAGCGACGAGGAGACGGAGACAGGCCTGGAGCTGGCCTACGGACTTACGGGGCACTGGGTTTTCGGTGTCGAGATACCCTACATCAACATAGACGATGGTTTGACCAGCGCCAGCGGCCGCGGGGATATCAAGTTGTTCACCAAGTATCGCTTTTGGCGCAATGACAGTCTCGGTGCCCAGGAATCTGCCGCAGTGCTGCTCAAGGTCAAACTGGATACAGCCGACGACGACACCAACCCGGCCCTCGGGACAGGCACAAGGGATACGATTCTCGGCCTGACCTATGGTTACGAAGGCCGCAAGTGGTATCGCTGGGTGAGCATACGCTACCGGCTTAATGGCAGGAACGACGTCGGCCTGCAACGCGGGGGAAAGGTTCTGTTCGATCTGGTCGGAGGCATTCGGTTCAGGCCCACCGGTTATCTGGAAGCGGACACAGTGTGGCTGCTGGAGCTTAATGGTGAGTATGGAGATCGCGCCGATTTAAACGGCATGAATCTGGTAAACACGGGCGGCACAGAATGGTTTGTATCGCCAGGCATTTTCTGGACCAAACGTAATTTCGCGATCAAGGCCGGCATTCAGATACCCCTTGCCAGTCACTTGAATGGTGCACAGAACGAGTCCGATGTTCGGGCGAGTCTTACACTTGAGTGGCATCTGTAAGATGCAGATTAAAGGGGAAATCGATGGTGGGGAACGAGTCGATATCTTTCCCGAGAGGGGTATCGTGAACGTGCGCATGACGGATGATTATGCGCTGGACGAAAACCAGGTGGCAACACTGCTTGCCGAGACCGGCGTGACAGTCCGCCGTATTGAAAGCATCCGGTTGGTGCCGGTGGCTCCGGAGATCAGGAGAATTCCATATGAAGAATTTGCTTGCGTTGATGATCGTTGCACTGGTCTGTAGCGCCGCGGCCCTTGCGGACGGAACCCGGTACCAGATTCGGATTGATGGTCTTGCCTGCCCTTACTGCGCCTACGGAGTCGAAAAGAATCTGAAAAAGATCGACGGCGTCGAGGAAATCGATTTCGATCTGAACAACGGACTGGTGACGGTGAACGTAGCCGCAGGCGTGACGCTCACGGACGCGCAAATGACAAAGCTGATTACGGACGCCGGATTCACTTTTCGCAGCATGTCGACAGTGCCGCTGGATGAGACCAAAGCACCGTGATCAATTAGGCGAAGGATAATTTTAAAACCTATCCAGATCGAAGTTTTTTCGTCCCCCGGCTGCAGCAGATGCGGAAAGGTGTTCGCGATGTTGGAATCAGTTACTCGAGATTTTGATATGGGGCTTATCCGTTGGCGCAAAGTAAATGTATTGGAAGAACTGGATTACGCGGTCGAACTCGGTGTGTCATCTATGCCGGCGATCGTCATTAATGGCCAGCTCGTATTCACGGGCCATGCGTCCGCCCGCAGGTTGCGGGGCGCATTGGAGAAACGGCTGAAAGAACAGGCCAAAATAAAATGAATACTTATCGAATAGGGGAGGTGACCGAGAAAGTTGGTATCAGCGCCGATACCTTGCGCTATTACGAGAAGATTAAATTGCTGCCTTCCATCAATCGTACAGATTCCGGGATTCGGGTGTACGAAGACACGGACATTTCACGGCTGCGCTTTATCCAGCGTGCGCAGAAAATGCGGTTTCGACTCAAGGAAATCGGCGCGCTGCTCAGCATGCGAGAGGATCCACAGCATGCCCGTGAGGAAGTGCGTTTGTTAACACGGAAAAAACTGGATGAGATTGAAAAACACCTGGGTGAACTGCAGTACCTGCGCAATGAACTGCAATTGCTCCTCAATCTTTGTCGGGCGAGCAAGAATGGCTGCCCAATAATTGAAAGCATCGATCAGGAAAAAATCTGAGCAGCCTCGATTGATGAGGATCCGAAAATTATCTGGAGCGCGACTATGAAATATCTATTCGTATTAATAATAGTCACCGCGTCGTTTGCGACGCGCGCCTCTGCGGATCAGCTCGAATACTAACTTGAGATCAACGGCATGGTATGCGCGTACTGTGTATACAATGTTTCGAAAATGTGAATGCCGTTGAGACGGTGCATAGCATTGCATTATTGGCGATTCCAAGAGCCAGGGCCGTTGTCTCGTCGTTGCTTGAAGAGCAGAAATCGATAACCGGCGAGTTGCTGGATGAGAGCTGGAAACAGGCGGCCAATACGGCCACCTGCAATGAAACGCCGGAGTATTACCGGATCTCATTTGATAACCGGGCTGTTGGAAAGACGCTGTATATTTTACTAACCAGTGCCGGCAAGTATCTGCGGGCAAATTTCGATGGTCAGTTTGCGGACTTGATATTCTCACCATATCCGGTGCCAAGCTGCGCTTGAACTCGAGGGTACCTTTAGCTCCGCACTGTGATCTAG
>Ga0209988_10001776_pt1 | contig 14134 bp, 12 predicted proteins | sample N075metaG_FD_183115 | JGI IMG/M metagenome (GOLD analysis project Ga0209988, IMG submission 183115) | Deep subsurface microbial communities from Kermadec Trench to uncover new lineages of life (NeLLi) - N075 metaG (SPAdes) (version 2) | ecosystem: Environmental > Aquatic > Marine > Ocean trench... | reverse complement strand
TATGAAGACAACATCCCCATGTTTAACCGCTTCCAGATTGAAAGCCAGATTGAAACCGCCTTTCAACGCGAAGTGCGCCTACCCTCCGGCGGCTCTATCGTTATCGACCCCACTGAGGCGCTGATATCGATCGACATCAACTCTGCCAGGGCAACGCGCGGAAGCGACATCGAAGATACTGCACTGCAGACGAACCTTGAAGCTGCCGATGAAATTGCCCGGCAACTGCGACTGCGCGACATGGGTGGCCTGATCGTTATTGATTTCATTGACATGTTGGCCGCACGGAATCAGCGGGCGGTAGAAAACCGCATGCGCGATGCCCTGGAGATCGACCGGGCACGCGTTCAGGTCGGCCGTATTTCGCGGTTTGGCCTGCTTGAAATGTCACGCCAGCGCCTGCGCCCGTCGCTGGGTGAAACCAGCGCTATCGTCTGCCCGCGCTGTACCGGACAGGGCACTATCAGGGATACCAAATCGTTAGCGCTATCGATACTTCGCCTGGTGGAAGAAGCCGCGATCAAAGAACGTAGCGCCGAAGTACGGGCAATCGTACCGGTAGACGTCGCGGCTTACCTGCTAAATGAAAAACGCGCCGCGTTGAGTGAGATAGAACAAGTCTCCCGAACGCGGGTCCTGGTAATACCCAACCCCAACCTGGAGACGCCTCACTTCGAATTGCAGCGTCTGCGAGATGACGAAGTGACCGATCACGAGTCCAGTTACAAAATCGAACTCGCCGTACCGGAAGCCGATGCCATCAGCGACAGCCACAGCGTCAACATTCCCCAGCAGCAGGCCGCTGTCCAGGCGATAGTGCAGAGTGCGCCAGAGGCTGCCGACTCCGCCCCCGCCAGCAAGGCCGAACCCGCAGAAAAACAGGCTAAGCCGAAACAAGCGCTCGAGACAGCTGCCAAGCCAGGCATGCTGTCACGCATGTTCAGTGCCCTTTTCGGCACCGCCGAAGCCGAACCGGTAACGACCGCGAAAAAGCCACAGGAGCGCCAGAAGAGTCAGCCCCAGCAACGACAGGGGCAAAAGTCCCAGAACAATCGCAACCGTCGTCGCGGTGGTCAAAATCGTGGGCCGAGACAGGACCAGGAAAGACGTGAGAGCAACGGGAATCGCAGTCAAAACAAGCAAGGCCAGCAAAATCGCCGTCGCAATGAGCGTGATGATGCGCGCAAACCAAGTACGGCTGCCGACGATCAGAACCAGAGTGACTTGCAAAGCCAAAGCCAAAGCGATACACCGAGCACCGAGCAACGTGGCAACAAGCCGCGTAAACGTCCCAGTGATATGAAGCGATCCGAAGCACCCCGCCGCCGCCGCTCACGTGGCAAGAAGCCTGAGACGGCAGAAAACAGTGTGGTTGAAGCAGCTGAAGTTGTTCAGGCGACGCCAGTGGAGCAGGATATAGCCGCAGAGAAACCCGCGCCCACGGTGGTGCAGGAGGTGCCCGAACAAGCGCCTGTGCTAGAGACGGCCTCTGAATCGACCAGCCAGTTAGCGCCAGCCGTTGAGGAAGTAGTCGAGCCCGTTATAGAGGCCAGCAACGAACCGATGGCGCCGGACCAGGACTCAGCCAAGCTAACTGATGCCTCTGCTACTGGGGAAGCTGCTTCCCAAACCGAGGAAAGTGCCAAGGCGTCAGCGGAATCTGTGGAAGAGTCTGTAAAGGATGATGAGGCGCCAGCGGTCGAAGTGGCTGAAGTGCCCTCCGCCGGACTCACCGCAGGCGGCAGAGCTTGCAACGACCCTAGAGTCGATTCACGGCCGGTGACCGATGTGGCAATCACGACTACCCAGGTCATATTATTTCACGAGCATGTGGCGCCAGCCGTAATACCCACGGGCAAATCTGCGCCACGCGCGGCAAATGATCCCAGGGATTCCGGTCACAGCGCTCCATCGGAGACTGTTGCATAGCCGCGACCGATAATTTTGTGGCCAAGGGGCGACTCGCCCCTTGTGTCCACATTGCATAACTGTATAATTCCGGCTGCTTCGCAACGCAGGGCAGTCAAATTAGGTTTTCGGTGGGCTGGCAGAGTGGTCGAATGCGGCGGTCTTGAAAACCGTTGAGGGTTTGTCCCCTCCCGGGGTTCGAATCCCTGGCCCACCGCCATATAATCAAAAGCCTCCACTTCTGGGGGCTTTTTTTATGGCATCAATCGCCAGAGGCCCACATTAAAAAACCGCAATATATCCTTGGAAAATGGATATATCGCCCTTATCATCTGTCTTAGGTATAATCACACAACACGTGCATCGCTTAATGGAGTCAACCATGCAGGACAAAAGTCTATATAACATGAAAGCCGCCGGCATGGAGTCGGTTCTGAGCACCAACAAAGTGCTCAAGAACACCTACATGCTGCTGTCCATGACACTGGTGTTCAGTGCCATCACCGCAAGCATCTCAATGGCAATGGGGCTTGGGCAAGGCGCCGCCATGATCCTCATGCTCGTAGGGTTTGGCCTGCTGTTTGTCGTTCACAAGACCGCGGACAGCAGCAAGGGAATCATTGCCATATTCGCCTTTACCGGCGTCATGGGAGCCTCGATCGGCCCCATGCTTAATTACTATCTGGCTATGCCCAACGGCCCGGAAATGGTCATGCAGGCTATGGGAGGAACCGCAATTGTTTTCTTCGGCCTGTCGGCCTATGCACTCACCACCCGCAAGGACTTCTCCTTTATGGGCGGATTCCTGATGGTGGGCCTACTGGTAGCCGTGGTGGCGATGGTCGCCAATATTTTCCTCAATATTCCGGCCCTGTCCCTGACAATCTCAGCCGCGGTGGTCATGATTATGTCCGGCCTCATCCTGTTTGATACCAGCCGTATCATCAATGGCGGTGAAACCAATTACATTCGCGCGACAGTCTCGCTGTATTTGAATATCTACAATCTGTTCATCCATCTGCTGCGTCTCTTGTCAGCACTAAACGGACGTGACTAGGCTCGGCAAAAGGCCGCTAAAACCCCGGTAACCCGGGGTTTTTTATTTTGACCATGATTTATTCCCTGCTGGTACTTTCCTCCCCCTGTTCTGGACAAGGCTCCTCTACTGCGATGCGCTTTGCCCAGGCGGTGCTGGCCAGGGGGCATCAAATACATCGTGTGTTCTTTCTCGATGAAGGGGTATTGGCCGGTTCCTCGACAATAGTTTCACCCCAGGATGGAACAGACCCGGTGCAGCAGTGGGCTGAACTTGGCGCGAAACATACCGTCGAATTAATATTGTGCGTATCGTCGGCCTTACAACGTGGCCTGCTCGATAGCGCTGAAGCCGAGCGCTACGAAAAAGCTGCTGCGACCACCCACCCCGCTTTCGAAATTTCCGGCCTGGGGCAACTCATCGAAGCCTGTGCGTCTTCGGACCGACTCATTACATTCGGTGGCTAGGCGATGAGCTCTATGGCTAAAAAAAGTCTTTTGGTGATCGTCAGGCACTCGCCCTATGGCAGCAGTCTCGCCCGCAGCTCACTGGAAGTCGCCCTCACCGCCGCGACCTATGAACAGACCGTCGGCGTATTATTTATGGGCGACGGGGTATTACACTTACTGTCCGATCAGGACAGCAGTCACATCGGCGCGAGAAACATCGCCCGTTTGATCGCCTCTTTCCCGCTCTATGATTTGGAGACCTTATACGTCGATGGCGCCGCCCGCAGCCGACACGGCCTCGAGTCTATGCCATTACCAGACAATATTCGCTCAGTCGATAGCAACGCCATGCAGCAGCTGTTTTGCGATTACGACCACCTACTGGGGTTTTAGCGATGGTTCTACACAGTTTGAGCGCCGCCCCAGGCAGCAACGCATATCGCGACTGCCTGCAACTGTTGGGTAAAGGTGATGCATTACTGCTATTGGCCGATGGTGTGTATGCAGCGCTGGCCGATACCCAAGCCTATCTCGATATTCTAAATAGTGGCGCTGAACTGTACTTGCTTCAGCCAGATGCCGCAGCTGCCGGCATTTTAAACGACACAGGCGAACGGATAACACCGGTTGATTTCGATGCCTTTGCTGAACTCACCGAACGATTCGTCAAACAGCAAGCCTGGTATTGAACGAGGCGCCCATGCTAGCCGATACCGCTTTCGATAAACTCGGTTTTTTACGAAACCTCGATGACTGGACACCGGAGGTCGCTCAGCAACTGGCGACAAGAGAGGGCATTACACTCAGCGAGCAGCACTGGGAACTGGTATACCTGATTCGGGAGTACTATCGCGAGTTCGATTCGTCGCCTGCAATGCGCCCTCTGGTAAAATATACGGCGCTAAAACTGGGTGCCGACAAAGGCAAAAGCCTATACCTGCTCTCTTTATTCCCGAATTCGCCGGCAAAAATTGGCAGCAAACTAGCCGGGCTGCCCAAACCGGACAACTGCCTGTGACGCCATCAGTAAAACACGATCGCATTGAACACCCCTTCGCCCAATATGTGAGAATTCTGGGTAAGGGAAAGACCGGCACCCGCTCGTTGAGCCGGGCAGAGGCCCGGGACGCCTTCTCGATGATCATGCGAGGGCAGGTAGAACCTCTGCAGCTGGGTGCTTTCCTGATGCTGCTGCGGGTAAAAGAGGAAACGGGAGAGGAACTGGCTGGCTTTGTCGAGGCCTGCCGGGAAACCATGCTAGCACCGCCACAGGATCTTGGTGCCGATCTCGACTGGTCAAGTTATGCCGGAAAAAGACACCAACACCCCTGGTATATCCTGGCCATTTTGCTACTCAGCGAGGCGGGCTTTCGGGTCTTTATCCATGGCTCGGACGGGCACACCGCCGGTCGTCTGTACACCGAACAGGCATTCATCGCGCTCGGTCTGCCAGTCGCTGACAACTGGCTGGAGGTAGGACGCCAGTTGGATAGCGAACGCTTAAGTTATCTCTCCCTGCACCACTTTTGCCAGCCCCTGAACGAGATATTACAGTTGCGTTCATTACTGGGGCTGCGTTCACCGGTGAATACTTTAGCCCGATTGCTCAACCCATTGCGGGCACCGTGCGCTCTGCAGAGCATATTTCACCCCGCCTATGCGCAACTGCATCACGACGCCGGTTGTTTATTGGGCCAATCGCGTGCGCTGGTTTTTAAAGGCGACAGCGGCGAAATTGAAATAAAACCCCAGGCCGACACCCGGTTGGTTTATCTAACAGATCAGGAGAAGCAGGAGCTGTCCCTGAAGCGCAGCATCGCGCAACGCGTGACGAGCGTTGATCAGCCTTCGGTCGAAGCGATACGCCAGCTGTGGCGGGCTGAATCTGTAGACGATTACGGACTCGATGCGACCCTTGCGACTACAGCGGTGGCGTTGGCTCTGCTTACCCCGGGTATAACGTTACCCGCGGCCAGGGAAAAGGCTGGGCAATTGTGGCAAGACCGGGATAAGGCCAGACTCCGCTAATGCCTCTCAGCAACGTAGAACCGGCCAATTATAGTGCCTTGCTGGAGCAAAAGGTCGCCCAGGTAAGTGCTCTGCTCGCCCCCTTTTCGCCCCCCAAAGCAACGGTCTATCCCTCCTCCCCCACCGCCTATCGCATGCGCGCCGAATTTCGAATTTGGCACGATGGTGACAAGCTCAATTATGTGATGTTTCGTAAGGGCGAGCCGAAAACGCCCATTCCCATTGACTATTTTCCAATCGGCAGCCAGCAAATTCAGGCGCTCATGCCCCGCCTGCTAGCCCGGCTACAGGCCACGCCTGAACTCAGGCGAAAACTGTTCCAGTTAGAGTTTCTCAGCACTCTGGCCGGCGACACCTTATTGACACTTATTTACCACCGTAAACTCGATGAGCACTGGCAGGCCGAAGTGCAACTGTTGGCTAGCGAATTTCAGCTGCAGGTTATTGGCCGCAGTCGCAAACAGAAGCTGGTACTGGATCGTGACTACGTTAATGAAGTGCTTACAATTAATGACAGGGCGTATCACTACCGACAGTATGAACAGGCATTTACCCAGCCCAATGCCGAGGTCAATATACGCATGATTGAATGGGCCTGCGAGTGCGCAACGCAACTCGATGGTGACCTGCTTGAACTCTACTGCGGCAACGGCAATTTTACGCTGCCACTGGCAGGCCATTTTGGTCAGGTTATCGCGACGGAACTTGCCATGACATCGATTAAAGCGGCGAGAGAGAATCTCACCAAAAACTCAATCACCAATATTGAAATGATTCGTCTCTCAGCGCAGGAGGTTACCCAGGCGATGCGGGGCGAGCGAACGTTTCGGCGTCTGGCGGATTTGCCCCGACCACTGGCCAATTACGATCTAAGGACAGTTTTTGTCGACCCTCCGCGCGCAGGGCTCGATGATGAGACAGAGAAGATGGTGGCGAATTTTGATGCCATCATCTACATATCCTGTAATCCGGAGACACTGGCCAATAATCTGCAATCACTCATCCATACCCATCGTCTAGAGCGCTTCGCCCTGTTTGACCAATTCCCCTACACCGACCACATGGAGTGCGGCGTGTTATTAACTAAACTCGACGCCTGAAAAGAGGGAACCAGGGCTCGCTAGCACCGAATGCCAAATTCGAGCAGCCCCCTGCCGAGCACTTCATCCAATCGCTCAGCATCCTCGGCATTAATTTCAATGTGGCGCAGGTTGTACTGCTGGTATAACTCGCGCTTGAGTAAGCGTACCGATAACTGCTCTGCGGGCACGTCGGCTTCCCAACAGTCGATATAAATATTGCCCATGGGGAGATAGAAATCAGCAAAAACCAACTCCTCGACCGGCAGCGAACGCTGATAGGCGTGAACTTGCTGGGCAAGATAAAGCCAATCACAAACGCGCATTTGTAGCGGGGTTTGCAAATTGTGGCCATCGATACCCGTGCGGTCGGGCGCGGGGGTGTCGCCCTCGGAAAACAAGTCCGGCTCGCCGCTTAGGGCAACCGGTTGCCGGTGAATTTGATCGGACTGTTTATGCAATTCCCGGTGAATCACCGGATGGTCGATAATCGCGTGGGGCCACGTCACATAGAATGCGCCGCTACTTTCACTCTCCTCTTGCTGCCCACCCAGCGTACGGCCGAATGCGGTGAGCTCCCAGCCCAATATACTGTGCTGCTGTAAGCCCATTTCGGCCAGGGCCCGGTTTATCTGACGCGGGTGTAACCGTGGGTAGTAGCGCCGCATAGCCGCGGCAGTAATGCGTTGATTCGATTCGATCGCAGCGATGAGTTGATGGTTTTCAACCGAGGGTGGCCACACAATGTGGCGTCCATAGCGACGACTGTCGCGGTAGTCACCGCCCTCAAACTCACCTTTTGAAGTGAGTGCCCAACCGCTTTCAAAGCGCTCGATCCAACCATATTCTTTGAGTGTGGCAAACAATTGTTGGGCGGGAATGCCGAGTTTCTTGGCCAGCGCTGTAGTGGATACCGGTGCAGTATCAGATCCGTTGGAAACTGGGGTGTCTTCTCGTGCCATACCCTACTCCCTGAGTGCGAGCTCCCGATACCGGTCTTGTAGCGAATTATAGACGTTCTGGGCGAATCCTTCGGCGCCGTGATCAAGCGATGCCATCACCTCAACCAGGTGTTCATTGTCTTCCCTACCGGACCAGGTCTTAACATAACTGCCATCTTTATAGCCGTGATCCTGACGAAAAAAATTGAGCACGTTCTTTCCCACGTAAGCCGAATACAAACCGTCGAAATCCAAATCCACAGACACCATCAAATCCCAAAATCGCGTGGGAGAAAAGCCGTGGGTTTGCAGGGTATCAAGTGCCAGCGCCTCGGTGGCTTCTCGAACACCGATATCCGCAGCCTGGTAGTTGCCAAGCTCCTGCTCTATTTCGCTCGCCAGCGTGTTGATTGTCTTGCCGTCGCGAAACAGTGCGGACAAACCAAAATGCCAGATGTCTATCACTTCCAATTGCACCTGCGCCAGGTCGGGATCTTGTTTTTTCCACCATTTGTAGCCGTAGTGCTCAATTAGCTCACCACACTCTATCCAGATTGCCCTGTACCACTCAAAATCCTGTGTGGCCCACTGCTCGTGGACACGGGTATTCATGCTATTTTGCATGGTCAGCATATTTATCAATGCCTGTTTCAAATGCCTGCCTCTCAAAGGTAGTCGTGTATTTTAGACGCCGAAGCATAGCAGCCAAGGCTGGAAAAAACCAAGTTAGCAGGGGCGCAAATCAGTTAATGTCTATCCAGGAATCGGGAATATTATCTTCAATCAGCTGCGCGATACTAACGCTGACAATGTCGTGATCCTGGGCCACCTCCGATGCGAATCGCGATTCCTTGCTGCTACGGGCAATGACCATGGCACCGGGATACTTGCGCTTTATCCACAGGGCTGTTCTTAAATTCACATCCTCGTGCCCCGTGCCGAGCACGAACACGGTGCTGCCGCCATCGAGCTCAACATCGCTACTGAGGCGACCCCATACTTCGGGGTGGGAGATATCGCCCTCAAACAGATGGCGTTTATACTGACCGGAAAACGCCATCTGCTCATCCGCCACTAATACTCGCCTGTGGGCGTCGTTATCGATGATCACCACCGTGTCCAACTCCTTAAGTGCGCAACGCTGTAGCTCTTCCAGTATCGTTTGGCCAAAACGGCCAAATCCGGCCAGGATGACCACGTCCTTGTCTCGGGTGTCCTTAAAACGGTGCAACAGATTGCTGCGAACCAGGCCAGAGGCGGCCAGGTGATAAGAGTTAAAGGTTTCGCAGCTCTGGGCTACCCGGGTATCGGCCATCGCCCGCATAAAGCGCAAACTGCCGCAGTGAATGACAATTCGACTCCCGATACCGGGGACAAGATTTATCAGTATGCTGGCTGCCTCATAGCTCCTGAGACTGTTATCGTCGAGCAAGAGTACTTTTTTGGCACGTTCAACCCTCAACTGACCCAGGAAATACTCGTGGGTAACATTGCCGGTCACCGTTAACGCGTTAAAGCTCTGCTTGAATTCGTCGATTCGCAGTGGGTCCGAATCCGAGCAGACAAGCACGACCGGCACCTTGGTATCGCGCTGCCGCAGCACACGCAAATAGCTCAGGGCCAGTTCTCCGTCTCCCACGACAATAATATGATCCTTCAGTCGTTTCAGATACCAGCTCTGCGGAGCCAGCGCCTGCAGCAAGGCGCCAATCAAGGTAGACGCTGCCAGAATCGGCGAGCCGAAATACGACAACCACAACAGAGCGCGCCCAAACGCGTTACCACCCACCGGCGTACCCAAATCGATGCCGCCAACAACAAACAAGCTCAAGCTGAAATACGCCTTAACCAGGAGCCCCGAGTCGACTACGTCCGGGCGTTCGGTTACCGACACACCCAGCTCGAAACCCAATAGAGCACTGAGGAAAAAGAAGACCGCACCGGCGGAACGCCAGGGAAATTTACCGTCGGGATAGCTATTTTGCATGCCGCGCATGATAGCATGCCTTTGTCACACAAAGCTGCGCGCTTTAGCTGTCCAATGCAGGGAGTTCTACTTTGAACCAGGTTTCTTAATCACCTCGGATGCGGTTAACCCAAAATCTTTAAACGGTTCATCGCGGGGTGTTATTTTACACATCTGGCTGTGTACTTGCGGTGCTGGGTGCCTCGTTTACTATAGTGTTCGAGCAAACCGGGAACATTGCACCCGTTGCTACCTGGTGATGAAGGAGTATTTCGACATGCTAGAGGCGACGGCCGATACCATAGATAAGCGTCAACATGTAGGCTAACCAGAATGCCTCTTATTCTACTTCATAGGCTTTGGGATCTTTCTCCTTGGAATTGAAAGGGGGTTCAGGCTCGCAGCAGATCTCCATATTGCAGTGGTTACGTCTCCAGTGGTACCTGACATGGCGAGCGGTCCTCCATATTTGGGTGCGCAGCAAGGTCTTTCCCGAACCACTGGCTAGCTCCGACATCGACCCGGGTTTGCCCGTCTGTTACATCATGGATACTTACGCCCTGTCCTCCCTGCTGATACTCGATAAGGTGTGTGAGGAAAACAGCTTGCCGCGGCCGCTGTATCCAATAGCGGGGGCCAGTGATCTGGGTGGTCGAGCATGGGCGGCCCTGCGCAGGCTAAACGGACTGTTCGTTCGCCATTACAGCAGCCGTCGCAGCCCGGTCATGCTCAAGAACCTGATGCGCCACGCGCTGGAAAATCCCGATTTTGAGGTGCAGCTCGTTCCGGTATCCATATTAGTAGGCCGCGCACCGGATAAGGAAAATTCTCTCGCCAAGTTAGTATTTTCCGAGGGTTGGGAGGTCGGGGGCCGATTGCGACGCCTATTAAGCACATTTTTCAACGGCCGTGGCACTTGTGTGTATCTGGGTACGCCAATTTCTCTGCGGCAACTGATCGATGAAAAATCTGACGCAGGTATTGCAGTTCGAAAAGCCTATCGACTTGCCCGCACGCAATTACGACACACGCGTGAAGCGGCCATTGGGCCGGATTTATCCCACCGACGGACTTTGCTGAACACGTTGATTGCCAGCGATCGTGTCCAGGCCGCTATAAAAGTAAAAGCGGCGACCGAGCGCATAAGCGAAGAAAAGCTTCGAGCCGAGGTAGAGTCTGCCGTCAAGGAAATCTCGGCCAACTACTCCTACGCCGCCATTCGTTTTAGCGAGGTTGTACTCACCTGGTTGTGGACCAAATTATACAGCGGTGTGGTGCTCAACCATTTTAAACGCTTTGAAGAGGATTCCAGTGGCAGGGAAATTATCTATGTGCCCTGCCATCGCAGCCACATCGATTACCTGTTGCTGTCATATTTGCTCTATCAGAATGGGCACGTACCACCGCATATTGCCGCAGGGGAGAACCTTAACTTACCCGTGTTGGGGCAATTTTTACGCAGATGCGGGGCATTTTTTCTGCGCAGAAGCTTTCGCGATGACCCCCTGTATGCCACCGTATTTGATGAATACCTATCTATCATCCTGGCCCGGGGTGTATCCGTTGAGTACTTTATTGAAGGCGGACGGTCGCGAACCGGGCGACTGTTGCCGCCAAAAGTCGGCATGTTGCAAATGACCGTGCGCGCCCATTTACGCTCACCCAACAAGCCCATTGTGTTTCAACCCATATACATTGGTTACGAGCAACTGGTGGAAGGTGATTCCTATATTTCCGAACTCGGCGGCAAGGCAAAAAAATCCGAATCGTTGACCGATCTTTTTAGCGTGTTTCGAATACTCCGGCGCAACTATGGCAAAGTGCACGTCAATTTTGGCGAACCCATTCACCTGGACTCTCTACTTCAATCTCACGCTCAAAATTGGCGAGAACAGCAAGATCGGGATAATCCGCCTTGGCCGGCTGCGGCGGTAGATGACCTCGCAAACTCGATCATGACCAATATCAACGGTGCGGCTGATGTCAATCCGGTAAACCTGTTGGCGCTGTGTTTGTTGGCTACAGCCAAGCACGCTTTGCCCCGCGAAGAACTGAGAGACCAGATTGCGCTCGCTCTGGAGATACTCAAAAGCCCACTCTCACCCGCAAATATGACTCTCACCGAATTAGACCCAGGGGAAATAATCGAGTATGGCCTGCAACTGGGCATTATCGCCCAGCGGCAACACACTCTGGGAGACATCATTGTTATAGCAGATAACGCAGCTGTTCTACTGACCTATTTTCGGAATAACATATCCCATCTTTTCGCCCTACCCTCTTTCATTGCCAGTTGCTTTCTTGTGCGCAGCGAACTCTCGCGCAACCGGGTATTGACACTCTTCACCCGAATTTATCCCTACCTGAAGAAGGAACTGTTTTTGCCCTGGACTAATGCCGAGGCGAAAAAAGTGTTGGTGGAATACATCGCGTTGTTCAATACACTGGGATTGATTGAGGGCACACGTGCGCTTAAGCGCGCCAGCGGTGGGAGCCGGGCCGCAGCCAGCCTTGGCTTGCTCGGCAGAGGATTGTTACAAACATTTGAACGCTATTTCATCACCATCTCGGTGCTGGTCAATAACGGATCCGGCACCCTCTCTACGGCCGAACTCGAAGAGCTGTGCATTTTGTACGCCCAACGTATCTCAATGTTACACGAGTTTGATGCCCCCGAATTCTACGACAAAACCCTGTTCCGGCAATTCATAAGCAACCTGGCGCAGACCGGCATTTTGAAAAAGGATGAACACGGCAAACTTCTTTTCGACGGTACACTCAAGTCGATCTCTGAAGATGCGAAGCTGGTCATGAGTACGGAACTACGCCACGGGATTATTCAAGTCGCTTCAGGCGATGTGCAGTGATTGAGCGGCTGCAGGAGCCGATGGAGATCGAAAAATGACTAAGTATTTTTCGCTAAGCCTGATAGTCCTCTGGGTGGTTTTCCTGTGGTCCTGCAGTAGTGACCGGGAAACCGGCGAGGCCACCCCCGACGCACCTGAAGCGCATCACAGCAATCCCACGACTGGCGGGATCCCCTGGTTTGACGGATCAATCGAAGATGCCTTTGCCTCAGCGAAGAGGGTGAACAAGCCCATTCTGCTGTACTGGGGCGCCGAGTGGTGCCCGCCCTGCCATGAATTGAAAGTAACAATATTTCAGCGCAGCGAATTTATTGAACAGTCAAAGCTGTTTATACCGGTTTATCTTGATGGCGATAATGAACGCGCGCAGAAATATGGCGAGAAGTTCGATGTGTATGGGTATCCCACGGTGATTATTTTTGACCCTCAAGGGGTGGAGATTACCCGTATTCCCGGCGGTATGAATATCGAGCAGTATATCAGCGTACTCGAGCTCGCGCTGAACGCGCTTCATCCCGTCAGCGATTTAGTACGCTCCGTAAGAGCGGGAAATACTATTCGCGACGACGACTGGCGGCTGTTAGCCAGTTACTCCTGGGGCCAAGATAGAGGCAAGGCGCTGGGGAGTGACAACAAGCATGCGGTTTTGCGCACCCTGGCCAGCGGTTGTCCCGACCGTCTCACATTATCCAAAAGCAAATTACAGATGCTGGCGATAGACGCATGGGCACGCGAGGAGGAGCGCGAAGAGTCACTGGCGCCGGAATACCTAGCGCAAATCGACAGCATTCTCAACGATGAGTCTCTTCGTTGGGAAAACCTCAACTCGTTCATTTTCGATGGAGCGCACATGCTTAGTGCCCTCCCCGACCAGAATGAGCGGCCCGAGTTACGCGAGCGGATTCTCAAGCAACTGAGCGCGGTTATAGAGAACCCGACCCTGGATGTGCTCACCCGCATTGATGCCCTGTATGGCTGGGTCGAGGTCAATAAAGTGGGCCTTAGCGAGGACGAACAAATATCGGCGTCGCAGCAGTCCTGGGTTAAGGAACAGGCTACTGCGGCCAAAGCGCAGCTCAGTAGCCATCAACAACACACGGCCCTCAACTCGTTGTGGCAGCTGTACTTCGAAGCGGGCCTGGAGGACGATGCCCGGGCCATATTGCACGAGGGGATAACCGTATCCAAGCAACCATATTATTTTATGGCCGACATGGGCTATCTAGAGAAAAAGTCCGGTAACGCTGCAGAGGCAATCAACTGGTACAAAAAATCCTGGGAGGTGGCCCGCGGACCTGCCACTCGCATTCAGTGGGGCACCAATTATATGTTTGCGCTTATCGAACTGCAACCTGACGATCTGGCCGAAATTGGCGCTGCCGGCAGCATGCTTCTGGTGGAGCTGGAACAGCAACAGGATGGTCTGTATCACCGCAGCCGGGGGCGCATGGATAGGCTCAGCCAAAAATTGCTGGACTGGGCCGAACCAGCCGAAGGCGATAGCACCACTGGCGCGCAACGTCGGGCCTTGCTGGACACCTTGCGCGATAAGATGGACAGACTTTGCGAAGGTTTTGAAACAGAGAGTGAGGCGTACAACAGCTGCGAAAACTTTCTGGATACGTGAGGACAGCGCGGGCCAACTGGTGGCCATCAGTCGCCAAACCGCCAAGTTTCGAGCGCGCTAGGGTCGGCGCCAGCTGTTGTTTGGACTGTCGTTAAGAAGCGCGTGGTAATTTTTACTGTCTCCAAGCTAGTGCGATCTCAACCGGTCGACGCAACAGTCTAATCTCTTTGTAGAGAAAAGGAGTGTTGCAGATGAAACAGAAACCTCGGATTTATTACACAAACGCGCAAAAG
>Ga0209988_10001774_pt1 | contig 14140 bp, 10 predicted proteins | sample N075metaG_FD_183115 | JGI IMG/M metagenome (GOLD analysis project Ga0209988, IMG submission 183115) | Deep subsurface microbial communities from Kermadec Trench to uncover new lineages of life (NeLLi) - N075 metaG (SPAdes) (version 2) | ecosystem: Environmental > Aquatic > Marine > Ocean trench... | reverse complement strand
TTTGGACTTATCGCTTTTGGTTAAGAACACTTGAATGTAAACATCGAAGCCGTTTTAACGGTGATTGATAGTAGTGATAACGCGAGCTTCACTGGTTTACGGGATTCAAGGCACTGAAGCCACGTTATACTCAAAGGCTTCTCGTTTTACATGATGAATATCCTGCAAATCGACATGATAAGCCCACTCTGTTTTGACAGTCTTGAAAACAGACTGAGCTACAGCATTATCCCAACAATCGCCTTTTGTGACTCATACTCTGGATGCAACCGTGTTTCTTAAGTGTTTTTCTGAATTCATCACACGCGTATTGAACGCCCTGGTCAAGAGTGGACAATCCAGGCCTTTACCTGGTTTTCGACCGCCAGAGCGCCGTCTCGAAGGCCTCAAGAACGATCGCACTTCGTCAAACGTTAACAATTCGGTACCATCCGGTGGCTTCTGAAAATATCCCCTGACCGTGCAAAGCACATCCTTTTCGTCGACATCTTCAGTCCACTATGTTTACCGCAGCAGCCAAGAAAAACGATTGGAACCAACCCATCAAACACGTGGGCTTACCCGCCCTTTCCCCGATAGGCGCAGAATTACTTTAAATCGATGCTAAGGAACACTAATATTACAGCGCCGCGTAAACACGAACTTCTTTTTCCAACCGATTTTTGAGTCGCCCCTTTTGAACTTCAAGGGCGAATCTTGCCTGCAAATTAACCCAAAACCTTTCGGAAAGCCCAAAGTATTTTGAAAGTCTCAGGGCCGTATCCGGGGTAATGGCACGTTTGCACTGAACTATCTCATTAATTCTTCTTGCGGGAACATTGATATCTTTTGCCAATCTGTACTGGCTGATGCCCATAGGCTTCAAGAATTCTTCGAGTAAAATCTCTCCAGGGTGAATAGGAGTTAATTTTTTGTTAGCCATATATTTACCTCAATGATAATCAACGATTTCGACATTAAAGGCGTCACCGTCCCGCCAATCGAAACAAATGCGCCATTGATTATTGATTCGAATGCTATGTTGCCCGCTTCTATCTCCCGAAAGCTTCTCAAGGCGATTGCCAGGAGGATCCGTAACTCTTCTAAGACTTCGGCTGCATCCAAACTCTCGAGTTTTCGACGAGCAGATTGTTAAATGTTGCCTGCTAACTTTCGTGGCCGCTTTTGAATAGTTTTTCAGTTTCTTTATCGGCAAAGCCCTTAATCATAGATTAATCATAACGCATACCAATAATATTGTCAAGCGTTATGATTGTCAGACAAAGTTTTTTCAGTTTCACACAACTGCAAACCCAAGGCCATAAGTTCATCCGTGTATTTCACTGCGAGAGACTTTTGAAATAATTCATCTCTTCTGCAAAATCAAGAAAAATCGCATGAAGCGAGAAAAAGTTTGTCCCCCTAAAATGACCTTAAATCCTGCTTGAATTTCAATTGCAAATTTGTTATTATGTGCTATGCTTAAGAAACTCGATCACATCGGAATTGCGGTAGATAATCTGGATATCTCAATTAAAAAATATGAACAAATAACCGGTAAAAAACCGGGCGAGAAAGAAGTGGTGGCGGCGCATAAAGTCGCCACGGCTTTTTTCCCGGTCGGTGAAACCCGGATCGAACTGCTAAAAGGCACTCACCCGGATTCGCCGATTTCAAAGTTTATTAAAACACGCGGTGAGGGCATTCACCACATTTGCTTCGAGGTCGAGAATTTAGCTAAGTCAAAAGAAGAAATGTCCAAAACTGGCCTGCAGTTTATTGAAAATATATCTGAAGCGGGGGCCGGTGACTCAAAAGTCGCATTTATCCATCCCAAAAGTACCGGTGGTATTTTGATTGAACTGGTGGAATACCCAAAGTCGGCCATTGACGGTTAGCTGTGGGTCATTGTTCCTGAAGCGGCAGAAACAGCCAATAAGGAAGGTCATAAGGTATGAGGTATACAGGGTGTTATAAGGTTCTAAGGGAATAGGTGTAAGCAGGGACGGTGCCCTATTTCCATATATCCTTATACTTATATCCATATTCTTGAATCTGCCGGACTCTGAATTTTCGATCAGTTAAACAAAGCACAAAAGATGATAATCGTCTAATCAGTAAGTTAAAAGCCAACAGCCAAATGACCCGAGCCCAATCGCTGCAAGATAAACTGAACACTCTCCCCAAAAAACCGGGTTGTTATTTATTCAAAGAAAAGAATAATAAGATCATTTACATCGGCAAAGCTAAGATCCTGCGAAATCGAGTGCGGTCGTATTTTCAGGGCAGCCGGGTTGAGGGGCCAAAAATTGAGCGGCTGAAGGCCAGGATTACGGATTTCGAAACGATTGTCACAGATTCCGAGACCGAAGCGCTCATCCTTGAGATGAATTTAATCAAAGAATATAAACCTCGTTATAACATCAATCTAAAAGACGACAAAAGTTACCCGTATATCCGAGTGACCAAAGAACGCTTTCCCAGAATCTTCCCCACCCGAACCATCATTCGCGACGGCTCGCGCTATTTCGGGCCCTACACCGACGTGCGCTCGATGCGAAATTTATTGAAGTCGGTGAAGCGAATTTTTCCAGTCCGCAGCTGCAACTACGATTTGACCCAAAGAAGAAATACAAGCTTTGCCTAGATTACTATATTAAAAAATGTGACGGTCCATGTGAAGGTCTGGTGGGGGAGGAAGAGTATAATTCTATGGTCGAACGAATCGTCAATTTCATCAACGGCAAAAACAACCAGGTGGTGCAGGAATTGCAGGAGAAGATGTGGAAATTATCGGATGCTCGTAGATACGAGGAAGCAGCGCGTGTCCGGGAGCAGGTACAATCGATTCAGGATTTTCAATATAAGCAAAAAGTTGTCACCAACGAGAATCTTGACAGAGATATTATTGCGGTGGCAGTTGAGGATGACGATGCCTGCGGTGTAGTTTTTAAAGTGCGGGATGGCAAGATCCTGGGCCGGCAGCATTTCTTTTTAAAAGGAGTTTCCGAAGAGTCTTTTGAGCATGTTGTGACCTCCTTTTTAAAACAGTTTTATTTAAAATCAAATTTTGTACCTGAGGAAATTATGTTACCGGCGGAAGTTGATGACGCCGAGGAGATCAGGCAATGGCTGGCAGAAAAAAAAGAAAGTTCTGTTAAACTGGTGAACCCAAAGAAGGGTCAAAAAGCAAAGCTTGTTAAGATGGTGCAAAAAAACGCTCGACACCTTCTCGATGAATTGAAGTTGGAAAAGCTGAAAGCCAAAGAGACGGTTGCCCACAGTGTAAAAGCGCTGCAGCGAGATTTGCGCCTCAGAGAACCGCCGCTTAGAATCGAATGTTTCGATATTTCAAATATTCAGGGAACAGATGCGGTGGCCGCAATGGTGACTTTTGTTAACGGCAGACCGAAAAAAAGCGATTACCGTAAATTCAAAATCAAAGTGAAAGAAACTCCCGACGATTTCGCCATGATGGCTGAGGCAGTCGAGAGGAGATACAGCGGTTCACTTGCGAGTCAATTGGCTTCCCCTGATCTGATTTTGGTTGATGGTGGTAAAGGCCAATTGTCGGCTGCGCTACAGGTTTTAAATAAGCTCAAGAAAACGGAACAACCCATTGCCGCGTTGGCAAAGCGTCTGGATGAGGTCTTTCTTCCCGGGGCCCCGGAAGCGCAAAACATCCCCAGGACCTCCTCCGGTCTGAAGTTGTTACAGCAAATTCGGGATGAAGCACATCGATTTGCCGTCACTTATCACCGAACTTTGCGCAAGAAACGTACTATCCAATCGGAGCTGGATGCGGTCGCCGGGGTTGGCCCGAACCGACGTACTGTCTTAGTTAAATATTTTGGCTCAGTTAAAAATGTAAAAGAAGCGACTGTGGATGAATTGGCAGCAGTTGAGGGAATTCCTACCGCAGTTGCAGAGCGTATTTGGAAGCATTTTCATTTTGTAAAGAAAGCAGTATGAAAAAGAGAATGTTCAGATGCTCGGCTGTTAAAGTAACCGACCTGGCCGGGGTTCTGGGGCGACCTGACCCGAAGTGTGGCTACTCCGGCTACATCCCTAATTTCGGTCTATCTATTACTTTTATAGTATTTCTTCTGTTGCCTGCTAACCTGTTTGCATTTGGCGGCAAGAAATACGATCCCACCACACTGGTTTACCCATCATTTTTGCACACAATGGGAATCCGTAAGGCTACAAAATTACATTTGATGATTTATACCGGGAACAAAGTGAAAGTTAAAAATCCCCAGGGTCTGGCAGTGGTTCGCTTAAATTCCTGGGAGGATCCAAAAGACGAGAATGACGACGATGAAGTGACCGGTTATGGTATTAATTCGGGGATGAACGTCATTGTATACAATAAATCCATGAGCTCGCTTGGGTTTTATGGATTGAAAGCGGTTGGCGAAAGAAAGCTCAATAATCCAACCGCGGTTGCCGCAAATGAACTGGGAGACGTTTATGTCGCCGATACCGGCAATCATAGGATCGTTCGGTTTTTTAACCCCAAATCAAATCTTAATTTCATTCGTGCCATCGGTGGTAAAGGCAGCCTGCCTGGAAGATTCGAGTCCCCGCGCGGCCTTGTTATGGATTCAAGTCACATGCTCTACATCGCCGATACCGGCAACCATCGAATACAGATTATTCGTCCGGACGATCAGCTTCATTTGTGGTTTGGGCATCAGGGCGTTAAGGACGGTGAGCTGTGGCATCCCACCGGTATAGCGGTAACGAATGGAAGAGGACGCTGGTCTTACTATAAAGACCGTTTTATTGTCTTAACCGATCTTGACGGAACGCGTATTCAAAAGTTTAATTTAGAAGGCGAGTTTATCAAAGCCGTTCGCTTGCAAGACTTTGGCTTTGAAAACGGAGAATTACTTTATATGGCGATCGATTACTATTGCAATATCTGGGTAACTGATTTTGCCAATCACTGCATTCACAAATTTGATCGAAATCTAAATTACTTGACTTCATTTGGCCGAAAGGGTGGCGGAAAAAAGGAGTTCTTTGAGCCGCGGGGAATTGCTATTTACAAGAGATTCGGCCAGGTATTTATTGTCGAGAAAGAAGCCGCTCAGTACTATTGGGTGGGGACGGATATTTTGAATCTTAATAGCAATTGGCTGTCTGATAAAGGAGTTGTTGAGCTAAGTTTTACTTTGACGGAACCCACGTTCATAATGTTGCAAGTCGAAGGGAAAGGCCTTAAAAAGAGAACGATTTTTGAAAAGAAGAAATATTTCACCGGTCCGAGAACAATTTACCTCGATGGAAATTGGAATGTCGTTGCTGGTTCCAGAATTGAAAGCTTTCATCCTAACGGAACGGCGGGTCATTTAAAAATAGATGCCATAGCGCGTGGGAAATATAAGTTCAAAATAAAAGTGGAGTCGACTTATTCGTCTTATAAATTTTTTTCAAAAGAAGTTGAAACAGAGGTAGTTGTGAATTAAAAATGATTCATCCAAAACAAAATAAGATTTGCCGACGCGACTTCTTTGCTTCGGTCCTTTTTGGCTTGTAAATTTCACTTGAAATTTATATTTAAATTAGCTACGATTAGAGGACAATAGCAGGGCTAATGATGGACATTCAATCATTCCTGCATAAAACTGAATTAAAACCAAGAACTCAAAATGAATTTAATAGAATGATAGAGCAGGCAGAGGCGAATGCCAAGCAGGGCTGACACACAGAAGTGAATTCGCCAAGAAAAAATATTAATAATCGGACACAAATGACCAATTACTTCGGGACTTTCTGTGGTAAAAATAATTTCCACCGAAGCAGGCCGAATTCGCCGAAGGTCACCGAATATTTAAATTAGCCTGAATAATTCATGAACCGCAAAGGGCAGAGACGCAAAGTATTGAAAGATTAGTAATTAAAGCAACCTTCATTATTTTTTCACCTAGTTCAGTAAAACTTTGTTTCGAAAACAAACTTCTGATATCTTGATATTCTTAGCGCCTTAGCGCCTCTGCGGTGAAAATTTATGAATTTTGCGGTAGTATCTCTACTAAAATAAATTCGGCCAGTTTCAGTGACTGCAGCGTAATTCGGTGAAAAAACTTATTTGTTTTTAAGATTAGCGAACAATTTTGTTTAAATAGAACTGATGACCTCAACTGATCAATCATATTAGAAATCCAATGCCTGAACCTGAAGTCAATTCAGAATTAGCACAAGACCACGGCCTCTCGCAAGAAGAGTACAACCGCATTCTGGACATTTTAGGAAGAACACCCACCTTTACCGAGTTGGGGATTTTTTCGGTCATGTGGTCGGAGCATTGCAGTTACAAAAATTCAATCGCCTTACTTAAAACATTTCCCAAGGAAAGTGAGCATCTTTTAGTCAAGCCCGGAGAGGAAAACGCCGGCCTTATTGATATCGGCGACGGCTTAGCGGTCGCGTTTAAGATTGAAAGTCACAATCACCCTTCGGCAGTCGAGCCGTACCAGGGGGCGGCTACCGGAGTTGGCGGCATCATGCGCGATATTTTTACCATGGGCGCCCGGCCGATTGCTGCCCTGAATTCTCTGCGCTTTGGCTCATTGGACGACCCCAGAGTTCGCTATCTTTTCAATGGGGTGGTAAAAGGCATTGGCGACTACGGCAACTGTTTCGGCGTGCCAACGGTTGCCGGCGAAATTTATTTTGATGACAGCTACCAGGGCAATCCACTGGTAAATTGTATGGCCATTGGGATTGTTAAACACGACCAGTATGCAAGCGCAATTGCGAAAGGCGCCGGCAATCCAGTGATCATAATCGGTTCTTCGACCGGGCGGGATGGCATTCATGGCGCCACTTTCGCTTCCGAGGAAATCAGTGAGGAGTCCGAATCGCGTCGATCGAATGTGCAAGTGGGCGACCCGTTTACTGAAAAACTGCTTCTTGAAGCAACCTTGGAAATGATTAAAGAGGATCTTATTGTTGGTGTTCAGGACATGGGCGCCGCCGGCATCACTTGCTCGACTAGTGAAATGTCCGCCAAAGGTGAAAGCGGCATGGAGATCGATATAGGCCGTGTGCCCCTGCGTGAAAAGGGCATGACGCCGTATGAAATCCTGCTTTCCGAGTCTCAGGAGCGAATGCTGGTCGTGTCTAAAAACGGCAAAGAGGAGGCGATACACGACATTTGCCGGAAATGGGATCTCAATTCAGCCTTAATTGGCCATGTCAGCGATGAACCCAATCTGAAAATTACTCTTAACGGTAAAACTGTTGCAGAAATTCCGGCAGCGAGTTTAGTGTTGGGGGGCGGGGCGCCTGTTTATGAGAGAGAGTCACGAAGACCGGACTACATAGATGAGCTGCATGCTTTTGATTTCAATTCTCTTCCTCAGCCCGGTGACTTGACCGGCGTCTTGAAGAACCTTCTTGCCTCTCCCAATATTGCCAGCAAAGAATGGGTTATTCAGCAGTACGATCATATGGTGCGTTCAAATACGATTGTTCTGCCGGGCTCCGATGCGGCGGTTATAAGAATTAAGGGCACCCATAAAGCCCTGGCGATGAAAACAGACTGCAACGGCCGCTATGTTTATTTGAACCCACGCATGGGTGGACGAATCGCGGTCGCTGAATCGGCGCGAAATGTGGTTTGCTCCGGCGGGAAACCAGTGGCAATTACCAACTGCTTGAACTTTGGCAATCCATATAAGCCGGATATTTTCTGGCAATTCAAAGAAGCGATTGCCGGTATTGGCGAAGCCTGCCGGGTTTTTGAAACCCCCGTCACCGGCGGCAATGTTAGTTTTTACAATGAAAATCCTGAAGGCGCGGTTTACCCGACTCCAGTGATCGGCATGCTTGGCCTCATCGAAGATATAAAGCATGTTACTACGGCCTGGTTTAAAAATGAAGGGGATGTGATTGTGCTTCTCGGCGAAAACAGGGGAGAAGTCGGTGGCAGTGAATATTTAAAAGTAGAGTTTAACCGGATAACCGGCGACTGTCCTCAACTAGATCTGGATTTAGAAAAAAGACTCCAAAACGCTTGCTTACAGGCCATTAAAAATAATCTGGTTGAGTCTGCCCACGATGTCTCTGAAGGCGGGCTTGCAACTGCTTTGGCTGAATGCTGTTTTTTAAATCCAAAAATGAATTTGGGTGCGACGGTAAATGTAGAAGTGAAGGGTCGGTCGGACTTCGGTATATTTGGAGAAGACCAATCCAGGATTTTACTGTCTCTCAGCGAGAATTCAATAGCCCCGCTCCATGAAATTTGTAAAAATAATCAAACTCCCATGAAAGTCATAGGTAGAGTTGGTGGTACCTCATTGATTATCAATGAGGTAATTAACACGCCAATTTCTGATCTCGAGTCTATTTACAGAAATGCCATCCGGCACAAAATGGAGAATTAAAACGAGATGTCCAAGTCGCCTGAGGAAATAGATGTCGTTTCAATAAACGAAGAAGAGCTGTCAGTCAAAAAGATAGTCGCAGTGGCGCGTTACTTGAAGCGAGTTCAAGTGTTTAAGGGAGCCAAGCGTAAAAAAGTAGAAGATGTCAGGAAATATGTTGAAGAGAATTGGCTGGGCCAGGACTCGCCGCCTTTATATGGTTTCAATACCGGCATCGGCTCACTTAAGAATGTTAGTATCTCTCACGAGAAAATAGCGCGATTTCAGGAAAACTATATCAAATCTCACAGCGTTGGTGTCGGTGAGCCTTTAGATGCCGAGATCGTGCGCGGTGCAATATTGATACAGGCAAATTCGCTATCTAAGGGCCATTCAGGAATTCGTCCGGTGATTGTTGATAAACTGATCGAAATGTTAAATAAACGAGTTCACCCGGTCGTTCCGGCCCAGGGTTCGTTAGGCGCCAGCGGTGACCTTGCCCCGCTTACTCATATTGCTTCCGTACTGGTCGGGGTAGATGAAGCAGAAATTTGGTTAACTGACAAAAAGGTTAAACTCCAAGAAATAAAGGATTCCTCTGGAGTGATTAAGTTTAGACTTGATAATGAAGACGTAACTTTCCAGACCATCCCCCTGCAGGGGAAGGAGGCGATTGCGCTTACGAATGCGACGGCCATTATGCTCTCTATTGCAGTTCATCTCATGCACGATGTAGACATTCTTCTTAAGAATGCGGATGTCGCTGCCGCATTAAGCCTGGAGGCCATGATGTGCGAAAAGGACGCATTTGCGGACGAACTGCACAGATTACGCCATCAGGAAGGGCAAATCAACACCGCCAGGAACATTCGGTCTCTTACTCAAAATAGCCGGCGTATGGCTGTTGAAGCACGGCATGAATTTTTCAAAACAACAACAGAAACTGAGTTAAGGAAAAACCTTGATGCCGAAGATAAAAAGAACGATATAGAGACAATATCCAAATATAAATTTGAGTATGAGTTTGAGAAAAACCGCGTTCAAGATGCCTATTCGCTTCGTTGTATCCCTCAGGTGCACGGGGCCTGTAAAGACGCGTTCAATTATGTCAAAACGATCGTCGAACATGAGATTTCAGCAGTTACTGACAATCCGCTCATTTTCCCCAAAAACGATGGTGACGGTTATCATGTAAAAAGTGGCGGTAACTTTCACGGTGAACCTCTGGCAATGGCAATGGATTTTTTAGCGATTGCTATGACTGAAATTGGCAGCATTTCGGATCGTCGTGTTTTCAGGCTTTTAAGCCCACGGATGAGTTTTGGCTTGACGCGCAATTTAGCTGGCGGGGAAGCTGGTTTGAACTCAGGCCTTATGATGGTGCAGTATACTGGCGCTCAGCTCGTTTCAGAAAATAAAATTCTGGCGCACCCGGCCAGTGTGGACTCAATTCCGACCTCCGATAATCAGGAGGATCACGTGAGTATGGGGCAGACCGCAGCGAGAAAGGCACGCCGCATAGCGAAAAACAGCCGCTACTTGATCGCTATTGAATATATTTGTGCTTTACAGGGTATTCATCTCAGCGCCAGACACAGTTCGGTAGACTTAAATAAATTTCCCCTGGGAAACGGTACCAGTGCAGCCTTCAATTTTCTAAATAGTATAAAAGACGCCAAGAGTGAACGGCCTTCTTTTCAATTAATGGATGAGGATGAATATCTCAAGACTAAAATCGAAAAAATGCGTGCAGTTAGCGCACGGGGGGATATTCTGCGAGCAGTCGAAAAAGAAGTCGGGCTCGTGGTTTAGTCCTTTCAACTCATTCCGAAAACGCATACCTTAATAACTTTGGTGCTCAACTGCCCCCGCCTGAAAGACAACTTACCTTGAGAGCCAGAACCGTTGACCTCACGAAACCAGACATAGAAGAAAAGGGGTGCTTTTGGCGTGCGTTGGACTTTATTCCCTGATAATGCTTTGGGGTGTTTATCTCAAGGCGCATGGGAGGGATGATACTCCAACCCGTTATTTCAATGTTGGAATGCTTAAACGATCCCCGACCATTTATTGGAATCGCGTCCATTATTTACCTTTCTTGATGTCTGGCTTTTTCAAATAGGAAAAAAGATTGTTGTGCAGACGGTTACTAAGAAAGACCTTGAGGTAGGACCTACGTCGTCATTCGGGACAGTTACTACTGTGACCGACTTGGAGGTGACGTTCCGTTTGAGTATTTTATGGGCAATCCTGATTTCAAAAGAAATTGTGAAACTGACTACTTCCGGTCAGCGCTTTCACAACAGTAATTTTCCAAAGCAGTAGCATTCGTCTATAACCCGAAATACCAACCCTCTAAAATATCATTGATACTCGCCCGACATTTATTTATATTTAGAAGTAATTTTATTACCTTTAATTCGTAACTTAAAACTTCGGCTGCCAGAAATTTAAACGGCGAGGTTTTAGAGGCTTTAAATCGACGAATGATAACCTAACCATTTCAAGAATATGCCAGCAATAAAACCAAGTCTACCTAAAGGGACACGTGATTTCTTACCTCAGCAAATGGTACAGCGGCAATATGTGATCGATACAGTAAAAACTGTTTTTGAAAGGTACGGCTACGAACCACTCGAAACGCCATCCATCGAAAAGTTAGAGGTGCTTTCCGGAAAGTATGGTGAGGAGGGGGATAAACTGCTTTTTAAAGTTCTGAGAAGAGGGACGGGATTGGAGGATTTGCAATACGGCTCAACAGAATTTATTGTTAAAAAGTATAGCCAGTTGGTCGAAGAGGCACTGCGTTATGATTTGACTGTCCCTCTGAGCCGAGTCGTGGCGATGCACCAGGATAAGATCTCTTTACCATTCAAACGCTATCAAATTCAGCCGGTGTGGCGTGCTGACCGCCCGCAGCGGGGCAGGTATAGGGAATTTTATCAGTGCGATGTAGATACCGTCGGCACTGAGTCTATGCTTGCAGACGCCGAGGTGATAGCCATTGTAAATGATGTCCTCGAAACCCTGGGTTTTGAGCAATTCATAATTCGAATTAACAACCGCAAAATTTTGGACGGTATCTTGGCGCATGCGGGAATTGATCCGAAAAAGGGACCAGCCGCTTTAATTGCGATTGACAAGTTAGATAAGATTGGAATAGATGGCGTTAGAAGCGAACTCGGGAAAAGAGCTATCTCCGAAGATTCTATAAAAAGGATTCTTAGGGTTTTGGAAATCTCGGGTACGCCTAAAGAGGTCTTATCCGAACTTACCAGCACTATTAATAAAAACGCTGTTCTGGATGAAGGCATCGACGAGTTGCAGCAAATCATAAATTATCTTTCTGATTTAGGGACGCCTCCAAAAAGATATAAAATAGATCTATATTTAGCCAGAGGATTGGGATATTACACGGGTCCCATTTACGAAACCGTTGTTGAGGAGCCGAAAATCGGCAGCCTGTCAGGGGGAGGGCGTTATGACCATCTGATAGGTATGTTTCTGGGAAAAGAGATCCCGGCTACCGGGACCTCCTTTGGCATCGAACGAATTATTGATGTCATGTCTGAGCTTGAAATGTTTCCGACTTCAGCAACAAAGACCGCTGTTCTCGTCACACTATTTGACCAGTCAACGTTGAGCGCAAGTTTAAGCTTTACCCAGGAGCTAAGAAAAATAGGCATCAATGCGGAAAACTTCCTGAACCTGGCCAAATTTAAGAAGCAGTTATCTTATGCAAATAGAAAAGAAATTCCTTTTGTCGCGATCATCGGTCCGGATGAATTGGCTGAAAATCGGGTCACCATAAAAAACATGAGAACCGGAGAGCAGAAAACATTTGATCGAAGAGAAGGTGTGGACTATTTAAACAAGCAGAAAAGTACATAGTTTGTTAAAACTCAAACCTTCAGCCTGGTCAATAAATAAAAAAGGGGACTGGCTACAGGAGCAGTGCTCGTTGCATTTGTCCAGTCCCCGTGGTGCTTTGATCTCCGCGGAGTTGCTATGCCTGAAGGATGGGGTTGGAGATTCAAAATTTAAAAAATTTCGGAAATCCCTTTCCTGTGTTCTCACCCTCCTCTGCAAATAAAATGCCAAATAAAGTTAACACCTGAAAGGACACCCAAAGGGTTAATATTTCAAAAGATAGGGTGGGGGACCCCAGGGCGGAAATTTAAAAATGGTTGCTTGGTTTTGAAACAGATGTACAATTATGAAACAGGTGTCCAGAAATTGAAATAACCAGTCAGGGAATTTCATCCTCTGGTTTTTTTGCTTCCAATTCGGCAACAATTTTTGTGAAAAGATCGCTCCACATTTCCGGATCACTGCGATAGAATTCAATGTTTTTATCGAACGTCTCCCGGGTAACTTCATATTTTAGCAATGCGCTGTTAAGGTGAGCCAGGGAATCTTTTTCGGAAGGATTTAGGGCTTGAATGATAGCTTCGGTGTAAATTTTTGCAAAGAGGTCTGGTTGAAGACGATAGGGTGGCGGTTCGTCGGAGCACCTCATCAAAAGGATAAAAGTCAAAGATATACGTCTGGCCGTATTCAATTAAGCCCTTAATTCTTTTAGTATTAAGATATCATTTAACACGTCTAAATATATGAAAACATTGGATGACTGTCAATAAAATATTCTTGACTTTTTGCCTATTATTTGATACTTTGGTGCGATTATAATTTCAATGAGAGCTTCGTTTTGCCCATAAAAACAAAAAAACACAAAATCCAGTATTCCTGCCAGTCCTGTGGTGCGATTTCTCCTCGCTGGATCGGGCGATGCTATGAATGCAACTCGTGGAACAGTTTTATCGAAGAGGTGGTTCAGCCGTCGACAACTCAAAAAAATGCCGGTCAAAAGAGCAATGGAGCGCCGATCTCACTATCGGAAATCAGTTTCAGCCAGAAAGATCGGATCTCGGTTAACAGCCAGGAATTTAATCGGGTACTGGGGGGAGGGATTGTACCGGGTTCAGTGATCTTGATTGGCGGAGATCCGGGGATTGGTAAGTCCACTTTAATGTTACAGGAAGCTGTTAACCTGGCCAGTCAAAAATTTCCCATTTTGTACGTAACCGGAGAAGAATCGGCACAGCAAACAAAGTTGAGAGCCCAGCGGCTTGGTTTGGATTCTGAGTTTTTGTTCGTTTTAGCCGAAACCGATTTGAACAATGTCTGCGACGCGATTAAAAAACTCAATCCTGGTTTGGTCATCGTTGATTCGATTCAAACCGTGTTCCAACCAGCTTATGAAAGCTCGCCGGGAAGTATCAGTCAGGTCCGGGAATGTACGTTGGAATTCTCTAACATCGCAAAAAAGAAAAATATAGCTATTTTTCTAATTGGCCATGTGACAAAAGAGGGGTTCTTAGCCGGGCCGAAAGTTTTGGAACACATGGTTGACGTGGTTCTGCATTTTGAAGGAGACCGCGACCATTTTTACCGCATTCTCCGTTCTATAAAAAACCGCTTTGGCTCGACTCGTGAAATCGCTGTTTTCGAAATGACGGAAAGCGGTCTGAAGGAAGTGACAAATCCCTCAGCTCTATTCTTGGCGCAGAGAAAGAAAAACATTTCTGGGTCTTCAGTTATTTGTACGCTCGAGGGCACCCGGCCCTTGCTGGTCGAGATTCAGGCATTAGCCACTGCTACAAACTATGGCCTGCCGCAGAGGACGGCAACCGGGATTGAGGCAAAGAGGCTGTCTTTACTTTTGGCGGTCATCGAAAAGCGTGTCGGTCTCGGTTTGGGATCGTACGACGTATTTGTAAACGCAG
>Ga0209988_10001771_pt1 | contig 14150 bp, 11 predicted proteins | sample N075metaG_FD_183115 | JGI IMG/M metagenome (GOLD analysis project Ga0209988, IMG submission 183115) | Deep subsurface microbial communities from Kermadec Trench to uncover new lineages of life (NeLLi) - N075 metaG (SPAdes) (version 2) | ecosystem: Environmental > Aquatic > Marine > Ocean trench... | reverse complement strand
GATATCGCTAGCAGTGATACCATTATTGTTATCTGCGGGTTCACCACCAGCGTTTCGGGAATCGGTCGATATCAGCCTGGGTGATTTGTTTCGATTGTCACCACTCGGTATAGTCAGCATGTTCGCCGTCGGACTGGTAACCGCGACATTTTTTGCGCTGGGTCCGATTTACGGGGCGCGTATTGGCCTCGACGTCGAAAATATATCTTATTTTATGGCTGCTGCAGTATTAGGTACGGTTGTTTTGCAATGGCCTGTCGGCGCATTGTCAGATTATTTTGATCGACGTATCATTTTAACCATTGTAACCCTGCTGGCCGCACTGGCCGCGGCGATTTGCGTGCCTTTATCGCAGGATTCTAAACTGCTGCTTTTTTTATCCGTGGGGCTTTTTGGCGGACTCGCGATTCCTCTCTATTCGATCTGTATTGCCTATACCAACGACCACCTCCACCCGAGCCAAATGATCGCTGCGAGTGGCGCCCTGGTATTGACCGGGGGGCTTGGCGCAGTACTGGGTCCGATATTGATTGCCAGCATGATGGACCAGTTTGGCGAACAGGCATTTTTCTGGTCGATGGGCGGGGTCCATGGGCTAATGGGTCTTTATGCCCTCTATAGAATGACCCGAAGCGCCGCGGTGCCGCGCAATAAACAGGGGCACAACACGGCGACAGCAGCGCATCCTACCGGTTCGGTGATAGAGGGTATTCAACAGCTCGCCAGGGACGAAGCAACAGACTATTCGGATGAGGACCGATTATCTGGCAAATAAAACTCGCTTTGGATACCCGGGCAAGAAGACTAAATTCACCGACCTCACCTCGTATCGAATGTGAATGGACTCTAAAATTAGCTAGCCTATATCGCTCGACGAAAAGATGAATTTTCTAAGGCGTAATGAGTTGAATGATGATGTCGATGAACATTAAATTATAGACACAAACACAACCTGCGAGTAATCTGAAATAACAACAAGAAATTAACTAAAATGAGAGGAGAGCCGTGAAAAACTCTGACAATACAAAATTAACCTTCGACAGCCTGTCAGCTACAGAACGTAAAATACTCACCAGGGAGCTGGCTCGTGGCATGTCCCGCCGCGAGGCCATTACCTGGATGGCTGCGGCAGGTATAACCGCGGCCACCGCTGGCAATCTATTTACCCAGGCTGGCGCTGTGATGGCAGCCACCCCGAAGAAGGGCGGAAAAATAGTATACTCTGCCGACTTGCATGGTCCGTCGGATACACTCGATCCGGGTCTGAATACCTCGAACATCGACTATGTGCGCGGTCGGTCCAATTACAATAGCCTGTGTCAGATCAATGAAGATTTGACCCCGCGTCCGGAACTGGCAGAGGAATTTTCAGCAAACTCCAACAATACCGAATGGACATTCAAGATACGTAAAGGAGTGAAATTTCACGATGGCAGCCGGTTTACAGCGGATGACGTGATTTATACCATGAACCGCCACTATGGTGACAAATCCACCTCGACCGCCAAGACACTGGTCGCCGATGTGACGGAGTGGAAAAAGGTCGATCAATACACAGTCAAGGCGATTTTGTCGGGACCAAACGCCGATCTTCCCGTGCTCCTCGGTACCGCACAGTTCAAGATGATCAAAAACGGCACCACGGATTTTCAGAATCCTGTCGGCACCGGGCCATTCACGCTCAAGGAATTTAACCCTGGTGTGCGCTCGCTTCACGTGCGCAACGAAGACTACTGGCGTGAAGGTGCCAACGTCGATTTGAGCGAAATCAATGCCATCACCGACAAGGTCGCCCGTACCAGTGCTGTGATATCCGGTGATATCGATATGATGATGTCGCTTGATCCAAAGGCCATCAAGCAGATTGAATCGGCGGATGGGGTCCGCGTCTGGTCGGGATCCACCGGCGCCTATATGGGCATATGTTGCATGCTCAATCAAGCACCGGGCAATAATAAGGACTTTGTTCTGGCGATGAAATATATCCAGCGCCGCAAAAAGATCGTCAGGTCGATCCTCAAGGGACAGGGTTCGGTGGGCAATGATCAGCCGATCAACTCTGCCTATGGTATAGATTTTTGTTCGGATTTGCCGATTCGAGAACATGACCTCGACAAGGCTAAATTTCATCTGAAGAAATCCGGTATCACAGAAGCAGAGTTGCACGTCGCCGAAGTCGACACCGGCATTACCGATGTTTGCCTGCTGGCCCAGCGCGAAGCGCAAAAGATCGGTCTGGACCTGAAAATCAAGAAAGTGCCCAACGATGGCTACTGGGGTGCGGTGTGGATGAAAACACCAATGAATGTGACTTCATGGAACATGCGCCCAACGGCCAATATCATGCTCAATTTAGCCTTCGCTCCCGATGCGCCCTGGAACGATACACTGTGGAAGGACAAGCGCATGGGCAAATGGTTGAAAGAGGCAAGAGCAGCAACAGATCCGGCCAAACGTCTTGAACTTTACTGTTCCATGGAGAAGCTCATCAACGAGGATTGTGGCATGATTATCATGAGCCACAAAAACTTCGTCGATGCTATGTCAGATAAGATCAGGGGTATCACCAAGATGCCGCTGGGTAACTTTGGTGGCTATGAATGGCCAGAGTTTGTCTGGCGTACAGACGCTTAAAATATTGTCCGGGCTTTCGCGGCATCGCCAAAAAGCCCGAAGGAAAAAACACGCCCCTCCCTTTCAGGGGGCGGGCGGCTGCCCTGGGCCTGGGTTACAAGGTGAGAGTTATTTGGCTTTCCCTATCAGTGACTTGATATAATCGATCCTCGAAGTCATTTCTGCTTCCAGCTGGAGGATTTCGTCGGCAAGAATCTGGTTTAACTGATCCTTGTCTTTGCGGTCACTGAGTAATTGTTCAATTTCAGCCACAGCATTTGTAAGGGCAGGGTTTCTTTCAAATATGACCTGGGTCTGGCGGGTACCGCTATCGACCAGTACCGATTTCTTCACCCGCGGGAATTTATAGGTCTTGCTCACCGGCAACAATGAGCCTTTTTCACGAGCATAGATAATGCGCAACATGTCGGTTTCCATTACCGTATAGATCGTATAACGCGCTATATGGCCCGGGTTAGCCACACCCATTTCGGTCAGTGCAATATTTTTTTTCATGATTTTCTCTGCTGTTCTATCAATGTGCTGCGGCAGCCTGCTCATCGTCGTCGCCGATTTTTTCGAAACCGTGCAGAATCTGCTGTGTTTGCTTATCCGCTTCGAGCATTTCATCAATGGTCAAATGACAGGCAATCAAGTGATCCTTGATCGGTTCACGTATCGGTGGAACTTCAGTATCGCAGGTGCCGTCGATTGCCATCGGGCAACGATTGTAGAACGGGCAGCCGATAGCGGTTATTTCTACACCGCGGGCAATACCAACCGCCATTTCACGTTTCTGCATGGTATCTTCGAGCCAGCCGATGCGAAGCTCGGGCACCGAGCTGATCAACAGGCGCGTATAGGGGTGGAACGGTGGCGTCAGCACCTCATCGGTCGGGCCCTGTTCGACCACGCGACCGGCATAGAGTACCACTATCCTGTCGGCGAACGAGGCAACCGTCGACAGGTCGTGGCTGATAAACACGAAGGAAACCCCGGTTTTATCGCGCAGGCCCCTGAGCAACTTGATCACGTTTGAACCGACGATACTATCCAGCGCCGAGGTGACCTCGTCACACAGCATCACGTCAGGGTTTGAAGCCAGCGACCGGGCCAGGTTGACACGCTGTTTTTGTCCGCCGGAGAGTTCTGACGGGAAGCGATCGGCGAATTCAGGCGGCAGTTCTACCATCTCCAGAATTTCCCGCACCTTGTTTCGATTCTCCTTCCCGGTAATCCCGTGGTAAAACTCCAGGGGTCTACCGATAATGGTGTTGATGTGTTGCTTTGAATTGAGCGCGGTATCGGCCATCTGGTATACGAACTGTACTTTTTGTAACTCAGATAGCTTACGGTCGTGAAGATCCCCTTCGAGGATTTTGCCGTTAAGCTTGACATCGCCCCTGGCCTGCGGCAACAAACCCGCCATCACCCTCGCCAGGGTGGATTTTCCACAACCCGACTCGCCGATAACGCCGACAACCTCGGCATGGCCAACCCTGAGGTTGATATCACGCAAAATGGTAATCAGTGGTTCGCCGTCGACGATACCCCCGTAACCCGCGGTCATGTTTACGACTTCCATCGCATCGATCTCACGCGCCCCGGCAATATCTGACTCTTCCCCGAGGCCGGCCGTGGGTTTCGGACGTACCGCCGACATTAATCGACGCGTATACTCATGCGTGGCATGATTAATAATCTGGTCCGCCGAGCCCTGCTCCATTACCTCGCCGCTGTAGAGCACAACAATATGGTCCGCTACCTGGGCGACGACCGCGAGGTCGTGGGTGACATAGATCGCGGCCGCATTTTCTTCCTGGATTACCTTTTTAAAGGCTTTAAGCACCTCGATCTGGGTGGTCACATCGAGCGCGGTGGTAGGTTCGTCGAGGACCAGTAGATCGGGTTTACCACACAAGGCCATCGCCGCCATCAGCCTTTGCAGCTGGCCGCCCGATACCTGGTGCGGATAGCGGTAACCGATACGAAGCGGATCGGGTAATTCGAGCGCGTGGTAAAGTTCCTCGGCGCGTTTGGTCGCGGCCTCCTGAGTCAAAATTCCGTGCATTACCGCAGATTCTGTCACCTGCTCGCCAATTGTTAAAGCTGGGTTGAATGTGGCGGCCGCGCTTTGCGCCAGGTAGGCGACTTTGGCGCCTCGAAGCGCGCGCGTTTTCTCGTTCGACATGGTCAGCACGTTTTCGCCGTTGAGAATCACCTCGCCGCCAGTAAACTCGAGCCCGGGCTTGGTATAAGCGAGCGCCGCAAGCGAAATGGTGGTTTTGCCGGAGCCTGATTCACCGATCAGTGCTACCACCTGGCCCTTTTTGATGCTGAAACTGACGCCCTTGACGATCGGAATGTAGGTGCCATCCTCTTTGGTCGCGCCAATTTTGAGATCCTTAACTTCGAGTAGATTGGTCATATCATTTTCTTCGCCAGGCTACCGCCCTCTTTTGCCGAAATATCGTCGACAATCAGGTTGATAGAAATAGTAAACGTGGCAATCGCCAGTGCCGGCCAAATCGCCGCGTAAGAGCCGTATCCAAGACCTTCGAGGTTCTGGCGCACCATGCTTCCCCAGTCGGCGGCCGGCGGCTGTATACCCAGGCCAAGGAAACTCATGCTTGCAATGAATAACACCACGAACACCAGTCGCAGACCAAAGTCGGTCGCCAACGGCATTGCCGCATTGGGCAGCACTTCGCGGGTGATGACCCACCACAGTCCTTCACCGCGCGCGCGCGCCGCCTCGACAAAATCCATCACCATAATATCCTGGCCCAGCGCGCGCGCGATACGGAACACGCTGGAGGCATAGATAATCGTGGCGGTGCCGATTAAAACGGGTATAGAGGCTCCCAGCGCAACCACGATTAACAACCCCAGCATGATCGTCGGCAGGGATAAAATCGCGTCGTTAACCCGGCTCAGCGCCATATCGGTCCAGCCACCGGCTACCGCGGCAGCTATACCCAGGGTTACCCCGAACAGGTAGGCCATCAGGGTTGCGACGACCGAGATGCCGATGGTAGTGCGCGCACCCCAGATAATGCGTGAAAAGATATCCCGCTCGAGGTAATCGGTCCCGAGCCAGTGCATGCCTTGACCCTCGGTCTCGGTGAGTATCGGCATAAAGCTGTCATCGGCCATGATATCGGCTTCATGAAACGGTGCAATGGAGGGTCCTATCAAGCATATGACGAGCCAGAATACGACGACTGTAACGCCGGTCTTGCCAACCCACGAGAGCTTTAATTTCTTTTTCGGCGGCGCATCGGGCAACTCGTCGTACTTGGACTTTACTTCGACTTGCTGATTTTCCTGAGTGCTGTCAGTCATAATTTAGGCCGCCTATTTTGGATTGCGCAAGCGCGGGTTCGACAGGATTGCCATCACATCCGCCAGAATGATCAGCACCACGTAAGTGCCGCAAAAAATCATCCCGCAGGCCTGTACCAGTGGCAGGTCACGGGTTTGCACGCCATCGATCATCAACTTGGCCAATCCCGGGTAGGCGAAAATGGTCTCGACGATAACCACCCCCGATACCAGATAGGCAAGGTTCAGGGCAATAACATTGACGATCGGGCCAATCGCGTTAAAAAAAGCATGCCTGAGGATAATGCGCGTGCGGGGAACGCCCTTGAGTATGGCCATCTCGATGTAGGGTGAATTCATCACGTTGAGAATTCCGGCCCGGGTCATGCGGATCATTTGCGCCGCGACCACGATAGTCAGCACAATCACAGGCATTGCCAGCCCGCGCAATTGTTTCAGCCAGTCATCTTCGGGTGAAATATGGGCTATTGCCGGTAACCAGTGTAGTTGTACTGCCAGGATCAGAACCATGAAGGTGGCGATGAAAAATTCTGGCACCGAGATCAGGCTCAGGGTACCGAAAGTGAGCGCGCGGTCGATCCAGGTTCCGGGGTGCATTGCAGCCAGCAGTCCCAGTGCCACCGACAGGGGCACCGCGATGAGGGCGACGACACCCGCCAGAAACATGGTGTTGCCGAGACGACCGCTTATCAGACTGGAGATCGAAGCGCCGCCGGCTTTCGAAGTACCGAGGTCGCCGGTCATCATCCCCCTCGCCCAGTGGAGATACTGCATTGGCAAGGGCTTATCGAGCCCGCGCTCGGCGCGAAAAGCCGCTAATGATTCGGGTGTTGCTGCCTGGCCGAGCACGATTTCGGCAACATCGCCGGGCAAGACTGAAGTACCGACAAATACCAGTACCGACACAACCCAGAGCGTGACGAATCCGATTAAGATTCGATTAATTACCATGCGCTGCATGAATACGTCTCCCCTTCGTTGTGCCGGACGAGAGCCCGGGTCTTGCTTATAATCGCACGATAATACCCGCTGGCCCAACATGGCCGGGCCAGCGGTTTACTAGTCGTGCCTCGATACTACGAAGCACCTGTCCTGATAACGCCTAGGCGTCGGTGCGCCAGGCAAACTCCGGCCACTCGTAACCACCGAGCGCGCCGAGCGGCATCCGACCAATGCCTTCGATCTTGTCAGACTTGGCATCGAGGTAGTTGCGGTGCGCCGGGATGATCATCGGGCACTCCTTGTTGATCAATGTTTCCATCGCGCAATAGAGTTCATGGCGCTTGACCGGATCCGTCGCGGCGCGTGCTTCTGTCAACCATTTACCGATACGCTTGTCCTTCCACTTCGTGTCATTCCATGGCGCATCGGGTGCGAAGGCGAGGTTGAGCATGACATTCGCGGTTGGGCGCATGTTCCAGGTCACCACGTTCAAAGGTGTCTTCATCCATACCGCACCCCAGTAGCCGTCGTTCGGCACCTTCTTGATTTTCAGGTCAAGACCGATCTTCTGTGCTTCGCGCTGGGCCAGCAGGCAGATATCGGTCATGCCCGGGGCTACCTCGGCTACATGGAGCTCGGCAGTAGTAATTCCCGACTTCTTGAGATGGAACTTGGCCTTGTCGAGATCGTGTGTATCAATCGCCAATTCCGAACAGTGATCGGCGCCGTAGGCGATATTGATCGGGTGATCGTTACCGACCGTGCCCTGCCCCTTGAGGATCGACCTGACGATTTTCTTGCGCCGCTGAATATATTTCAACGCCAGCACGAAATCGGGATTGTTACCCGGCGAAGACGTGGTCATCGGGCAGATGCCGAAATAGGCGCCGGAAGCAACCGACCAGATACCCACGCCCGATGAACCTTCGATCTGCTTGATGGCCTTGGGATCGAGCCCCTGCATCAAATCGATATCGCCGGATATCAGCGCGCTGGTACGTGCCACCTTATCGGTGATCGCGGTGATTTCAATCGTATCGACATTCGCGCCTTCACGCCAGTAATCTTCGTTGCGCACATGCAATGAACGCACACCGGGGCTGAACTCAACCAGCTTGAATGGCCCGGTACCGGGAGGATTCTGGAAATCGGTAGTGCCATTCTTGATCATCTTGAATTGCGACGTACCGAGGATCACCGGAAGGTCCGAATTGGGACCTGTCATAATGGCCTTGACCGTGTACTGATCGATTTTTTTCCACTCGATGCCGGCAACCAGTGTCTTTGCGGTCGACGTCGATTTATCACCATAGTGACGACTCATCGTGTAGAGCACATCATCGGCGGTAAACTTGCTACCGTCATGGAATCTGACGTCCTTACGCAGTTTGAATGTCCACTCGGTAGCGTTGGCGTTGGATGAATATTCTTCCGCCAACTCGGGGCGCGTCGACAGGTCGTCATTAATCTGGCATAGGCTGTTGTAATGGGAACGGCCGCGCGTGTAGTCGATTGTCGAGGTATTCAGGCCCGGGTCGAGGGTATCGGGTGGCCCGTGCAGGTCGCTGGCAAATATCAGTTTGCCGCCCTTTTTCGGCGTGGCAGCCAACACCGAGCCAGCCTGGGTGAACAGGTTGCCAGCGGTGGCCGCGGTAACTCCAGCTGCCATCATCCAGGTCAATGCCTGGCGACGGCTCATACCTCGGCTTAACGCATCGAGCAGAAACCTGCGATCGCTGCTATCGAGCAGTTCGATCTCGGGTTTATCCGCTACTATAATTTTTGATTGGTTTTTCATAAGCTCCTCTAGTTGATATTGTGTTTATTTATTGTCAATGCGAAGCCAATAATTCTTATTATGTTGACTTCGGAATGTCACAATAATCGTGTTATACGATCACAATAATCGAATTGCCCAAAATTGCCAAGCTCTTTAGCGCAAGAGATAAGTTTTAGCAAATGGGTCCCTTTATTTGACCGGCTTACCAGGCCCAGGCATTTCGGCGAAAGCGAGAGACCTGAATTTTACCATGATTTGTAAGATTCCGGCTCTAGCGGCCGGAATGACAGTTCGTTATTAAGATTCCGGCTCTGACGGCCGGAATAACGCGTCTTAATGCTATATAAAATCCGTCATTCCGGCCTTTGAGCCGGAATCTTTTTACCCACAGCCACTAAGCCTCAAGCCCTATAGTTCGATAATTCTAGTAATATAGTTGACACCGTCTAATCGGGCATTTATAGTGCCACTATGGAACTCGAAACTGCGGCACTGCTACTGAGCAAGATTGGCAATCCCACGCGATTGAAAATCGTACGATTACTGGTACGCGCGGGTGATCAGGGTATGCCGGTTGGCCTGGTGCAGAAGAAACTGCAAATTCCGGGGTCTACGCTGACCCATCACATTGCTCATTTAAAAAGTGCTGGCCTGATTCGACAGGAGCGCGAGAAGGCCACTTTAATTTGCAAGATGGAATACGAACGTTTGGATGACCTGGTCGCCTACCTTACCGAGGAATGCTGTGTCGATGACTCGGCAGATACCGGCAGCAAGGTGGCCTAAAAAATTTAAATTATATTTCGGTATAACTAGAATCATGGTTGAACAGGTTATTAATATATCACGGCGCTATGCCCGGCTCTTTTTCACCCGTACTGGCATTATTGGTACAATTATGAAGGACCCGGTCTTTCTCGTGTTGGTCGGTTTAACCGGATTACTAGCTGTACTTGATATTTCTCAAATCAGCCAGAGTATTGTTTTTACTCTGGAATCGATGTGGCAGATGCTACCCTTCTTCGCCCTCGCGATCGGCATCGCAGCTTACGCAAAGGCCACCGGTGCGGATGCGATCATTGCCGGCGTATTTTCTGGAAATCCTGTACGAGCGACGATCCTCGCGGCGTTTGTCGGCGCCCTGTCACCATTTTGTTCCTGCGGCGTGATTCCACTGATAGCCGCGTTGCTCGGTGCCGGCGTACCGCTGGCCCCGGTGATGGCATTCTGGATTGCCTCTCCGATCATGGATCCGGAAATGTTCATTCTTACCGCGGCAGGAATCGGTTTAAACTTCGCGATTGCCAAAACTCTGGCAACCATAGCGATGGGGTTGCTCGCAGGGTTTAGTGTATTACTGGTACAGCGCTATGGCTTCCTCAAGAACCCTCTGCAGGCCCATGTCATCGGCGGCTGTGCATCATCGGACGCAAACACTGGTATCAACTGGCGTTTCTGGCAGGAGCCACAACGCATCGAATCATTCAGGTCCGAGAGTTACAGCATCGGCACCTTCCTCGGCAAGTGGTTAGCTTTTGCATTTTTTCTCGAAAGCCTGATGCTAGCGTATATCTCACCAGTCTGGATTACCGATTATGTCGGGGCCGGGAAGATTTTCGCCATTCCACTTGCCGCGCTCGTCGGCGTCCCCTCCTATCTCAACGGCTACGCGGCGATCCCGCTGATATCCGGTTTACTCGAAATGGGTATGACGCCGGGAGCGGCGATGGCGTTTATCACCGCAGGGGCGGTTTCATCGATTCCAGCCGCTATCGCGGTATTCGCACTGGTTAAAAAACCGGTATTTGCGCTTTACCTGTCACTCGGACTGATCGGTTCGATGCTCACGGCCTGGATTTACCAGTTATCCGGTGGATCTATATAAACGCACTTCGCTTGCCGGTTCTTGCAGCGACCGCGCTTAGCGGGTAGTTTACCCGGGGTTAGTCGCCCCGGATATGAATCCTTTTATGCAATACTCTCCTGCACGAAGATACGCCGCTGAATTTATCGGCACAGCATTCCTGCTCGCGACCGTGGTCGGTTCCGGCATCATGGCCGAGAGACTAGCCGGTGGAAACATCGCCATTGCCCTGTTGGGAAATACGATTCCCACCGGCGCGATACTAGTGGTAATCATAACGATGCTGGGCCCGATATCAGGCGCGCATTTCAACCCGGCCGTCACATTAGTATTCGCGCTACGCGGTGAAATCGGTATTACCCACAGCAGCTGGTATGTCTTCGTACAAATAACCGGCGGTCTGGCAGGTATGCTCGCCGCACACCTGATGTTCGACGAAACCCTGATCCAGTTTTCGCAACAAGTCCGAAGCGGGGGCGCGCAATGGTTTGCCGAGGCTATCGCGGCTTTCGGGTTAGTATTCACGATTCTCGCTACCTTGAAATTCAGGCCAAACGCTGTCGGGATGGCGGTTGGGCTGTATATTACCGCGGCCTACTGGTTTACCGCATCCACATCATTTGCCAACCCGGCAGTCACCATAGCGCGTAGTTTTTCCGATACCTTCTCGGGCATCAGGCCACTCGACGCCCCTGCTTTTATCGTCGCGCAATTGATCGGCGCCGTGGTTGCCTGGGCTATCTGTGGCTGGTTGCTCGAAAAGCCACAGGATCCGGTTGACCCCCGGGCAAATAATTCCGATAAATCGGCGTAAAGTCTTTTATAGTGATAGGGATTCTTATCCAAAATCCGGATTATTTTTAGCCGGCGCTCACTATCGGAAATTACCATGAAAGCACTAGTCAAATCCCAGTCCGACGTGGGTATCTGGATGCAACAGGTACCCGAACCCGCGATGGGAATCAATGATGTTTTGATCCGGATTAACAAAACCGCGATCTGTGGTACCGACGTGCATATCTACAACTGGAATGAATGGGCACAAAATACTATTCCGGTACCGATGGTGGTGGGCCATGAATTCGTCGGTGAGATTGTCGAGGTCGGTGACAATGTCAACGATTTCAAACCGGGTCAACTGGTATCCGGTGAGGGCCACGTAGTTTGTGGTCGATGTCGTAACTGCATGGCCGGACGTCGACACATGTGTGCCCATACCAGCGGCATCGGGGTGAATCGCACTGGCGCATTCGCCGAATACATCAGCCTGCCGATGGCCAATGTCTGGGTTCACGATCCAGACATCGATCAACGAATCGCGGCCATTTTTGACCCGTTTGGTAATGCGACTCATGCAGCCCTGCAATATGAATTGCTGGGCGAGGATGTATTGATTACCGGCGCCGGGCCGATCGGCTGTATGGCAGGCGCTATCTGTAAACACGCCGGTGCGCGGCATGTGGTAGTCACCGACATGAACCCGTATCGACTCGACCTGGCAATCAAAATGGGTGCCACGCGAGCGGTCGATGTGTCACAGGAATCCCTAACCGATGTGATGGAAGATCTGGGTATGAAAGAGGGATTTGACGTCGGCCTGGAAATGTCCGGCAGCGAGGCCGCATTCAATCAAATGCTCGCCAGCCTGTCACATGGCGGCAAAATCTCGATGCTGGGATTACCCTCGAACGAGATGCGCATCGACTGGAATCGGGTAGTTTTCAATATGCTGACAATCAAGGGTATCTACGGACGCGAAATGTACGAGAGCTGGTACAAGATGGCGGTGATGATCCAGAACGGCCTCGATCTTTTGCCGATAATCACCCACGAGTATGGCATCGATGAATTTCAGCAGGGGTTCGATGTGATGCGCTCGGGTCAATCGGGTAAAGTAATCCTGGATTGGACCTAGGGAACCTCTGATCAAGTCATGATCGACCATCTTGGGCGCAAAATAATTAATCTCGATGTTGCGAAACTTAGCAATAGCCCTGCTATTGCTTGCGTTCCGCGCCTTGACCTTAATCATTTTGCATCCCAATATGATTCCCCCAGACTTGATTAGAGATTCCCTAGGCATGTACGGCGAGTTAAAAAATTACATCGAGCGACAGCTCGACGATATCGAGCAGCAGGGCTTAACCAAATCTGAGCGTATATTGCAATCTGCGCAGGGTGAAAGTGTGCAGGTAGACAGCGGGGTAGTACTGAACTTGTGTGCGAACAATTATCTCGGACTGGCACAGCACCCCGATGTCGTCGCTGCCGCCAAAGCCGGCCTGGACCGCTGGGGTTACGGTCTTGCCTCGGTGCGCTTTATCTGCGGGACCCAATCGATTCACAAGGAACTGGAGAGCAGACTATCCGATTTCCTCGGTATGGAAGATACGATATTGTACCCTTCCTGCTTTGACGCCAATGGCGGCCTGTTCGAGACCCTGCTCGGCGAACGTGACGCGGTCATTTCTGACGAACTCAACCATGCGTCGATTATCGATGGTGTACGCCTGTGCAAAGCCAAACGTTATCGTTATCGGAATAGCGACATGGCCGATCTCGAACAACGGCTAATCGAGGCCGATAACAATGGAGCCCGTTTTAAGCTGATTACCACCGATGGCGTATTCTCGATGGACGGCTATATCGCCAAACTCGACAAGATTTGCGATCTTGCCGACCAGTACAATGCGCTGGTGCATTTCGACGACAGCCATGCGGTAGGGTTTGTTGGCAAGCGGGGTCGCGGAACCCACGAACTATGCGATTGCATGGACCGAGTGGATATCACCACAGGCACCCTCGGCAAGGCACTCGGCGGCGCCAGCGGCGGGTACACCAGTGGTCGCAAGGAGATCGTGGCATTGCTGAGGCAACGTTCACGCCCCTATTTGTTTTCCAACTCGGTGGCCCCACCAGTGGTTGCCGGCGCCATCAGGGCACTCGAGCTACTGACCGAATCCACTGTGTTACGGGATCGGCTTGAGAGCAATACGCGGTTTTTCCGCGAGGGCATTCAAAAGATTGGGCTCACGGTACTGGAAGGTGTCCATGCGATCGTACCGGTGATGTTATACGAGGCTCAACTCGCTTCCCGATATGCGAATTTGATGCTTGAAAAAGGAGTGTACCTTATCCCCTTCTCCTATCCGGTGGTGCCGAAAGGAAAAGCCCGGATTCGCACTCAAATCTCTGCGGCGCATTCGACAGCAGACTTGCAAATGGCACTCGATGCATTCGCCGAGGTCAGGCGGGAGATTGATCCTTAATCAGTCGCGCCCCCGCTTATTTGCCGGGTTTGGGCGCTGGCCTGTCAGAACTGGCCCCTGAGTAGCTTTAGCCCAGTTCCCTACACCCTCAATGACGGTATTAATCCTTCTTCCCTTTGGGGAGAGGGGTCTAGTAGGGTTGATTCCTTTCACTCACTCCTCACCAATTCCGGGCTCCTGCTTTACGTGATATGCTCAATTGCTAGGATAGAGCATTTCTGGAAGCAATAGTTTATGCACTGGCAAAAACAACGCGAGCGTTTCAGGTCCCACCTGGATGGCAATCAATGTACCCACCCGGGTTCGGTGTTCGACCCGATATCGGCCAGGATCGCCG
>Ga0209988_10001770_pt1 | contig 14152 bp, 13 predicted proteins | sample N075metaG_FD_183115 | JGI IMG/M metagenome (GOLD analysis project Ga0209988, IMG submission 183115) | Deep subsurface microbial communities from Kermadec Trench to uncover new lineages of life (NeLLi) - N075 metaG (SPAdes) (version 2) | ecosystem: Environmental > Aquatic > Marine > Ocean trench... | reverse complement strand
CGGGAGTGTCCTGCAGCCCCGGGGTCGCATCGAGGGAGGCGTCTTCGGGCAGGCCGTTGAGATAGTTGCAGATCGACGCCTCGTACCCGGCGGTGTGGGCGATCGCCCGAGCCGCCCAGGCGAGCCGTCGCGACAACGGCAGATCGTCGCCGCGCACCGCCTCGAGCACGCTGTCGTAGTCCTCCGGATCGACAACGACCACGACCCCGGGCGAGTTCTTCGCCGCCGCCCGCAGCAGCGTCACCCCGCCGATATCGATCTGCTCGAGCGCCTCCTGCAAGGTGTGCTGCGGTTGCGCCACCGTGGCGGCAAACGGGTACAAGTTGACCGCTACCAAGTCGATGGGCGGCACCTCATGCTCGTCGAGCTCCGCCATCTGGCTGTCGTCGTCGCGGCGCGCCAGGATACCGGCAAACACCTTCGGGTGGAGCGTCTTGACCCGGCCGCCGAGCATCTCCGGCGACGCCGTGTGCTCGGAGATCTGTCGCACCGGCAAGCCGGCATCGAGGAGAGCAGCGGCGGTGCCGCCCGTCGACAGCAGCTGCACGCCGTGCTCGTGCAATCCTCTGGCGAAATCCACCAAGCCCGTCTTATCGTGGACCGACAGCAACGCAGTCTTGATCGTTCCCATGCGCTTATTTATCGCCGTAGATCTGCCGGATTCCCTCAAGGAGCGGCTCGGGGAAATCGTCGCCGAGCTCAGCGCCTGCGGTGCCGACGTTCGTTGGGTTCACGCCGATTCGATTCACCTGACCCTGAAGTTCTTGGGGAACGTCGAGCCTGGCGAACTGGCGACAATCGACGGCATCCTGAGCAGGGTCGCTGGCACCGCGCAGTCGACCCACTGCCGGCTGCGCAACCTCGGAAGTTTCCCACATCTTCGCCGCCCCCGCGTTCTCTGGATCGGCGTCGAAACCATGGACGCGGCGCTCTCGTCCCTGCACGCCGAGCTCGACGCCGGCCTTGCCGAGATCGGGTTCGCCAAGGAAAAGCGCGGCTTCCATCCGCACATTACCCTCGGTCGGGTACGCGGCAGCAGCGGCCTGCCGGCTCTGCGCGAAGCGGTGGAGGCGCGGGACGAGGTAGTGGCAGGCAAGTTCGTGATCGACGAGCTCACCTTATTCGAGAGCGAGCTGCGCCAAACGGGCGCCCGTCACACGAAGCTCGGCGTGTACCCGTTCGGCCAGAGCAGCTAGTGTGCTGTCCCCGATATAACTTGACACTTGCAGAGGGAATTGCGGGCGAGGTCAAGGAAGGGAGAGGAAGGCGATGCTGGCGGCTACCACGAGCGGCCCTCTCACCGCTCCGTCGCCGCCACCCACAAGATCTTCCGCACCCACGGCTTCCCCAAGGCGATGTTTACCTTCGTGATCAGCTCGCCGCTCATCGCCTCGAGCTGAGGTTTCCACTCCGGGTCGGTGACCTCGACCGTGAGCACGCCGTCCTCGAAGCCCAGCGGTCGACAGCGGCGGCTCACCGCCTCCCCGACCGAACGCTCCCAGGTATGCTGGAGCACAAGGCGCCGAGACTCGGGGTTCTCCAGCCACTCGCTCAGCAACGCCTGCAGCTCGGACCCGATATGCCGAAAGCTCATGTGATCAACATCGCGTCGCCGTAGGAATAGAAACGAAACCGCTCTCGTACCGCGATTTCATACGCCTGTAACAACCGTTCGCGGCCAGCGAACGCCGCCGCCATCAAGATCGGCGTCGATCGCGGCAAGTGGAAGTTTGTCAGCATGGCATCGATGACACGAAACTCGAAACCCGGGTAGATGAAGATGTCGGCGTCGCCGGCACCGGCGCCGTTCTCGATCCCGCCGCTGCACCGTGCCGCATGCTCCAGGGTCCGAACCACCGTCGTGCCAACGGCGACCACCCTGCACTGCCGCTCCTTCGCCGCCACGATGGCCGCCACGCACTGCTCCGGCAGGACGAACGATTCCGCTTCCATCCGGTGCTCGGCAACCTGGTCGACCCGCAGGGGCTGGAACGTCCCCGGACCGACCCGGAGCGTCAACGTTGCGATCTCGACACCGGCGCACTCGATCCGTCGCAGCAACTCGCGGGTGAAGTGCAGGCCCGCAGTCGGCGCCGCGACGGCGCCATGCCGGCGGGCATAGACGGTCTGATAGCGGTCCCGGTCGATGGCGGCGCGCTCGTCGTCCGGTTGGCGCCGGATGTAGGGAGGCAACGGCATCTCGCCCCAGCGGTCGAGCACCTCGTCGGCCCGACGGTCCACCGGCAACTCGACGAGACGACGGCCACCTGGTAGCGACGCGCGCACAATGATCTCGGTACACGAATCACTGTCCTCCAAACTGCCTTCCGCCGTGATACCGCCCCCGACGGTCCGCTTATGAGCCCCGAGATGGAGAATCTCACCGTCACGCAGGCGCTTTCCGCCGCGAACCATCGCCTCCCACACCGAGCCTCGGGCGCCGACCGGCGCTTCGGCCTCGTGCAGCAGGAGGATCTCGACGACGACGCCGGTGGCGCGTCGTGGATGGAGCCGCAGCGGATCCACCCTGGCGTCGTTGACGACCAGCACATCGCCCTCGCGCAACAGTTGCGGTATCTCCGCAAACCGATGCTCGGTAGGCGGACCGGCGGCCCCACGGGCGAGCGTCAGCAGCCGCGACTCATCGCGCCGTGCGGCCGGCTCCTGGGCGATCAGGTCGGCGGGAAGGTCGTAGTCGAAGAGCTCGATGCGCACGCTTGGCAGGCCGTGGTGGAGGTGGGATCGGTTTGGCGGGTGGGTCTTGCGGGCGAGGGCAAGGCGGGTCCGTCGCCGCCCTACCAGAGCTCGGGTTGCGGTCCGCCGGAGGACTGGTCACCGGGCTTCGGGATGCCGAAGTGCTCGTAGGCGATCTTGGTCGCGATCCGACCGCGCGACGTGCGCGCCAGGAAACCGAGCTGGATGAGGTAGGGCTCGTAGATGTCCTCGATTGCCGCCTTGTCCTCGCCGATCGACGCCGCAAGCGTGTTGAGCCCCACCGGGCCGCCCGCGAAGTTCTTCATGATCGTCAGCATGAGTTGACGATCGATGTCGTCGAAGCCCATCTTGTCGACCTCGAGCTTCTGCAAGGCGCCACGCGCCACCTCGGCGTTGATCGTTCCGTCCCCGTCGACCTCGGCGAAGTCGCGCACCCGGCGCAGCAGTCGATTCGCGATCCGCGGCGTGCCGCGCGAACGGCGGGCGATCTCGAGGCCTCCGTCGACGTCGGTCGGCACCCCCAACTTTCGCGCCGAGTTGGAAACGATCTTGGCAAGATCCTCGGTGCTGTAGAAGTTGAGCCGGAAAACGATGCCGAAGCGGCTGCGCAGCGGCGAGGTCAACAACGCCGCGCGGGTGGTCGAACCGACCAGCGTGAAGCACGGGATCGGCAGCTTGACCGAGCGTGCGCTCGGACCCTCTCCGATGACGATGTCGATCTCGTAGTCCTCCATCGCCGGGTACAGCACCTCCTCGATGGTCGCCGACAGGCGGTGGATCTCGTCGATGAACAGCACGCCGTTTTCCTCGACGTTGGTGAGGATGGCGGCGAGATCGCCGATCTTTTCGATCACCGGCCCGGAGGTGGCACGCAGGTCGACCTCCATCTCGTGGGCGATGATGTGGGCCAGCGTCGTCTTGCCGAGCCCCGGGGGTCCGAACAGCAGCACGTGGTCGAGGGGCTCGCCGCGCTTGCGCGCCGCCTCCATGAACACCCTCAGGTTCTCGACAACCTTGTGCTGGCCGACGTACTCCTCGAGGGTGCGGGGGCGCAACGTGACCTCGAAGCGCGATTCGTCGGATACCGGGCTCGGGCTGACTAACCGCTCGTTCATGGTCGATTGCTCGGCACCGGAGCGCTCACGCTAGCGTGGTACGCGACACGCCCGGCAGTTCTTCACCACCATGCTATCTGGCGAGAACCCGCAGCGTCTGTTTGAGCAGGTCTTCGAATTGATCGGCGGGATCCTCGAGTCTGTCGAGGGCGCGCTCCGCGTCGCGAGGACGATACCCGAGGTTCTCGAGCGCCGAAAGCACATCGTGACGCACGCCGCGCGAGCCAGCGGCGGCGGTGACCGGCACCAGGTCCTCGACCTTTTCCTTGAGCTCCAGCGCCATCCGCTCCGCCGTCTTCTTCCCTACCCCGGGGATCGTCGAGAGACGGGCGATGTCGGCGTCGACAATGGCGCCGACCAGAAGGTCGGTCTCCATCCCCGAGAGAATCGTCACGGCGAGCTTGGGCCCGATGCCGGCGACCGAGATGAGGTGCTCGAAGAGCCGTTGCTGCGGCAAATCCTTGAACCCGTAGAGTCGCAGGGCGTCGTCTCGAACGTGCGTGTAGATTCGCAGCACGACCTCGTCGCCGAGCTCGCCGATCTCGTAGAACGCCGGCAACGGCAAATAGACCTGGTAGCCGACGCCGCCGACGTCGACGATGACGTACTCGGGCGTCTTCTCGCGCAGCGACCCGCGCAACGAGCCGATCACCGGACCGCCTCCGGCCGCGTACCGCTCATCGAGCTCGTTCCAGGCGCATCGCGAAGCGGCGCGTTTGCATGTGGCAGAGCGCCAAAGCAAGCGCGTCGGCCGCATCTTCGGACGGCTGTTCGGGGAGGTGCAGAAGGGTCGTTACCATCTGCACCACCTGGTGCTTGTCGGCCTGCCCGTAGCCCACGACCGCTTTCTTGACGGCGCGGGCGCTGTACTCGAAGACCGGGCAGGCGGCCCCCGCCGCCACGATCACGACGCCCCGCACCTGCCCCAAGACCAACGCCGACCGCACGTTGATTGCGGCGAACGCTTCCTCGACAACCAACTCGTCGGGGTGGTGCTCGTCAACCAGTTCCCGCAGCAGCGTGTCGAGCGCCTTCAAGCGCTCGGTGACCGGTTGTTTTTGCGGCAGCTTGAGAACCCCGTGGGCCACGACGCCGACGTCCGCCCCCACGACGTCAATCACGGCATAGCCCGTGAAGCGAGAACCGGGGTCGATTCCCAGGATGCGCACCGACTCGGACATTAGCAGGCCGTGGTGAAAGGTTGGTGGGTCTGGCGCGTGGGGCTAACCCAATGCTGCTGCTTCTTCGAACTCCTCGGCGTCGATATCAGCGTTGGTATAGACGCCCTGGACGTCGTCGTGATCCTCGAGCTTCTCCATCAGCGTCAGGCACCGTTTGGCATCGCTGCCCGCGAGCTTGATGTATGAGCTCGGCAACATGGCGAGCTCGGCGTTCTCGCACCTGATGCCGTGATTGTCGAATGCCTCGCGAACGCTGGCGAATTCTGTCGGCGTCGTGGTTACCTCATACATGCCGTCGCCAATGTCGATATCGTCGGCGCCGGCCTCGAGTGCGATCAGTAGCAAGTCGTCCTCGTCGATGGTGCTGGCGTCGATAAGGAAAACGCCGACCTGGTTGAACATCCAGGCGACCGAGTTGGGATCGGCGAGATGGCCGCCGGCGCGCTCGAAGATCTTGCGGATCTCCGCCACGGTTCGGTTACGGTTGTCGGTAGCCGCCTGGGCGAGGACGGCAACGCCGCCGGGACCAAAGCCCTCGTAGTTGACCTCTTCATAAACGACCCCTGGAAGCTCGCCCGTCCCCCGCTGGATGGCGCGCTTGATGTTGTCGGCCGGCATGTTCTCGGTCTTCGCGGTGGCGACCGCGGTGCGCAACCGGGGGTTCGATTCGATGTCGCCGCCTCCCTGCTTGGCAGCGACGGTGATCTCCTTCACCAGACGGGAGAAGATCTTCCCGCGGGCGGCGTCGGCAGCGCCCTTCTTTCGCTTGATCGTGCTCCACTTGGAATGACCGGACATCAGAACCTCCTGGGTGACGAAAATCCTATCACCGCACCGCATCGGCGTACGAGCGTGCCATTCCGGATCGCGGCGCGTCCCGGCCCCTCATGCCGGAGAACGGCGGGCGAGGATCAGCAGGCTGACGCCGAACGGCATCCGAAAGCGCGCGGTGAGCGGCGTCTCGAGCCGGTAGATACTCAGCAACGCGGCGTTCAGCCAGGGGGCGACGGGGGCCAGGTCGGAATGCGCCGGAACATCGTAGCCACCGGCAGCCGTGCCGTTCACTCCCCCCGCCTCGCCTCCGCCGCCCAGCGCCGGGGATCCTTGCAGGACGCGTTTGGTCAGTCCGGTGCCGCTACCGACCTCGAGGACGCGGCCGGTGGACGACAAAACCCTATCGCCCACCGCATGACGCGTCAGCAACGCATCGACGGTGCGGCGCTTGCGCTTGGCCTCGAACCACCAGTGGCAGTGTTGAACCTCGGCCATCTGAACGTACTCTGCGGCCTGCATCTCAGGTCTTGGCTCGCTCTTCGGATCGACCGGATGAGGGGTCCGGAGACGCGGACGGCCGTTCCACCAGGTCACGGGTCGTGGTGCCGGGGGAAACCCCGCGCGCCGCAACCCGCCGGCGCGATAGCCACAACCGACCGATCGTCACCAGGTAGCGCCAGCCGCGGCGAACGAACCCGAAGACGTTCGTGGCGGTCTTCGATTCGCCTTCGACCCGCGAAATGCTGACGTAGGGAACCTCGAGGACGCGATAGCCGCGCAACGCCGCGGTCCCCAGTAGCTCGATACAATACTCTCCGTATTCGCCATGCAGGCCCAGTTCCAGCACCAGGGCCCGGGGCGCCATCACGTAGCCGGTCGTGTAGTCGAGGACCCGACGATCGATGAGCCACCGCGCCAGCTTGGTGATTGCCAGGCTGGCGAAAACCGCTGACGCCTCGCCACGGTTATCAGCGCCGCCGTGCACATAGCGGGAGGCGCACGCAACATCGGCAGCACCACGGCGAAGCGGCTCGAGGAGCTCGGGCAACAGCTCCGGCGGGTGGGAGAAATCGCAATCCATCCAGGTGACGAAGGTGCCGCGGGCGCGCTGGACCCCGTCGGAGATCGACAGCGTAAGACCCGCCGGCGGCCGGCGCTCGACAACCAGCACCCGGGGGTGCCCGGTGCCCGCCCGGCGCGCCAACGCCGCCGTCCCGTCCGGAGACCGGTCATCCATTACCAGGATCTCGTGGGAAACGTCGGCGAGCACCTCCGCAACCCGCTCGATCAGCGGCGCTATGTTGCCCGCCTCGTTGAACGTCGGCAGAACCACGCTGACTTCGATGTCGTCGGCCATGGGAATGCGGTGGGTCGGGAGGTGGAATCGAACTGGTTGTGTATCATGCCACTCATGAGCCCGACACAGCGCTCCCGCAACCCGGGAGAAACGCGATTCCCGGCCTCCGCGGCGCTCTCGATCGCCATCCTCGTGGTCGTTGCGTGCAACGCTCAGCCTGCGGCAGAGACAGCTGCCGAGCTGCTGGCGCCATTGGAACCCATCGAGCTCGGCACCGGCGTCATCTTCCCCCGCGAGGAAGGGGCCTCACGGTTTCTGATTGCAGGCTGGCCGCCGCAGCAAACGCTCGAGGGCGACTCGATGTGGATCCACAGAACGTGGGCGCAGGTCGGCTTCTTCCAGGTCGCCGACACGCCCCCGACGTTCGTCACCGAAGCGCGCCCGTTCGCCCATCCCGACGCGCCGCAACAACGTTTGACCGTTCTGTTGAACGACGTCGAGATCGACGCATTCGACATGCGAGCGCGCTGGACCACCTACGAGATCGACCTTCCCGCAGGCGTAGTGCACCCGGGTTGGAACGTCATCGAGCTGCGCTTCGCTCACTCGTTGCGCCCCGCCGACTTCGACCCCGAGAGCGACGATCGGCGCAGGCTCGCCGCGGTCTTCCGCCGACTCGAAATACGCAACGGCGCCGGGCGTCCGGAATGGCCGGGCCGGCCCGGCCCGCGGTTCGACGCCGACAACGCCATCATCGAGATGCCGGCCGACAGCTTCTTCGAAGCGCGAATCACACCGCGGCGACACGAGGATCTGGTCGGCGCGGCGGAGGTCGAATTCGCGGGGCCGCAGGGGCCCGAGGAACCGGAGGAAACATACGGACCGGCATCGATTCAAGCCGTCGTGGAGATCATCGATACTTCCGGGGCGCTACGGGTGTGGGAGTCGGAGCTGCGGCCGGGGGCTCGGCCGACGTTGGTTCACGCCGAGCTCGGCGGCTGGGAAGGCGAGGAAATCGTCGTCCGCGTGCGCGTCTTCGGTGACGCGAACGGCGTCGTTCGCTGGCGCGGTTTCGGAACGATCGCGAGGTAGCCCGACAGCGGAGATTTGCACCACGGCCGTCGGCGCCACCACGGTGGCGTTATCCCGGTAGCCGCGTTCAGGGTGATGTTGAAAATACCGCCAGCGCATCTGCCTCGACGCCTTGCCGTCGGCGGGGGCTGTCGTCGATACTATGCTCAAGTGGATGGGCTCTCGGACGTAGATGCCCGCAACGATTTGGCTGGAAGTCATCGTGAAAAGACTCTTGAACGTGGTCGTGCTTGCAGGCTTTTGTCTCCTCATGAGCGAACGACCCGCGCACGCGTATCTCGATGCCGGGACGGGGGCCATGATTCTCCAGGTCTTGCTCGGAGGGATCGCGGGAGTCACGGTCATCTTCAAGTTGTACTGGCGCCGGTTCCGGACGCTGTTCTCAACTCGCCGCGGCGAAGACGACGTCCTCGACACATCCAAGACGTAGCGTCGCCGGCAACCTGGTCGGCTCATGACCGAACCCTACGAATCCGGTTCATTTCGGGATCGGAACGCGCGGGTTTTCATCCGCGACGGATCGGTGTTTCGTGGCCTCAATGAGCAGGCGAGCGCCGAGTGGGATGCCCTCGCCGAAACACGCTTCTTCGATCGATTCTCTGCCGATGGTCGCCTCGTAGCGACGGAGAAGGTCGACCCACCCGCCGCAACGAACGAGGCCGAGCGCTGGGTCTCGTTCCTTCGCCACGAACGAGTCCCGTTCATCTCCTATCCGTACGAGTGGTGTTTCGGCATGCTCAAGGCCGCGGCGGTGCTCCAGCTCGACCTGCTGCTCGCGGCCCTCGATGAAGGGATGATCCTCAAGGACTCCTCGGCGTACAACGTTCAATGGGTCGGCGCGGAGCCCGTCTTCATCGACATCGCGTCGTTCGAACGGCTCTCCGCCGGAAGCCCCTGGGTCGGCTACAGGCAGTTCTGCGAGATGTTTCTGTGCCCGCTGATGTTGCAGGCGTACAAGGACGTCCAGTTCAACGCGTGGATGCGCGGCAGTATCGACGGGCTCCGGCCGTCAGATTGCTACCGGCTCTTCTCGATGCGGGATCTGCTACGCCCGGGGGTGTTGAAGCACGTGTTCCTGCAGGCGAAGCTCGAGGCACGCTACGCCGATACCAAACGTGACGTCCGCGACGACCTTCGCAAGGCCGGGTTCGGCAAGGAGCTCATCCTCGCCAACGTGAAGGGATTGCGAAGGCTGGTAGCGCGCATGAACTGGCGGAGCCGGGAATCTGAATGGTCCGAGTACGGCGACTGCAGCCACTATGAGCCCGTTGATCAGCAAAAAAAGATCGACTTCGTTCGCGACGTGGTGAGCATGAGGTCGCGTCGTCTGGTCTGGGATTTGGGGTGCAATACCGGTACGTTCTCGCGCCTTGCGGCCGAGGGCGCCGACTACGTGGTCGCGCAAGACGGGGATCATCTTGTCATTGAGCGATTTTGGCGCAGCCTGTCCGCCGAGGGCAACCGGAAGATCCTGCCGCTGGTCAACAATCTGGCCGATCCGTCGCCCGCACTCGGCTGGCGCGGCCGCGAGCGCCAAGCACTCGAGCAGCGTGGCAATCCGGACCTGGTCATGTGCCTCGCGCTGATCCACCACATGGTCATCACCGCCAACGTGCCGATGCGGGAGTTCGTCGATTGGCTGGCCAGCTTGGGTGGTGACCTGATCATCGAATTCGTCACCAAAGACGATCCCATGGTGCACACCCTGCTGCGCAACAAGCAGGACAACTACGACGACTACGACCTCGAGTTTTTCGAGCGCTGTCTGGCCGAGAGTTTCGAGATCGGGCGGCGAGAACCGCTGTGCGAAGGGCAGAGAATCATGTATCACGCGGTCGCTCGACGATAGAAACGATGAAACTACGCCGTCTAGACCTCAACTGGAGCGATCCCGCGGCGCGGTCGCGACGGGCGCGAGCGGCGCTCCTCTACCTGGTCGTAGCCGTTACCATCACTTTGGTCGGCACGTTGGTCGCCCATGTGGCGGTGCCGAACGGCCTCCAGCGAACCCTCTACGAGGGTGAGAATTTCGCCGGCGAGCCGCTCCTTCAAGACACCACCACGCAGATCGACCTGGAGTTCATCGACCAGGCTGAGGAATTGCCGAGGCGCTTCTTCAGTGTTCGCTGGCAGGGCTATTGGTTCTTGCCCCGCAGCCAGGATGTCGATCTGTACGCCGCGGCCGATGACGAAGTCGCGGTGTTCGTCGACGGGGAGCTCGTCCTGCTTCGTAGCCCCGAGGTGGGCATGGCGACCATCTCCCGTCCGTTGACCCTTTCCGCCGGGGCGCACGAACTCCGCGTCGAGTACCGGCAGCTTCGTGGTGGATACCACCTCAGGGTGAAGAGCGCTCCTCCCGGGGCTGAGTCGAAGCGGTTGCATCCCGGGAGCTTGTTCCCTCAGCAGGTCGACGCTATCGAATTTGTTGTAGCGAAGAGCGCCACCTGGCTACACCGTTTGACGCCCGTCGTCTGGGTGGTTCCGCCCGCGATCCTTCTACTGTGGCTGGTGGTTCCGTGGATCTGGGACGGCCTGGTCGCCTGGTGGAGAGAACTTGCCGCCATGACGATGCGGGGCCTCGGCAAACGCATCGCCAGCGTCGCTCCCGCTGCCTTGCTTGGGCCGGCGATGGTTTTCCTCGTCGGTCCGCACACCATCCTCGCCAACAACAGCGGCGAGTTCGCCGTGGGGTTCTTTGCTCTCGCCTTCCCGTGGCTGGTCGGGGTCGTCTTGATTGCCTGGGCGGTGCTCGTCGCGATCGGCTGCGTCCTGCCGGAAGAAGTGACGCATGGATACGTTGCCTTGCTCTTCGCGGTGGGATTGTTGCTGTGGGCCCAGGGGAACCTCTGGGTGGGAGACTACGGCGTTGTGGACGGTACCGAGATCGACTTCAGCCGTCTCGAGTCGCGCGTTCCCTATGAACTCGGCGCGTGGGGGCTAATTCTGATCCCAGCCGTCCTGTTTCGTCGGCGGTTCAGCGCATTGGCGCCCTCGGCCTGTGCAATTTTTCTGGCTCTCCAGGGAATGGCGATCATCGTCTCGTCGCTCAGGCCCCCGACCGAGGGAGAAGCCCGCTGGGAGGAGCCCGCCGCGGGGTTGTTCGAATTCTCTGCCCGGCAGAACGTCGTCCACTTGGTCCTCGACGAGTTTCAATCCGACGTGCTCAAGGAGATCGTCGACGGGGAACGCGCTGGAATCGACGAGAGCTTCAGCGGCTTCACCTATTTCGAGGACAACGCCGGCACGTTTCCCACCACATCGCTCAGCATGCCGGCGATGCTGACCGGCCGCGTCTATCGCGGTGAACAGCCGGTGCGCGAGTTCGTCCGCGAGGCCTTTAGCCAGGGCTCGATCTTCAGCGGCTTGCGGGAGCACGGCTACGAGATCGACATCGCGTCGATTCTCTCCGGTCCGTGGCTCTCCGATTGGGTCGGCGTCGATGAGCGTACCGAGGCGTTGGGCGGCGCCTTGTTCCTCATTCCCAAGCCGTTCGTCAGCTACTACGACTACCGCAAGTTCAGCGCCCGTTTGCTCATCGAACTCTCGGTGTTTCGCTATGCGCCGCACGTGGCGAAGACCAGGCTCTCCGCCAATCCGGACTGGTTCACCCGGGTGTTCTGGGCGGAAAGCAGCGGGTCCGTCGCCGCCGAGCGGCGCCATGAAGCGAGCAATTCTGCCGCCTTCTTCGGGCAGTTCATCGACCGAATGACGGTGGCGCGCACCGCGCCGGTCTACAAGCTGATTCACCTCGGCGTACCGCATCGCCCGGTGGTTATGGACCGCGAATGCGGATTCATCGGCGAGATGTCGTTCTCGAGAGACGGCTACCTGGCGCAGTCGCGGTGCGCGGTGGATCTGGTGAGCGAATTTCTCGACCGACTGCGCTCGCTCGACATCTACGACAGCAGCCTGATCGTCGTGTCGTCAGACCACGGCACGGCCCTGGACCCGCGGGGCTTCGCCGGGCAAAGCGACAGCCTGCCCTTGCGCCGCGGTCCGTCGACGGCGAGCCTCGGTCATATCGCCGGCACGGCCAAAGCAATCATGATGATCAAACCCCCCGGCGCTGCCGGACCCCTGGTCGTTTCTCAAGCACCGACCATGCAGAGCGACTTGCCGGCCACTGTCTTTGACGTCCTCGGCCTGAGCCATGGGTTCTCCGGCCAGTCGATGCTACAGCGTGACCCCGATGAGCAACGATCCCGTACGTATTCGATGTACGACGTCAGCCAGCGCTTTCCCGCGGGCTATCTGGAACGACTGGATCTCTTGACCATCGACGGCAGCCTGCTGGATGCTGGCCTATGGAACTTCAGTCGATCGATCATGCCTCCAGACGCCGACTACAGCGCTGTGGAGATCGACCTGGGCGCGCCCGATGCGATGCGGTTTCTGGGCCCCGGATGGGTGCTGCCCGTCAGGAACCTCGAGGAGGATCCCGCGGGAGTCACGTTCGCGTTGGGGCAGGGGAGGCAAGCGGCGATCTTCGTGACCTTGCCGGGCGATTCCGCAGAATTCACCGCCCGTATCGAGTCCGCGGAGGAGAGCGCGTGGGACGAGATCGAAGTGCGGCTCGACGGTCGGGTTCTCGGTCGCTGGATACCGGCCGGCGACGGCTATCGTGACTACACGGTGCGGATCCCAGCAGACCCGGTGCGCCCCGCCGTCAGCACGGTGACGTTCCATTTTGTTTCCCGCGCCGCGGGAGCGACTGGCGTCAGGTTCGACCGAATTCTCATTGCGCGATAACCGGCGCGCGGCAACGCCGGAAGAAACCGTGCCGCACCTTCGGTGGACGGCTACATCATCGACAAGGAACGGGGGCGAAGGAAAAAGGCTGCCCGGTCCCGAAGGACCAAGCAGCCTTTTCAAAAGTAACCCGGCGACGACCTACTCTCCCACCCAGTTGCCCAGGCAGTACCATCGGCGCTGGGGAGCTTAACTGCCGTGTTCGAAATGGGAACGGGTGTACCCTCCCCGCTAGAGCCACCGGGAAAAACAAACTGAATAGTCCAGCTTCGGATCGGTTTGCAGAATCGCTTTCGCGACCCCACGGTTGACCCGCTCTTTTGCTGAGCATTCCGCCGACCTTGCCTAGCGGTGCTAGACGGATCAGCGACTTGAGCCCATTTATCGAAGGGTCCGGCTCGAGTGCAGCGGAACGGCGGTGGTCTTTCGACCGCCACCAAACGCGTCTGCCCCTGGCGAATTTAAAGGCCAAGCCTCACGGGCGATTAGTACCGCTCGGCTGAACGCATTGCTGCGCTTACACCTACGGCCTATCAACCTCCTCGTCTCGAAGGGCCCTTCAGGGGGCCGAAGCCCCAGGGAAACCTAGTCTTGGAGCCGGCTTCCCGCTTAGATGCCTTCAGCGGTTATCCGATCCCGAGATCGCTACCCAGCGATGCTCCTGGCGGAACAACTGGTACACGAGAGCTCGAGCCATCCCGGTCCTCTCGTACTAGGGACGGCGCTCCTCAAGTTTCCTACGCCCACAGCGGATAAGGACCGAACTGTCTCACGACGTTCTAAACCCAGCTCACGTACCGCTTTAATCGGCGAACAGCCGAACCCTTGGGACCTGCTTCAGCCCCAGGATGCGATGAGCCGACATCGAGGTGCCAAACCTCCCCGTCGATGTGAACTCTTGGGGGAGATAAGCCTGTTATCCCCGGCGTACCTTTTATTCGATGAGCGACGGCCCTTCCATACGGAACCGCCGGATCACTAAGCCCTGGTTTCCCACCTGCTCGACTTGTCAGTCTCGCAGTCAAGCTCCCTTATGCCTTTACACTCTGCGGCTGATTTCCAAACAGCCTGAGGGAACCTTTGGGCGCCTCCGTTACTCTTTAGGAGGCAACCGCCCCAGTTAAACTACCCACCAAGCACTGTTCCCGATCCGGATTACGGACCTGGGTTAGAGTTTCAGCATAACGAGGGTGGTATCTCACGGTTGGCTCCACCACGTCTAGCGACGC
>Ga0209988_10001769_pt1 | contig 14160 bp, 15 predicted proteins | sample N075metaG_FD_183115 | JGI IMG/M metagenome (GOLD analysis project Ga0209988, IMG submission 183115) | Deep subsurface microbial communities from Kermadec Trench to uncover new lineages of life (NeLLi) - N075 metaG (SPAdes) (version 2) | ecosystem: Environmental > Aquatic > Marine > Ocean trench... | reverse complement strand
CATCGAGACTGAGCATCGTCGACAGCGCGCCACGCGGCTTGAACGTGCCGGTCCGCTGGAGGAACTCCAGCTTGGCGTGAATCTCGATGTCTCCGCCCCAGCGTTGCTCAAGCGTCCTGCAACGCAACACCGGTGTCAGCAAAAGCCATTCCTGCAGGCGGTGTTGCAGCTTGCGAACCTCATCAATTGGCGGTACTACGGCAGTCAATCAATGGCCTCCGGGTCGAAATAGTCCACTAAATCACATCAATTTTATGTCAAACACCGGTATTTCAGGGTCAGCGCAATGGTAGGAATTTGAAATACCTATAGCAGGTTTCTAATAATACTTGCACTGTCGGCCAATGTTGATTAATTTCGACACACAGTACCGACAGGCTACTCATCGTCAGCCCCCGCTGGGGCAACGGGTTAACACGCATATCACCGGCCTGGCGAACGGCAATTGCCGCATATTTAGGCGGGCTAATGGAATTTGATGATCTCACGGAATCGGGTATCCGGCGCATCGCCAGCTACTCGCCGTACCTTGACCAGCTTGCTGGTATCACTAACGAGATGGGGCTGCGGCAGCGTAGCAACCTGATACACCTGGAACGCAGCCTCAACAAAGAATGGGCTTTGGGCGCTAACAGCATCCTTAGCTGGTCCCCGCTTGACGACGGCATCCTGGTTCTAGTCGTACCGCATTATGCGATCGCGGAGTATACGGCAACGCCGGCCGACGATTCAGGACTGCCACAGAAAGTTTCTGCCCAATTCATTACTGAACTGATTTCCGGTGACCGGCAGCTGACCCTGACGCAGATGCAGAAGGTCTCCCGTCTGCTCGATGTCGAACCCAGGTTTCTTCCGCTGCGGCAAGCCCTGAGCGATAACCCGATTGAAACACAGATCATCGAAAAAATGATAAAGCGCTACGGCATTAATTACGTAGCCAGCCGTGCGGTCACCCTGTTCGACATTGTAGGGTTTGGCCTGTTGACGCCGTTCGAACAAATGACTCAGCTCAACAGCTTGTCCTATTCGCTGAATTCTTCACACGCGAAGATGCTTGAACTCGACGTGGGCATCAATTTTGCGCGTTCCTCCAGCGGTGACGGTTTCTACATCTGGAATCGGGATCACGGCATCGAGGCTAACGTCAATCTTTATCACTTCATGCACCTGGTGCTGGCAGACAACGCCATCGCCAGCAGCAAGGCGACCTCCAACGCAGTGCCGCGCCTGCGCGCCTGTTTTCATGTCGGCAGTTGTTACGAATTCCATCAGGCAGAAGGTCTGAATCCAACCATCTACGATTTTATCGTAGGCGACGTTACGATTGAGCTCGCCAGGATGATCGAAGCCGCAATGCCGGGACAAATCCTGGTCGGTGACTTCCTCGCACAATTGCAGTCACCTTCCGTCGACGAGGAAGAATCGCAAGTCAAACTCGATGCCGTGACATTCCTGCAACGGGCACAGGGTAACCTCGCCAAATTGAGTGGCCTGGAACTCTCGGGTGAGAAAGTGTCTGCTATCAAGTGTTACCTGACCGGTGAACGCCTGGAGAGCGGCGAATTTTCGATTCGAAAACTGAAAATAAAAGATAAACACGGCTTGTATCGCACCGCATACAACGCCAAAATAAATATCTATCGTGAAACGGCGCAGCCGATCCTGCTGGGGATTGAAGACAAGAAACTTTCTTCGCAGATGATGGCGGGTTGATTTGGTCGGGGCGAGAGGATTTGGCTCGCACATCCATGTGCTCGGTCCTGCGGACCGTCCTCGCGATGCGAGGCCGCCCAAATTTGCTCCCGGCAAATTTGTGAACTCCCTGGGAAGTTCCAATACCCTATCGAATCGGGCCACAAAAACATGCCTCCTGATCTCCGGCGAGGGAGGCATAATTTTTTGCGGCCTGAAATGGTCGGGGCGAGAGGATTTGAACCTCCGACCACCACACCCCCAGTGTGGTGCGCTACCAAGCTGCGCTACGCCCCGACCGCGCTCATAAGCAAGCAAGGGCGGCAATGATACTTGCCGCCGCCGAATCCTGAAAGCTTTGTGTTAACGACGCAGGATCTTAAGGACTTGTTCGAGTTCTATGCGTAACTGCTTGATAATTTGCTGACTTTGACTGACATCCGTCTTCGCCTGGTCACCGGTCAGGCGCTGCCTGGCACCGCCGATCGTAAACCCGTCGTCATACAGGAGACTCCGGATCTGACGGATTATCAGTACATCCTGACGCTGATAGTAGCGGCGGTTACCCCGCCGCTTCACAGGTTTCAGCTGCGGAAATTCCTGCTCCCAGTAACGCAAAACATGCGGCTTGACAGCACACAGGTCACTTACTTCACCAATGGTGAAATAGCGTTTTCCTGGTATTGGCGGTAGTTCGTCGTTATTCCCCGGTTCCAGCATAGGCCTCTACTCGGGCTTTTAGTTTTTGTCCTGGCCTAAATGTCACAACACGACGTGCTGTGATGGGAATTTCTTCTCCCGTTTTTGGGTTTCGGCCTGGACGCTCGTTTTTATCCCGAAGATCAAAATTTCCAAACCCAGAAAGTTTGATCTGCTCCCCTACTGCGAGTGAAGCCCGCAGCTCTTCAAAATACAAATCGACAAGCTCACGCGCTTCCCGCTTGTTCAATCCCAGTTCATTGAACAGGGATTCCGCCATATCCGCTTTAGTCAGTGCCATTCGTTCTAGTCTCTTAGTACTGCGGCGAATTCCTGCTGTAATTTACGCACCGCTGCTGACTTTGCGGCGTCTGCATCATCATCGGTAAGGGTGCGGGATGTTTCCTGTAAAATCAAGCCTAAAGCGACGCTTTTTAGCCCTGCTTCTATTCCTGGGCCCCTGTAAACGTCGAAAATTCTGACATTCTGAATCAGTTCCGGAGCGGCAGACTCAACCGCAGCAACCAGATCGGCAGCCGCGACTTTGTCATCGACGACCACTGCAATATCGCGGCGAATCATTGGAAACCTCGAGACATTAACCGCAACAGGAACTGTCGTTGCGAAAGCACCTTCCGTGTTCAGCTCAAAAACAAGCACGCCCTTATCCAGATCAAAAGTCTTCGCAATATCCGGGTGTATTTTGCCGATAACGCCAACGACACCATTGTCGCGCAGAATGTTTGCAACTTGTCCCGGCTGCAGCGCCGGGTGTTCGGCCGCAATAAAATCAAATTTTGCTGCTGGCCCGACCATCTCCAGCAGCGAGACGACATCTGACTTTACGTCAAAAAAATCAATGCTCTGCGCGCGACTTGCCCACTGTTCCGGAGCCGCATCGCCGTAGGCAAGACCAGCGACGCGCATCACTTCCTGAGGCGCTTTTAATGTCCCGTGAAAGGTCTTGCCGATTTCGAAAATTCGTACGCGTTCTTGCTGACGGGCAACGTTCGACGATGCAGTAGCAAGAAGTCCGGGCCATACCGAACTGCGCATTACAGACATTTCCGGCGATATCGGGTTGGTCAAAATAAGTTTGGATGCTGTTCCCGTGATGCGCGTATTAATTTCCTGCCCGACAAAACTGTAGGTAATAACTTCCTGGTAATCGCGTGCAACAAGCGTGTTTGCCACCAGGTCGAGATCAATTCTTGTTTCCGATGCCATGGCAAGCGGAGTTTCGGCGATTGCCGTGACCTCGGGTATCTGGTCATAGCCAAAAATACGGGCGACTTCCTCAACCAGTGCATCTTCGACATCAATATCAAACCGGTAACTGGGAATTTCCACGTGCCAGCCATCAGTATTCTCAGTGATGGTGAACCCGAGATTGGTCAGAATTTCACTGACGCGCCGGCCCTCAATATCAGTGCCAAGGACTTTTTTCAAACGTGATTTTCGCAGCAGCAAGGGCGCGTTTTTCGGTAAGTAATCGGCGACGACGTGATCGGCAAGAGGACCTGCTTCACCGCCGGCAATGTCGAGCAACAACGCGGTCGCGCGTTCAACTGCCCGCGCCTGTCCGGCGGGATCGACGCCACGCTCGAACCTGAGTGACGCGTCCGTATGCAGTGCGTATTGCCTGGCCCTGCCCGCCATGAATTCCGGCGGCCAGAATGCGGCCTCGAAAAATACATCCGTCGTCGCGTCGCTGACTGCCGTGGACAGACCACCCATGATGCCGGCCAGCCCGATCGGGCCTGAATCATCAGTGATCACCAGCGTGTTCGTGTTGACCTCGATCTCGCGCTCATCGAGCAAGGTCACTTTCTCGCCGGATTTGGCCAGCCGCGGACGAATCGGGCCCCGGAGGAGACGCAGATCGTAGGCGTGCAGCGGCTGTCCAAGCTCCAGCATAACGTAATTCGTGACATCGACGACCGGATGAATCGCCCGCAGGCCACTGCGCCGCAGTCGCTCGGTCATCCAGATCGGCGATTTGGCGCCACTGTCGATATCCCTGATGACCCTGCCCGCGAATCTTGGGCAACCCTCGGCAAGCTCCAGCTCGACCGGGTGTTCGTCCCTGATCGTTCCCATGACCGCATCGACTGAGGCATCTTTGAGCGGCGTTGCGGTTATCGCGGCAACCTCGCGCGCAATACCGAGCACGCTGAAACAGTCACCGCGGTTTGGCGTCAGATCCAGGTCGAACGTGTTGTCCGGCAGATCAAGATATTCACTGAGGGCCTGACCGGTGGTGGCGTCTGGCGGTAATTCGATAATGCCATCGGCGTCATCGCCGAGACCAAGTTCAACTGCCGAGCAAAGCATGCCATTGGATTCGACACCGCGAATCTGCGCCTTCCGAAGTTTAACGCCGTTCGGCAGCGTTGTTCCCGGCGGCGCAAACGGACTCTTCATGCCTGTGAAAACATTCGCTGCACCGCAGACAACCTCCACAATATCTCCATTACCGGTCGACACCTGGCACACGCTCAGCCTGTCGGCATCGGGATGCTTCCTGACATCCAAGACGGCGCCAACGACCACGCCGTCCAGGCCATTTCCCTGCACTTCGACAGCATCGACTTCGTGCCCTGCCATCGTCAGGCGATGGGCAAGCGCATCAGTATCGAGCGTGGGATCAACCCATTCGCGCAACCATTTTTCAGAAAACTTCAAGCATTAACTCCATATCACTGGAACTGGCGCAGGAAGCGCAGATCGTTTTCGAAAAAAGCCCTCAGATCGCTCACGCCATAGCGCAGCATTGCAAGGCGATCTATGCCCATACCGAATGCATAGCCGGTGAATTCTTCAGGATCGACGCCGGCATTTTCCAGGACATTCGGATGCACCATGCCGCAACCGAGAATCTCGAGCCATTTGCCCTCTTCCCACTCGACGTCGACCTCGGCAGATGGCTCTGTGAACGGAAAATAGGATGCGCGAAATCTCAGCGCCGCCTTTCGCTCAAAATAGTTTTCGACGAACTGGTGCAGCACTGCCTTCAAATTAGCGAAACTGATGCCCCTGTCGATAACGAGGCCTTCGACCTGGTGAAACATCGGCGTGTGTGTCTGATCGGAGTCGCAGCGATACACGCGGCCCGCTGCAATAATGCGGATCGGCACGCCCTCTTCCACCATCGACCGGATTTGCACAGGTGATGTATGAGTCCGCAGCAGCTTGCCGCCCGGAAAGTAGAACGTATCGTGCATCGCACGGGCCGGATGATTCTCGGGAATATTCAGCGCCGTGAAATTGTGAAAATCGTCCTCGATCTCAGGCCCGGTTCTGATGCCGAACCCGGCATCCCGAAAAATCTTTTCGATACGAAACGCCGCGCGCGACACCGGATGCCGGCCACCCAGTGACAACCCTCGTCCCGGCAACGATACGTCCACTTTGTCGACGGCGAGCTTGTGCGCGCGCACCTCACTCTCGAGCGCACTGCGTTTCGCATTAAGCGATTGTTGCAGTGACTTTTTGGCCTCGTTGATTTCCTGGCCGGCAGCCGGACGTTGTGTCGCCGGCAACTTGCTCAGGTTCTTGAGCCGGGCCGTGAGTTCGGCGTTCTTGCCCAGGTAACGTACCCTGACTGCATCGAGCGCACCCAAGTCAGTGGCGGAATCGATCGCGGATTCCGCCTGCGCTACGAGCTCGCTCAATGCCTGCATTAGAGGGACCGGGTTCAGCGATGCCTGCGGCATCGGTACCGAATCAGCCGTCTGCCAGCGCCGCTTTTGCCTGTGCGGCAATCGCGCCGAAAGCTTCAGGATCGTGCACAGCGATATCTGCAAGAACCTTGCGGTCGACTTCAATCTCCGCGCGATTCATGCCATTGATTAGCCGGCTATAGGACAAGTCGTGCAATCTTGCCGCCGCATTAATGCGCGTGATCCACAACGCACGAAACTGACGTTTGCGTTGCCGACGATCCCGATAGGCATACTGGCCTGCTTTGATGACAGCCTGTTTTGCCGTTTTGAATAGTTTGCTGCGAGCACCGTAATAGCCCTTGGCTTTGCCGAGAATTTTCTTATGACGCGCTTTGGCGACAACGCCGCGTTTTACTCTTGCCATGTCTCAATCTCCGCTCAACTGTAGGGAAGCATGCGCTTCACGGACTTGACGTCGGCATTTGCCACTTGCAGTGTCAGGCCCAACTTGCGTTTACGCTTCGACTTCTTCTTGGTGAGAATGTGATTGAGATGGGACTGGGCTCGCTTATAGCCGCCCTTGCCCGTCCGGCGGAAGCGCTTGGCTGCGCCCCGGTTGGTTTTCATCTTAGGCATTTTCAACTCCGTCTTTTCTAGCCTTGCGACGTACAAGCCATTGCTTGCCGCTACAGGCGGGTATTAGCTTTTGCCGTTTCGGGCCAAGCCATTACTCACTTTTTCTTTGGCGCCAACACCATGATCATCTGCCGCCCTTCAAGTTGCGGCATCTGCTCAACGATAGCAAGCTCATCAAGGTCTTTCCTGACCCTGGCCAGCAGTTGTGCACCCAATTCCTGATGCGCCATTTCCCGGCCTCTGAATCTCAGCGTAACCTTGGTCTTGTCACCAATCTCCAGGAATTCCTTCAGCTTCCGCAGTTTAATCTGGTAGTCGCCTTCGTCTGTTCCCGGACGAAACTTAATCTCTTTAACGTGCACCTGCTTTTGTTTTCGCTTTGAAGACTGTGCTTTCTTATTCAGCTCAAACAGGTATTTTCCGAAGTCCATCACGCGGCACACGGGGGGGTCCGCCATCGGCGAGACCTCAACGAGGTCAAGACCATCATCCCGGGCGATTCCAAGCGCTGCCTCCAGAGGCATCACACCCGCCTGCTCCCCGCCGGCATCAATTACCCTTACTTCCACTGCAACTATCTCTTCGTTGCGCCTGATGCGCTTTGATGCTGCGATACTTCATTCCTCCTGGCGAAAACAATAACCGCAGCGCAGACGGCCGGATTCAGGCCTGTCCACCACTGCGGGACGCGAATTTTATAGCTGGAAACGCCGAGACACAAGCCCGGAAATGCCTGATTCGCAAGAATGTTCACACTAATTGGCTATGTCCGGGTGGTGGGCGATGGTGGTTTCGAACCACCGACCTCCACGATGTCAACGTGGCGCTCTACCCCTGAGCTAATCGCCCCAAAACCGGCGACAAAGATACTCAAGGCCCCTGGGATGTGCAATACATATTGCAGCAGCGAATTGTGCGAGCTGCAGGCGTGGCCTGGGCCGCGAATGACTCAACCTCCCAGGTTCGCGGATAAATCCGCTCCTGCATTCTTTTTTTAGGCTCGCACGTAATTGCGCCTATCCGGCCAGTCTGTCGCTCAAGCCCAGTCCGACCTTGCGCATCTCCTGGATCTGGTCCCTGAGCCTGGCCGCCTCCTCAAATTCCAGGTCTCGGGCATGCCTCAACATCTTCTTCTCGAGCTTCTGCGCCTTTCTCAATAACTGCTCCGGCGTCATGGATTCATACAGCGTCGCGTCCTCGGCGATTCGCCGCCGGCCACGGCCGGGCACCGGGTATGCCGCTTCCATGATGTCGGTAACCTGCTTGACGATCGTGGCAGGCGTAATGTCATGTTTCTGGTTGTACTGAAGCTGGTGTTCCCGACGGCGGCTGGTCTCGTCGATGGCACGTTTCATCGAACCCGTCATCTTGTCGGCATACAGCAGCGCCGTGCCATGCAAATTTCGGGAGGCACGACCGACGGTCTGAATAATCGACCGCTCGGAGCGCAGGAAGCCCTCTTTGTCAGCATCAAGAATCGCGACCAGCGATACCTCGGGCATATCAAGTCCTTCTCGCAGGAGATTGATGCCCACCAGCACATCGAACACTCCAAGCCGCAAATCACGAATAATTTCGGTTCGTTCGACAGTGCCGATATCAGAGTGCAAATACCGCACTCGAACACCGTGCTCTCCGAGATAGTCCGTCAGATCCTCGGCCATGCGCTTGGTCAGGGTCGTAATCAGAACGCGTTCTTCGACGGCTACCCGCCGCCGAATCTCGGACAACACATCATCAACCTGGGTCCTGGCTGGCCGCACCTCGATAGCCGGATCCACCAGCCCTGTCGGCCGGACCAGTTGTTCGACCGTTTTGTCGGAATGCTCACCCTCGTAATCACCCGGTGTTGCCGACACGAATATGGTCTGCGGAGAAATCAGTTCGAATTCGTCGAAGCGTAGCGGCCGGTTATCCAGCGCGGACGGCAGCCGGAAGCCGTATTCGACAAGGGTTTCCTTGCGCGACCGGTCGCCACGGTACATACCGCCGAGTTGCGGCACGGTGACATGGCTTTCGTCGATAATCAGGATTGCGTTGTCCGGCACGTAATCGAACAGGCAAGGCGGCGGTTCACCCTCCTTGCGGCCCGACAAATAGCGCGAGTAGTTCTCGATTCCCTGGCAGTAACCGAGCTCTCTGATCATCTCTAAATCAAATAAAGTTCGTTGTTCAAGTCTTTGAGCTTCAAGGAGTTTATTATTTTTTCTGAGTATCTCCAAACGATCTTTCAACTCGATTTTGATCTCGTCCACCGCTGCCAGAAGCGTCTCCCGTGGCGTGACGTAATGGGTCTTCGGGAAAATGGTCAGGCGCGGCACCCGCCGCACGACCTCGCCCGTTAATGGATCAAAATAGGCAAGCGACTCAATCTCATCGTCGAACAACTCTATGCGCACAGCATCGCGCTCGGCTTCGGCCGGAAATACATCGATAACGTCGCCACGGACCCGGTAATTGCCCTGCGAGAGATCGAGTTCGTTCCGTTTGTACTGCATCTCGGTCAGCCGCCGAAGAATCGTCCGCTGATCAATCCGGTCGCCGCGAACGAGGTGCAATATCATGCTGAAATAGGATTCCGGATCACCCAACCCGTAAATCGACGACACGGTGGCAACAATGATTGCGTCCGAACGTTCAATCAGCGCTTTGGTGGCCGACAAGCGCATCTGCTCGATGTGCTGGTTAATCGATGCGTCTTTCTCTATATAAGTGTCGGAACTCGGAACGTAGGCCTCCGGCTGGTAGTAGTCGTAGTAGGAAACGAAATACTCCACGGAGTTACGCGGGAAAAATTCACGCATCTCCCCGTAGAGTTGTGCCGCCAATGTCTTGTTGGGGGCCAGCACGATAGCGGGACGCTGCGTTTCCTGGATGACATTGGCCAACGTAAACGTCTTGCCGGAACCAGTAACGCCGAGCAGTGTTTGACGGGCAAGTCCATCGTTCAGTCCCTCGACCAGGCCGGCTATAGCAGCCTCCTGGTCACCAGCCGGATTGAATTTCGACACCAGCGTCAGGCGGTCACGATCGTCCGCTACGGTTTTCTTGGGCAGATTGGTTGCTTGACGTACCATGCGCATGCGTTTTCGGGAGGCAATCGAGTGAGTTTATCAGTTTCAGAAAGGATGGACCGCGTCATGCCCTCTGCCACCAGTGCCGTTCTTGGGCTGGCGGCGGAGCTGCGTGAAGCCGGACGCGACGTGATCAGTCTCGGTGCCGGGGAACCCGACTTCGACACACCTGAGCACATCAGGCAGGCAGCGATCGAGGCCATCAGGGAAGGACAAACCAGGTACACGGCCATCGACGGCACCAGCCAGCTCAAAGCGGCCATCCAGCGGAAGTTTGAGCGTGATAACGGACTTAAGTTTGCACCGGATCAGATCCTGGTCTCCTGTGGCGCAAAGCACACATTATTCAACGCCTGCATGGGAATCCTGAGCCGCGGCGACGAGGCTATTATCCCGGCGCCCTACTGGGTGTCCTATCCGGACATGGTGCGCGTGGCCGAAGGCGTCCCGGTCATCATCGAAACCGGTATCGACAACGACTTTAAAGTCACGCCGGAGCAACTTGACGACGCCATCAGTGGCAAGACCCGCGTGCTGTTCCTGAACAGTCCCTCCAATCCTTCAGGCAGCTGTTACTCGCGCGAGGAACTCGCCGCACTCGGGGAAGTGCTCACAAAACATCCGCAGATCGTGGTCCTCGCCGACGATATTTACGAACACATTCATTGGGCCGAAGCCCCTTTTTGCAGTATGGCGACCGCCTGTCCCGAACTGATCGACCAGGTTGTCACGATCAACGGCGTCTCGAAGTGCTATGCGATGACTGGCTGGCGAATCGGCTATGCCGGCGGCCCAAGAGAAGTCATCAAGGCGATGAAGACCATGCAGAGCCAGATCACCTCGAATCCGTGCAGCATCTCCCAGGTCGCGGCCACAGCGGCCCTGGACGGCGATCAGTCCTGCATAAGAGAGATGGTTGCAGCCTACGAAGCCAGGAGTGACTACCTGGTCAAGGCCCTTAACGAGATCCCCGGCTTCGAGTGCCGCGCAGGACAAGGCGCCTTTTACGCATTTCCACGTGTCACCAGCGCCCTAAAGGCCAAGGGGATGACCGGCGACGCCGACCTCGTGCAACTGCTCCTGAATGAAGCAGACGTCGTCCTGGTCCCTGGCACCGCGTTTGGCGCCCCGGGATATGTCCGTCTCTCCTTCGCCTGCTCCATCGGGAAACTCGAGAAAGCGGTCGCCAGAATTACCGCAGCATTGGTGTAAAATACCGTCCGGCTGGCGCTGATGCGACGCTTGACTTGAGAATTGGGCTGAATCAGAATGCCGCGCCTGTCGAGCATCGTCAGACCACAATTCCTCGGTAGCTCAGTTGGTAGAGCGGTTGACTGTTAATCAATTGGTCGCTGGTTCGAGTCCGGCCCGAGGAGCCAGATTCTTAGCTAAAAACAGGATGTTATAGAAGTACAACGTTTTATCTGCTTCTAGTTTCATTTCAAAAGTGGGCCAGTAGTGGTGTTCACCACGTACTGGCCCGGCAAGACGATTGACTCCTGACTGCCATTCTCTCCTACTCGTTTGTGCTATAAATAGGCGAGCCCCAGAGGTGCATCATCACCCCTGAGGCTCTAACCAAAGCCAGCAAAAAGGTGCTGACGATGGCTGACAGCGATGCTATCAGAATAAAAAGGCACGATTGCCCTAACGGGTGGTCGTGCTTTTTTTGTGCCTGCTGGTTTCACCAATAGGGGATAGATCATGAGTGAAGCAATAGAGAACAACTTCGAGATACCACGGGCAATCAGCCGCGACCGGATCGAGGATGAGGATTACAACGCGGCCTACGACGCAGCCAGGAAGCACCAGAAGCAATTGAGGAAAGCGGAATCCAACCTGTTCGTGGCGCGCGACCTTGCCGAAACTCTTCAGGGCTATTTGGGTGAAACTCACATCGACGAGTGTTTTACGGCGGGTAGCATTGTTGACCTAATCGAGAAGCGTATTAACAAGGCCCGTCGACAACTGGACAGGCACAACACAGAGCACACGAATCTGTTCATTGCCTATTTCGATCTCAAGGGAGGCGCATCATGAGCTTCCCGTATTCGCATGACGCAGTAGCAGATGCCTCGGCATCACTGTACCAGGCACTTGCTGTGGCTCACCTGCTCAAAGGCTTTGGCGAGGATAATTCAGTTGCGGAGCTGGAGCTAGACGATCTTGGCGCGCTGTTCGTCCGTCTTGTTCAACCTTCCTTGTCAGTCGTCAACGAGCTGCTAAGTACGATGGAGCCCAGAGACCAAGATCCCGATCCTGGCAAACATGAACCAGTACTGGCTTCCATCGGAGACGAGCGAATTGATGCGGGAGGTTCGTCATGAGTAAAGTAATTCCGCTAGAGGATCAAAAGCACTCGCGAGATCACCGCGATATCCATGAAGACGTGGATGAAAAACTCAGCGAGATATACGCTATCGCCGCACTTCTTGCTGCGGCGGACAGTGACCGTATTTTCATTGGGCAAATCAACGCAACTGGCTATCTCCTGACCCGGATGATTGATGACGCTAAAGAGATCGCCAGAGAGCATTACAGTCTGTGGCGAGAAGAAATAGCGGAAGGCCAAAAAGACTAATCAGGAGTCACTCAGGGCCAAGGATGGCCCAAACTGTATTGACTCAGCTCCAGTTATACAAACAACGTCAAATGGGTGCGGATCTCAACGACGGCTATCCAGGTGGACGAATTTTTGAGGGGAAACAGGTATCATCAAGCTGCAAAACCTTAGCGCTGTCGAGGATAGACTCAATGCGGGAAAGCGACCCACGGCGACGGTTGCTCAACCGACACGCCAACAATCCACTTTTGTCGGCCTACGATTGGCCCTATTTCGTCAATACTGTTTTCAACCCGGGGGCGATCCGGCTGAGGTCAGGTGAAACCTTGCTGCTCTGCCGAGTGGAGGACTGCACCGGCATCTCACACTTATGTGCAGCTCGTTCAGACAATGGCATTGATGGATGGCGTGTCGATCCCCAGCCGACCTTAATGGCAGACCCGGAGCGCTTTCCTGAGGAATATTGGGGCATCGAGGACCCGCGTATCGTTTGGTTGCCAGAACGTGAATCCTACGCAGTCACCTACACCTGTTATTCCCAGCGTGGGCCCGGAGTTTCGCTTGCGCTGACCGAAGATTTCAGGCACTTCGAGCGACTCGGCAACATCATGCCAGCGGAAAACAAGAATGCCGCGCTGCTCCCGCGAAAGATCAAGGGCCGTTGGGTGTTGATTCATCGACCCGCACCTGCTCAGGGTCAGGCACACATCTGGATGTCATACTCGCCAGATCTGAGGCACTGGGGCGATCACAAGCTGGTCCTCAGCGCAAGACGTGGTGCCTGGTGGGACGCTAACAAGATTGGTCTATCAATGCCTCTGGTAGAAACTTCCCAAGGTTGGTTGATGTTCTACCACGGGGTGCGCGTCACACCTGCCGGCTGCCTATACCGGCTCGGGCTTGCCCTGTTCGACCTCGATGATCCGACGCACTGCCTGCAGCGTTCGACCAAGTGGATAATGGGCCCCGAGACTACTTACGAGCGTACGGGTGACGTGGGCGACGTCGTGTTTCCGTGTGGATACGTCATCGAGGATGACGACGACACTCTGAATGTCTACTACGGCGCGGCAGACACGACGATCGCGCTCGCCAGTGGGAGCATCCGTGAAATGCTCGACTGGCTCCGGGATAACAGCACTCCCGGCAACTCTAGCGACGGGTGAGTGCCACGGATATTGCTAGAGCGATTGACCGAACGCTCCTGAGCGCTACTGCCCGCCCGATGATCCCTTCAACGTCTTGGCGACATCTACTATCACGATCAGGATTGCAAACGTACCCAGAATCGCCGGCACGAAATACACATCTCCATAGGCAACAGCAGGCCACCACTCCCCGAAGAAGGACGAGCCCAACATGGCGCCGATGTACGCGAACACCACTTTCGAGAGAAAGGACCAGACACCCGCTGTAACGTAGTATTTCAACGGATAGTGAAGTACCCAAGACACGACAACAGCAATAACAAGAAGAATTATGAAGCTGATGAAATCCATGATTGTCTCCCTATACAACATCCTCCCGCGAGACATATGCCGACGACACGCTCTTCGGGTCCAAGGGCATCAACGGGAGTCTTTGACCCTATTTTGACGGATAGGGGAGCCCCACATGCAAGCTAGGCCGCCTGTGCCATCATTGGGTGAAGCGGTAGCCTATATCTAGCCTGTCACGCTGCTACAAAAAAGGGGGCCAAAAAGAAAACCCCGCGCAGCGGCAGGGGTTTCTTAAACGATAACAGACGTTCAGCTCATTCAGGTCATTCAGCTTCCTCTGCTTCCTCTGCTTCCTCTGCTTCCTCTGCTTCCTCTGCTTCCTCTGCTTCTTC
>Ga0209988_10001767_pt1 | contig 14163 bp, 12 predicted proteins | sample N075metaG_FD_183115 | JGI IMG/M metagenome (GOLD analysis project Ga0209988, IMG submission 183115) | Deep subsurface microbial communities from Kermadec Trench to uncover new lineages of life (NeLLi) - N075 metaG (SPAdes) (version 2) | ecosystem: Environmental > Aquatic > Marine > Ocean trench... | reverse complement strand
TGAAATCACCCCAACTTTTCCGCGAAGAACTTTATCGTTTAACCAGTCAAATTAGACGGGCGTGTGCTTCCATTCCAACTAATATTGCAGAAGGGTGTGGTAGAGAAACCGACCTGGATTTCGCACGATTTCTTCAAATTGCAATGGGTTCAGCCTCGGCGGTAGAACATTTGTTCATGCTGGCCAACAGTCTTGATTTCATAGAAAACATTCAGTACAATGAGCTAAATGATGAGATTGTAGAAATTAAAAAATGCTCACATTTTTCATAAAGACGCACAGAAGCGGATTATAATTATTTGCTGACCGCTGACTGCTGAAGGCTAAACCCCTACTCCATAAACCTCTCCTTCATCTCTGGTGGCGGCACAATGCACTCATCATATTTTCCGAACCAACGATAACGCTTCCGGGCAATAAAATTATAAAACCCATCCCTCAGAAAAAGCGGAACAATTCTCAGCCAGGAGACAACTCGCCAAATACCTCCCAGGGCGGATAAACAATCGAGAATCGCCTGAGATCTAACTGAAACAGATTCGCTGGCGCTATCATGATTTTGCACAAAAATTATGCTCCGTATATTATCCTCAATTTCCGGATGCCTGTTCAGAATTGCCGCAGCGGTTGGTCCTTGTAACGGGGCAAATTTCAGGACGCCTCGTTTGTCTCTGTTAAGCAGGAACTGAACCGCCCGATCGCAAAGGGCGCAAACGCCATCAAACAAGACTATTAGCTCCGCTTCTTTCTTGATCTCTATTTCTGATTTCATTTCAATTTCGTTAAATATTGACAGTTTAAGATACACATTCTCTTTTCGCCTATCAACTCTGACTTGTGAAAGGACAAAAAATTCCTTGAGTTTGAATTCGCACCAATCTATCTTCTATGAAAGCCCTTCCACCTTGCCATTCCGACCGAGCAGGGAGGAATCTGATAATTCACGAAATTATAACAAGTTACAGTAGGCTGGATAAAGACGCAGGAAACCAAGCGAACGTTTTTAAAATTAACGGAAATCGAGAGACTGGCTCAAGCGCCTTGCCGAGACCATGAGGTTAAAAGGCGTTTCTGTTCTCTTGCTTCACAGGGGTGAGGCTCTCCGACATTAGAGCCTTATAGTGGCCACAAATCAAAGGGGACACCATCGAATTTAGGCAAAGAAAGACTAAGGGTTTGAATACCTGTACCTGTCCACGATGGCCAGTCAAATTTTAACCGACCGAGATAATTCCAAAATTCTGAACATGGAAAACACCTGCATTTTTAAAATGCCGAGTCAATCTAAATTAGGCAACGTGATAAAACCGTGGTGCAAAGATGCCGGTATCGACAAGCGGGTATCATTCCACACAGCAAGACATACTTTTGCCACTTTGGCCTTGACTCAGGGCGTGGACTTGTACATGGTCTCAAAACTCTTAGGCCACAAAACAATTCAGGCCACTCAGATTTATGCCAAAATTGTGTGATGAGAAGAAAAAGGCAGCGATGGAATTGTTGCCAATGATTGAGTGGGGAAAATAACAGTGCTGAAAATGCTCTCTGAAATTGAAAAGGGAAATCCGAGGGAGACCTATGAATCAACACAAATACTTTGCCGTGCTGACGGGAGATATAATCAAATCCAGCCTCCTTTCGAAGAGTAACCTGGATGCGGTTCTTTCGACTCTGCTCAACGCTGCGGAAGTGGTGAAGGGGTGGAAGCGTGGATTGGTCAAAGGCAATCCGGAGTTCTTCCGTGGTGATACTTGGCAATTGCTACTCAAGAACCCGGCTTTGGCGATGCGAGTGGGGATTTTTCTGCGTGCTTCACTTCTGGCGGAAGGAAAAGCGGACAGCCGTATCTCTATCGGCATGGGGAAGGTTGAAAACATATCTCTCAAACGGATATCGCTTTCAAGGGGGGAAGCTTTCTTTCTGTCAGGTCATGGTCTGGACAGCATGACACTGTATTCAAACATGACTATTGTGGTTCCAAAGTCTGCTCGGCCCTTATCTGAATGGCTGTCTGTTGTCGGGCATCTTTGTGACTCGCTCATCGGCCAATGGACCAAACGTCAGGCCGAGATCGTTAGCGTTGCTCTGGCCCCGAGGGAACCGACCCATGAAGAGATCGCTCAGAGGCTGAATCCAACTGTCTCAAGGCAAGCCGTGACCAATGCTCTAAACGGTGCGAACGGTATGCCATTCGAGAAGCTATCCATCAATTCGAAAGGACGGCATGGGAATCCATTATTCAATCAAAAAGGAGTGACAACCTAAAATAGTTGTCTAAGAGGAGACAACCTAAAATAGTTGTCTAAGAGGAGACACCCTAAAATAGTTGCCTAAGTGGAGGCAACCTAAAATAGTTGCCTAAGTGGAGGCAAGCTAAAATAGTTGCCTAAGTGGAAGCAACCTAAAATAGTTGTCAGTTTTAAAATGCCAGAAACACTCGTAACAATCCTGACCGCACACTTGCTCGCTGACTTTACTCTCCAGACAAAATGGATAGTGAAGCACAAACGAAATATTGGAGTGTTGCTTATTCATGTTGCCATCGTGACGACTATCTCGTGCCTGTTAATGGGGGCGTTTCACTGGCCGATTCTGGTTGCCATCTTCCTGATGCACTTCGCAATAGATGCTATAAAAGTGTACCGAATGGCGGATTCTTTGGTGCCGTTCCTCATAGACCAGTGCGCACATTTGGTAGTGTTGGTCGGACTTTCCTGGTTATTTCCTGATACAGCAACGAGTGGCTGGTGGGCTACGGCTTTGCCGAACGGACTGTCTCAGTGGTACTTCGCATCTATGAGCTTTCTTTCAGGACTGATTCTCACAGTTCATGCTGGCGGAATCCTGGTCGGGAAAGCCACCTGTTCTTTTACAGAAGAGATTGGCGATGAAGGTATTGAAGGACTGAAAAATGGGGGCAAATACATTGGATGGCTTGAGCGCTTCCTTGTCATGCTGTTTCTACTAATTAATCAACCAACTGGGATCGGATTTCTCATTGCCGCCAAGTCAATCCTTCGCTTCGGTGAGATCAAGAATGCCGGTGAGCGCAAGGTTGCCGAGTATATCATTATCGGGACGTTTCTCAGTTTTGGCTGGGCGTTGTTGATCTCGGTGCTGACCCAGCATGCAATCCAGTACTGGCTGCCGCCACCAACAACACAAGCAACCACACAGCCGACTACACAGACGACTATACAGACGACCACACAACCGACACCAACGACGACACCGATGATCGTATTTGCAAGGAACAACCCAAAACGGTGTTCTATGCTTTTTCTCTTGACCGAGAGGTTTATGAATTAAGATTACCATGAAACACTTTCTCTCAATTTGTTTATTGGCTGCGCTTTACGGAACATCTTTAAGCCAACCCATTCCTGATTATTATACCCGCAACCGTTTCCTGCTGGCATCTCCCGCTGCTTTTGAAGGCGGTTTGGTCGGCTCTGCGAATCCCGCTAACCTTATTTTTCTGCATCAACCCGAGTTTCGTTTCTATTGGTCTACCGACGGCACAGACCCGGTTTCGCTCAAAAATTGGGGCCTGTTTTCCGGCATGAGGCACTTTGGATTTTCCGTGCAGCGGCAAAAAATTGCCGGCGTCGGAGTGACCGATTTTCGCCTCTCCACGGGAATTGGCTCACCTGAACTTAGTTTTGGTCTGGCATACGGCTGGTCAAAAGGCAAGTCTGATGCGTCGGCAAGAGAAAGCCTGATCTCTGCCGGAACGATTTTAAGACCCTCCCGATATTTCTCTTTCGGCCTGGTTGGAAATTTCTCGCTGGAAAGCAGCAGCCGGGAAGGGATTGCTGAAATCGGCATCAGGCCATTCGGAACACCGAGGCTGACTCTGTTTGCAGACGCGGCACTTCAAAAAGGCACCAAAATCAAGAATGCACCGTGGAGCGCCGGGGCAGCCTTGCAGCTAACGCCCGGATTTCATTTAGTCGGCCGCTATTTCGAATCAGATGCCTTTACCCTTGGGCTGAGCATCAACTTTGGAAAATCGGGCATGGGAACTCAAAGTCATTTTGATCCGGAAGCGAACTATGCTTCCAATTCTTACTTCCTGCGAAGGGGCGGCATGAAACGGAGTCTCCTTCAAACACATTTCAGAAAAAATAAGCGCTACACAACTTTGGCCTTAAAAGGACGTGTGGACTATCTTAAATACAAATTTCTTGACGGCACCCTGCGCTTCATGGATATTTTAAAAAACATTCAAGCGGCCATTGAAGACCCGCGGGTGAGCGCCATTGCGCTGAATCTCTCCGGAATGAGAATTCGACCCGAGCACGCCTGGGAGATTCGGGAAGCCCTGAAGAACATGCAAAGCTCGGGCAAGAAAGTGGTTATTTTCATCGATAGGGCGCAAATGACGAGTTACCATTTAGCCAGTGTCGCCGACAAAGTTGTGCTCGATCCCCAGGGCTCGATTATGCTGCGGGGATATGCGCTCGGGCGGACTTATTTCAAACGAACATTGGAGAAACTCGGCCTGGGGTTTGAGGAATGGCGGTTCTTTAAATATAAATCCGCCAACGAAACATTCAGCCGGGACTCGATGTCGGTAGCAGACCGCGAGCAGCTCCAGGATTACCTGGACGACTGGTACGAACTCACGCGTTCCGAAGTCTGCGCTGCCCGCAATCTTTCGACTGAGGAATTCGACCGGCTCATCGACGATGAATCTTACTTTGCCCCCGAACAAGCGCTTGAAGCAGGCTTGGTAGACACTCTGGCGCGCTGGTCCGGTGTAGATGGCATTATCAACCAAATGACCTCAGAGTCTAAAAAAGGCCTTGCAGCGGCTGAACTGCTTGCTAACGTTTTACCTCCTGCGAATTGGGGAACCTTACCGAAAGTTGCGGTCGTTTACGGCCTGGGAGTCTGCGCCATGGACAGCGGCATTCGCGCCCGTTGGTTGGAACGAGTTTTCCTCGCCCTCGGCAAAAGCAAATCTGTCAAAGCGGTCGTCTTCCGGGTCGATTCTCCCGGCGGCGACGGCATGGCCAGCGATCTGGTTGCTGAAGCCCTCAAAAAATGCAGCGAAACGAAACCGGTGATTATTTCGCAAGGCCAGGTTGCCGCTTCCGGCGGCTACTGGATTTCCATGTATGGCGATAAAATTCTGGCCGGACCCAACACCATCACCGGGTCGATTGGTGTGATTTTCGGGTGGGTCTATGACAAAGGAATCGGCGCGAAGCTTGGCATGACTTCGGATCTTGTGCAGCGCGGCAAACACGCCGACCTGAGCCGGGGTATCAGTATTCCATTTACCGGGCTGCAGGTACCGGCGCGAAACCTCACCCCGGATGAACGGCAAAAAGCCGAGACTATTATCAGGCAGCACTATCGGGATTTTGTTGAAAAAGTTGCTGCAGGTCGAAGCATGACAGTGGAACGGGTTAGAGAAATTGCTGAAGGACGGATTTATTCCGGCATCGACGGCAAGGAAATGAAACTGGTGGACGAAATAGGCGGCCTAATGCAAGCCATCGAAATTGCCAAAGAAGAGGCCGGTTTAGAACAATCTCAGGAAGTAGAAATTATAGAAATCCCGAATAGCAAGGGATTCCTGAATCTAAAAAAGCAAATTTCACCGATTAATTTTCAAATACTCGACGATCCTGTCCTGCAGTTTATTAAAATGGTGAGTGAACGACTCGGAGAGCCTTTGCCAATCCTGATTCCGGGAACCTATCCTGATTTACCCTAATCCTTTGTCGAAATTCATAAGCTTCATTCATTTTAAAATTATAAGTTGCAAAACTGCAACAATTTACTTAATTTTCAATTCATTCTAACTCAAGACTTCGACAAAACAGCTTGATTTGTCATTTCGGGCTTTAGCGGGAAATCTATTTAATTCATAATCTACCATAAAAATCATTTCTCCCATTGGTCGAAATGACAGGGTCGTTTTGAAGAAATCTCTTTTATCACATTATGGAGGGGAAAATGGCACAAAATTATTCAAACCACAGACGATGGGTGCCTGTCTATCACTTTGTCTTATCACTCATGGTTTTAGCCACCATGATTGGCGCGGGAATTAATTTCTTTAAAGCAATGGGCGGGACAGGGTTTTACAGCGCTTCACTACTTTTCGTCACATCTTTGTCTATGCTTATTACCTTTTTCCTTTTCAGGGCATTTGCTCTGAAAGCCCAGGACAGAGCCATCCGCGCCGAGGAGAATTTGCGCCATTTTGCAATGACCGGCAAACTCCTGGATTCAAAACTAACCACTCGTCAAATTATCGGCCTGCGGTTTGCCTCCGATGATGAATTTCAGGAACTGGCAGAGAAAGCAGTTTCGGAAAATATGTCGGAAAACAACATTAAAAAAGCCATCAAAAACTGGAAACCGGACAACTACAGAGCTTAGTTTATGCAGGGCAAAAGGTTTCTCAAAGGCGAAGATTCTTGCTGAATTGCTAAAATTAGAAAGTTTTCCGAGATAGTGAAAGAAATTAACAAAATTTCAGATCAACTCGAAATCAATTTTCGTGGCGACGCCTGGCACGGGCCGTCTGTGATGCAGCTTTTGGCTGACGTGACTGCCGAACAAGCTGCCGCCAGGCCGGTTCAAAACGCGCACAGCATTTGGGAGCTCGTGCTTCATATCAAAGTCTGGAAAGACGCCACCGGACGAAGACTTGCCGGTGAAGCGTTCGAGCCGACTCCCGAAGAAGACTGGCCCGAAGTCACCGCTACCGGCGAAGCCGCCTGGGAAAAGACTTTGGGGGCACTCGACGCCTCACATAAAAAACTTGCCGAAGCGGTAGCAAAACTTGACGATTCCCAATTGCACGAGCCTGCGATCGGAGAGAATTATTCAAATTATTTTATGCTTCATGGCGTGATTCAACACGACCTCTATCATGCCGGTCAAATTGCCCTGTTGAAGAAATTTTAACCAAAATCTTCCAGGTTAAATTTTACAATTGTGTAACACCGGAACTCCCGTAAAAACAATTTCTTGCATTTTATCTAGTTTGCCAGTAATTATTTATAGACATTTCTTCCAATAATCTTTTTACGTGCTTATCTGAAAAATCTAAATGCAAGCGAGGAGGCAACCTATGCTTACTTCAAAACGACACACGAGCAAATTGGGGGGATTACCTCGTCTATGCATTTTAATTGTTTTAGTATATTTTGCAGATTCAGCACAAGCCCAGGTAGGTAGTTTCATAATCGATCCCTCCGGCGGCGGTGATTTCATTTCGTTTGCAGATGCTATAGCTTCTTTAGATAATGGTGTGGGCGGTGACGTCATTTTTGATGTTGTCAGCGGCACGTACCCTGAGACGCTGGAGAACATCAGATACAATGGGATGGGAAAAATGCTGCAGGCAAAATCGTTGCAAGCCGGACTTATTATTACACGCTTAAAGTAAATGGGAAAGCTCTTTTTACAAAACTCATGCTTTTGCTAAAATAAAACTGGGCTCTAATAAGGTCAGTTATGCGTCGCCCATAAAACTCCTTTTATTCCACTCCTTAGATAATTTCTATTTGAATTTAAATTGAATCAAACCTAAATTGGAATATTCTGTTCTGTGGTGCAGTTAACACCATTGTAAATAATCCACATTCTTCATAAAACTACAATTTGAGTCGTTATGGTTTCTCTCATCGAAATAACAAAGCAATCTTTAGGAAAACTATTCGATAGGAAGTTCGACCCTGCCATTGTCAAACTTCCGCAAGTAAACGAAAAACATGAAAGCAACATTCCCGGCTTATACATTATCGGCGAAGTCAGCGGAATACCCCTGATCAAATTAGGCTTAAACCAGGGCAACAACTTGACTAACCGGCTTTTTGAGAACAAACCATCATTGAATCTACCAACTGATGTTTATGACGTTCTGATCGTCGGCGCAGGAACTTCCGGAATTGGGGCGGCCAACCGGGCACAGGAGCTGGGGCTCAATTACATTGTTATCGAGCAAGGCAAGCCGGCGAATTTAATCCGCTCATTTACCAAAGGCAAGCCGCTTTTTATGGAGCCGCTGGATGTTCCCCTTGAGTCGTCCATGTGGTGTGAAGAATCCTCAAAGGAAGAATTCCTGGAAATTTGGGAAAAACAAATCAGGGACCGCGGGCTTAAAATAAACAGCCACGAGTCGGTCAGCGATATTAAAAAGCTCACGGATCTATTTGTGGTGACCACTTCCAAAGGAGTTTACAAAGCGAAATATGTGATTCTCGCCATTGGCAAGGCCGGCAATCCCCGCAAAGCGGGCGTTCCCGGGGAAAAAGAATATGCTGAAAAAATCGCTCACTTTTTAGCCGACCCGGACGAGTATAATGAAAAAAATATTCTGATTTACGGCGGCGGAGACGTTGCTGCCGAGGCTGCGATTGCCTTGGCTCCGCATAACAACGTCACCATGGTCACCATTGACGAGGAGCTGATTTTTCCCAAAAAGCGCAACGTGGACAAACTGCGTGAATTGGAAAAACAGGAAAAACTCACGCTTTATTTAGATACGCATTTAAAAGAAATCGGCAAAGATTCGGTCAAACTCGAAAAAGATAAACAAGTCACCGAAATTGAGAACGATCAGGTTTTTGAAATGATCGGCTCTGAACTGCCAATTAAATTCTTCAACAAGATCGGCATCAAATTAGACGGCAGCTGGGACGTCAAACGGGTCTTGTTCCTTGCCGCGATGTTTGCTGTCTTCTATTCGGTTTACGCAATCAAAGCGCCCTGGTGGCCGTTCAACCAAAATTTGTTTACCGATCCGGCTGGCAACCCGCTCAATTGGAAAGACTACCTGACTTTTAACTGGACTATTTTCGGATTTGCAAAAAACATCTCGCCCAGCTTTTGGTACGCCGGCCTTTACACTCTATTTATGACCTATTTCGGTTTTAAGGCCTATGTGCGCTGGGGCGTAAATTTTAAAGACAGCTACCAGAAGAAAAGATACCTCACCCTGATTGGCACGCAGTGGACACTCGGTTTCCTGGTGCCGGAATTTATCATGTGGTATGTCCATCACAAATCAGGTCCCAATTTGATTCTGGGTAGTCCGGACTACTCCTGGAAAGCTTATGGTCTGGAATATATTTGGCCGCTGCAATTTCACCAGTTTTTCTACGACATCAGTCTGTTTTACATCATTTGGGGACTGATGACCGCCTTTGTAATTATCCCGATTCTTTCCGTTAAGCACGGCAAACGCTATTGCACCTGGATTTGCGGCTGCGGCGGGCTGGCGGAAACCGTGGGCGATCGCTGGCGGCACAAAATGCCCAAAGGGCGGCGCGCCCAATCCTGGGAATGGATGAATCAAGCGATTTTAATCTGGGCGTTTGTGGCCACGATTTTAGTTTGCGGCAACATGCTGTTCGGCAAAATCTACCATAACGACATCAATCACTGGTTTGGATTTTTGTCACAAGTTGGTGAAAAGTCGCGCTACTGGTACGGCTACATCGCAGACTTCTGGCTGGTCGGCGTGATTCCCGTCACCCTTTACCCGTTTTTCGGCGGCAAAGTCTGGTGTCGCTACTGGTGTCCGCTGGCCAAGTGGATGGAATTCTGGAGCAAGAAATTCGGCAGTTTAAGAATTGACAGCAACGAGAAATGTATCATTTGCGGCGAGTGTTCGCGCTACTGTGAAGTCGGCATCGACGTCATGAGCTTTGCCAAAAACCAGGAAAATTTTTCGAATAAAAATACTGCTTGTATTCAGTGCGGCATCTGCATCACCGTCTGTCCGATGGATGTGCTCTCTTTTCAAAACGGTGGGGTTAAGGTAAACGGGGATGTGGTTGATAAGGAGTATATAAAAGTCGCTGCTTAAAACCTACTTCATTTTCTTTTAAAACACAGTTCGTCAACATTTTCACATTGCATAAGGCGATGTGAGCGAGACAGACATCGCCGAGACTTCAGCTGTTTTTTTTGCAGGTGCCTTTCACTGGCAAACATTGTATTTTTCAATCTCCCGGAAAAAGTTTCATTCCTATTTCTCTTTGAATCAATTCCACCTTGACAACCGTATCTTAACCAAGCCCTATGCCGCAGGGTGGTTTACTAAAAACAAATGGAGAAAAATAAGATGAACAAGACTGACTTCGTGAAACGGACGGCCCAAAAAGGGTTTCAGGTTGGACTATTTCTGTTGAGCATGTTTTGGGCAATGAGCGTCTCTGCCTCAGACAAAGGCTTTTGGCTATCAAAAACATTTATCCTATTGATAGCGGGCACTCGTATGTCGGTTTCCAGGTGAAATATATGGCATTTGCCAAGGTCCGCGGCCGATTCGAAACTTTTTCCGGTTCCCTGTATTACGATCCTGCAGATATAACCCAGAGTTCAGCAACAGTTATTATCGAGACTGAAAGTATTGACACAGATTTAGAGTGGCGTGATAAAGACCTTAAATCAGCCGGCTGGTTCGATACTGAAAAATACCCGAGCATTCAATTTCAAACGACCCACGCAAAGAAGACTGATGAGGGGATCATATTTTTTGGCAAACTTACCATGCATGGCATCACCAAAGAAGTGGCTCTCAAACTTCATGAAAACTCGGGTGTATTAGAAGATACCCGCGGCGACAGTCAAGTTATTTTGACCGGCACGACTACAATTAATCGCCAGGATTTTGGAATTAAGGGCGCCAGATGGGGCAGCGCTGTAGCGGATGAAATTGAAATCGAATTAACCTTCCTCGGTAAACGCGTTAACGAAGGCAACTTCCGTAATTGGGTACGCAATGAAGAACGTCCACCAGGAAAAATCTACAAAATGATCTCTGAATCGGGCGTTGCAGCAGGCTTGGCAGAATTTGACAAAATGAAATCGTCTGCTGAAACAAAGATAAATGCCGGCGTCCTTAACACCGCCGGTACTATGCTGCTAAAAGAGGGCAAGGTGAAAGATGCCATCGCTGTATTTGAACACAACCTGTCGAACTTTCCGGAAAACGCCAATATTTATGACTCACTCGGTGAGGCTTACGCGGAAGCGAATGAACTCAAGAAAGCAGCTGAAATTTTCCGCATGGCAATTGAGAAAAATCCGCAAAATGCAAACGCCATTGAAATCCTTCGTCATTTATCGAGTCAGTAGCCGAGTTTGTTGCTCAAATCTCCGTGCGCCAATAAAAGTACAAATTAATGGGGGTCACTTCTAAGTCCGGAGTGACTCATACCCTCCTTGCCAAAAGGCAGGACTCATTGAATACACAGTTATCTCATTCTTAAATCCTCGTAAATTCTACTTGACTTTGCGGCTTGGCTTCTGTATGATATTCTATATTGAGGCCAAGAGATTAATCAAGAAACAGTAAATTAGTGAAACTCCCTGTTAGGGACAAGGAACCTAACTGTTCTTCATGCACAAAACCATCAAACCCAAAATTAAGATCTGCTGCATCAGCAGCCGGGTAGAAGCTCGCATGGCAATTGCAAACGGAGCTTATGCAATCGGCCTGGTTTCAGAAATGCCCAGCGGACCGGGTGTTATTGCAGAAGAGCTGATTGCCGAAATCGTCGCCGATGTACCACCCGGAATCTTCACGTTTCTGCTGACCAGTAAACAGGATGCGGCAGCTATTATCGAGCAGCAGCGGCGCTGCGGCGTCAATGCTCTGCAAATTGTTGATCGCCTGGAGAAAGGCAGTTATCAAGATTTAAAGGAGGCGATTCCCGGGGTTTCGCTGGTGCAGGTCATTCATGTTACCAACAAAAAGGCCATTGAGGAGGCGGAAACTTGCGCCCCGCATGTTGATGCAATTTTGCTGGATTCCGGAAACCCAACAAAATCGGTAAAGAAACTCGGCGGCACCGGCCGAACGCACAATTGGAAAATCAGCAGAACAATTCGTGAGCGCCTCGATGTGCCCGTCTATCTGGCAGGCGGCCTAACTCCGGACAATGTAGCAGAGGCCATAGAACAGGTAGGACCTTTTGGCCTTGATATCTGCAGCGGCGTTCGAACGGATGACAGACTCGATGATGGCAAACTGGAAGCATTATTTAGCCAAATTAAATCGGCTGAAAAGCTGGCCTCAGCAGAAATTTAAGGAATACTTCTTAATGCTCAAATTTACCTGCCCGAAGATCTTCAAAACAGGACTGTTCTGCCTTCTTTTATTCGTCGACATGGCTGCAGCCCAATCGAGCAACGACAACCACAACAATCCACTCTACGTCGATCCGGCCACCCACAATTTCTCTGAAAACCCGGAGCTGTTAGATCGAATTTTAGCAGGGCCGCATGGTTATTTTCGTTTTATAAACATTCAGTTTATTAAAGTTGTTTGCAACAGTTTTAAAGATGCATTACCAGGAACACCGTCGTTCAATCTCCATGGAGATGCCCATATCGAGCAATATGCTGTAACCGATCTAGGACGCGGTCTAACAGATTTCGACCATTCGACGACCGGGCCCGGCATTATTGATCTCATCCGTTTTGGAGTCTCCTTGCATTTAACCTGCAAAGAAAACGGCTGGGAATCCAAAACAGATGATCTTATTGACATATTTTTACTCGGTTATCGTACGGCTCTAAACGAACCAAAGGCCAAAGCAGAGATACCAACTTTAGTGGAGGAGATTCAATCTAAATTTACCTACAACAGGGATAAGTATCTTGAATGGATTGCGTCATTAATGGATCCTATGCCTGCTCAAGAAGCTAAAGAAATTGCCAAAGCTATGAAACCATATGTGGAATCTATGATTTTGCAAGATCCGCACTTATCAAAAAAGTTTTTTGACATTAAAGAAGTCGGCTACCTCAGGATGGGAATTGGCAGCGCCCTGGATATCAAGTATTTGGCACGTGTTGCAGGTCATTCCGACGACCCTTCGGATGATGTTGTGCTTGAAATAAAGGAAGTGCGGGATTTAAGTGCAATAGAGTGTCTGACAAGCACACAAAAGGCCGACCCGTTCAGAATTTTAGTCGGTCAAGCCCGCATCTCCTATCAACAGTATAATTTTCTAGGATATTTACGATTTCGCGACCGTGCCTTTTGGGTACATTCATGGGTTGACAACTACAAGGAGGTTAAGGTTAATAAATCTTTTAAAAGTGTCGAAAAACTTTCCGAGCTGGTCTACGATGTAGGGGTGCAGCTTGGTCTGGGACATCCCAAACACATTGCTGCGCCTTTTGACGTTCAAGTTCGCCGCGAACAACTTCTGTTTTTAAGCAAATATGACACCAGAATAAAAGAAACATGTGGTGAATTGACAGCTCAGACAGTTGAAGCATGGAAGTTGTTTAAGGAGAAAGTCGAGAATCCAGAAGGCTAAAAGGAGTACAAAGTTTTATCAGTTGATGAGGGTAAGCTTTGTACTCCTCTTCCATTAAAGATTTAAAAAATAGCTAGAAATAGACATTAGCATGCACCGCAGTGGCAGTAGTTATGCTAAGATTGTTGGCGCCCGAAATATCAGCGACCGCACCATTCAGGCGAGCTTCAACGCCCATACTGAATTTGGGATTGATGAAATACTCTCCACCGAAACCGACCCCTAATATCAAACTCGTGGTATCTCCTCCGCCATTGGGCATATTTAATATGACACCCACTGTGCCTGAGATGTACGGCGCAATCCGGTTCATACTAAAATAAAGCCTGGGCGTAACCTGCCAACCGATATTGGTAGTACCGCCCTCAACCCACAGCAAACTGAAACCCGGCGCTACCGTCAGCCTGTCACCCAGCCAGAGAGGAACCAGGATAGTCGTTTGCCCCCCCTGGAAAAAGCCGGTTAACCCAAATTTGCGGGTTATTTCTCCCTGGGCATACACGGAATTCAGCGAGGCAAATATAACCAAAGCCAGTGTCAGCAGGACATACTTTCCGCGGCGTTCAAGTGATCTCATACTCAATCTCCTTCTTTTCGTCGTAATAGTCGTAATCATTCCCCCGCTGATTCTGATTTATTGAACACTATTAAATATCAACACTTAGGCCGCTTTGAAGAAAATTTAAGTTAACAAAGCAGGAAATGTAACTTAATGAGGTAGCCTAAGTGAATTCTTTGCTTTTTTTGGGCAAAGATTTGAAATATCGGCGCTTTGCGATAGCTCTTTTGTGATGCTGGATGCTGGATGCTGGCATTAACTCCATCAAGTATCTAGTATCTAGTATCTAGTATCTAG
>Ga0209988_10001766_pt1 | contig 14163 bp, 13 predicted proteins | sample N075metaG_FD_183115 | JGI IMG/M metagenome (GOLD analysis project Ga0209988, IMG submission 183115) | Deep subsurface microbial communities from Kermadec Trench to uncover new lineages of life (NeLLi) - N075 metaG (SPAdes) (version 2) | ecosystem: Environmental > Aquatic > Marine > Ocean trench... | reverse complement strand
GATCCGAGTCCGGATACCGAGCTGCATTACGACAATCCATTCCAGCTGCTGATAGCCGTTATTTTGTCGGCGCAGGCCACGGATATCAGTGTCAACAAGGCCACGGACAAACTCTATCCCGTCGCCAATACGCCGGAAGCGATTCTCGCACTCGGCGTCGCCGGGCTGACGCCATACATCCGTACAATCGGCCTCTATAACAGCAAGGCCGGCAATATCATCAAGACCTGCAGGATGCTGATTGACGAACACGGCAGCGAAGTCCCGAGACATCGTGAGCAACTTGAAGCATTACCCGGCGTCGGCCGTAAGACCGCAAATGTCATCCTCAATACCGCGTTCGGCGAGCCAACCATTGCCGTGGATACGCACATTTTTCGAGTCTCCAATCGTACGGGCATTGCGAAAGGCAAGACGCCACTCGCGGTGGAGAAGCGCCTGATCCGATCGACCCCCGATGAATTCAAAAAAAACGCTCATCACTGGCTCATCCTGCACGGCCGTTACGTCTGCAAGGCGCGCAAACCATTGTGCGGCGAGTGCGCGATTGTCGAATGGTGCGAATATCGGCAGAAGGAACTGCCATGATCTTCGGTCAGGATCGACATGAACTTCGCGAGATGTACGCGGATGCGTGGCAAAAACACTGTGACAAGACACCGTTGTCGCCACTTGACGCGCAGATCGTGCAAGTTGTCGAGGATCATCCCGAATACCACGACGTTGTGGGCGGCGATCTCGCAAAGGACTTTACCGTCGAGGGTGGCAAGACCAATCCGTTTCTGCACATGGGCCTGCACCTGAGTGTTCGCGAGCAGGTAGCAACCGACCGTCCGCCCGGAATCGCTGCGGTTTTCCGTCAATTGGCCGATAAGGTCGGCGACAGTCACATAGCCGAGCACCGCATGATCGACTGCCTGGCCGAGACGCTGTGGGAATCGCAGCGCGATCAAAGCCCACCCGACGAATTACATTACCTGGAGCGCCTGCGGCAGCTGTAATGTAATAATCGCAGCCGTTGAATGGTCTGCTACTTTACTAGCGCCCGCATGGCGGGCTCCCACAGGCGCACTAATGAGTGAAATGAGTCAAAAATACCCGGTCGCAGGCGCAGGCCTTGGTTTGCGCCGACCCATTGCCGACAAGCTCAAGGGTCTGCCCGAGGGAAAGATCGACTTCATGGAGATCGCGCCCGAGAACTGGATTCACGTGGGCGGCGCCCTGGGCAAAAAGCTACGCTACTTTACCGAGCGTTATCCATTCCTGATACATGGGCTGTCGCTGTCCATTGGCTCACCGGCGCCACTCGACGAACAACTGGTCCGAGACATCAAGAAGTTCATGGCGGATCACAACATTCTGTTGTACTCGGAACACCTGAGCTATTGCGGCGATGACGGGCAACTCTATGACCTGATGCCGATTCCATTCACAGAAGATGCCGTTCATTACGTCGCCGGACGTGTCAGGCGCGTGCAGGATATTCTCGAGCAGCGCATGGCTCTGGAGAATGTCTCGTATTACGCGCCGACCGATTCTACGATGGATGAATCGGAGTTTTTACTCGCCGTGCTCGAAGAAGCCGATTGCGACCTGATGCTGGACATCAACAATATCGTCGTTAACAGCATCAATCACGGCTACGACCCGCAGGAGTTCCTGTACCAGATGCCGGCCGAGCGAATTCGCTACTTGCATCAGGCCGGCCATTACGTCGAAGCCGAGGACCTGCGGATCGACACGCACGGCGCGGCCGTCAGCGAACAGGCATGGCAGCTGCTTGCCGATGCTTACGAGCATTTTGGCCCGGTACCCACCTTGCTCGAACGCGATTTCAACTTTCCTCCCATACAAGAATTGCTGGCCGAGGTAAATCGCATACGTAAGCTGCAGAATGCGGCTTTATCGCATGAGGCCGCCAATGGCTGAGCGGCCCGGATTTCAGCAGAAGCAGTATGCGTTCGCGGCGCATATTCGCGACCCCGAGCACGTGGCAGCGCCGGAGGGCATCGAAGACCGGCGCATGGCGATCTATCGCGACTTGTTTTTCAATAATTTGAGGAACTTGTTGTCGAACATGTTTCCGGTTCTAAAGATTCTGCACTCGAAAGAAAAGTGGGCCTCGATCATTCGACAATTCATGCAGAAACATCGCGCGGCGACGCCGTATTTCCTGCGACTGCCGCAGGAGTTCATTGAATTCCTGCAAGACGAATATCAAGCGGAAGACGACGATTTTCCGTTCCTTTTAGAACTCGCTCATTACGAATACGCCGAGCTGTCGCTATCGATTTCCGAGGATGTGAACGACCTCACCGGCGTCGATCCGGATGGCGACTTGTTAGCCAACATTCCCGTCAAATCCGAATTGACTTGCGTTTACGCCTATCAATACCCGGTACACCGAATCTCGAGTGACTATCAACCGCAGGCACCCGGAGAGCAGCCTACCTACCTGGCTGTTTATCGCCGCAGCAACGACAAAGTCGGCTTTCTCGAACTAAACCCGATGACGGCGGGCCTGCTTGAGGCCGTTGCTGCCAACGACGATGGCCTGAACGGTGAAGCCTTGTTGCGCAGGCTCGCTAAAGAAACCAATTACCCCGATGTCGACGCATTTATCGAACATGGCGTGGCGGCACTCGAAGAAATGAGACAACTCGAAATACTGACGGGCACGCGAACGCCAAACTGAGGATCCTACGAATGGACAAACTGCTCGAACTTTACAAACGCATTACGGACTGGCTGGACTGTGCCAGCAATTACGGTGCCGGCCTGTTGCTGATTCGCGTACTCATGGCGTATGAATTCGGCAAAGCTGGAATTGGGAAATTGAGTGGCAACAACTGGTTCGGCAATTATCAGGATGACTTTATTTTTCCATTTAATGTGATCCCGGTCGATATCAGCTGGTTCCTGGCCACGTGGTTCGAGATTCTCGGCGCCGTCGGTCTGTTGCTGGGGCTGTTCACCCGTTTTTGGGCGTTCACATTGATCCTGCTCAGCATCGTTGCAATCTCCGGCGTGCATTGGCCGGCCGAGTGGAGCAGCCTCGGCGAGCTGTGGGACGGGTACCGCATAACAGCGAAGAATGGGTCCGGAAACTACCGCGTACCACTGTTGTTTATTGCCATGTTAATTCCGCTATTGGTATCCGGCGCTGGTAAACTAAGTGTAGACAGTTATCTCGCCAAGCGATTCCTTAATTCCTCACAGTAGGAGGCGGCCATGCCGGCGAGTTTTGAAAAAACATTCTTGATCCTGCAGGCGTTTACAACGCTTCTCGTATTACTGATTGGTATCGGCATTCTGGCCGTCATCATCATGTACATCGTTGACGTAACTCAAACGAGTCACACGATTCGACGCAATTTCCCGGTCGTCGGACGCTTCCGCTACCTGTTCGAAAACATGGGTGAGTTTTTCCGCCAGTATTTTTTCGCGCAAGACCGCGAGGAGATGCCGTTCAATCGCGCCCAGCGATCCTGGGCGTACCGGGCGGCCAAGGGCGAAGATTCCACGGTGGCATTCGGTTCAACCCTGGACCTGAACCCGGCCGGCACGCGAATCTTCGTCAATTGCCCCTACCCTACGCTGGAACGTGACGCGGCTGAGACGGCGCCCATGCTGATTGGCCCCCACGCCGACAAGCCCTTCGAGGCAAAGTCGATCTTCAACGTATCGGCCATGAGCTACGGCGCGATATCAAAACCCGCGGTACTCGCGTTGTCGAATGGATCGCGCATGGCCGGCAACTGGCTCAATACCGGAGAAGGCGGCGTATCGCCATGGCACCTCGAGGGCGGCGCCGACATTGTTTTCCAGATTGGGACAGCCAAGTACGGCGTTCGCGACGAGAACGGCAATATCGATGACGACAAGCTGCGCGAAATTGCGAGCCACGATCAGGTCAAGATGATCGAACTCAAATTGAGCCAGGGCGCAAAACCCGGCAAGGGCGGCATCCTGCCCGGCGCCAAAGTCACCGAAGAGATTGCCAAAATCCGTCATATCCCTGCCGGGGAGGACTCGATCAGCCCGAATCGACATCCGGAAATCGATTCCGCGGAGGATCTGCTCGACATGATTAACCACATCCGCGATGTGTCCGGCCGGCCGACGGGGTTCAAAGCCGTAATTGGTGCGTATGGCTGGCTTGACGATCTGTTCAAACTGATTCGTGAACGCGGCATCGAGTGCGCACCCGACTTCATCACAGTAGATAGCGGCGACGGCGGAACGGGCGCCGCACCAATGAGCCTGATCGACAATGTCGGCCTGCCCATCAAGGAGAGCCTGCCGCTGGTTGTGGACAAGCTGAATCGATTTGGTCTGCGCGAACGTATCAAGGTAATCGCGAGCGGCAAGCTGATTAACCCGGCCGGTGCAGCATGGGCGCTCTGTGTCGGCGCGGATTTCATCAACTCGGCACGCGGTTTCATGTTTGCCCTGGGCTGCATCCAGGCATTGCAGTGCAACAAGAACACCTGCCCTACCGGCATCACCACGCACGACAAGAAACTGCAGCGCGGTCTCGTTCCGGAAGACAAGGCCGAACGAGTACGCCGCTACTCGGAAACGATGCGCAAGGAAATCGGGATCATCGCCCATTCCTGTGGCGTTCCAGAACCGCGAGGACTACGTCGTTTTCACTGCCGGATCGTGCAGGAGAACGGACGATCGATACCGCTTGATGAACTCTATCCGGATGTGGAGAGTGCCTACTCCTAAGATCGGCACCGCCGACTAGCGTTTCTTCGGCATGTACAGATCGGTAAGCGTACCCGCGTAGGCCTCTGCGGCAAATGCCACGGTCTCCGACAAGGTGGGATGCGGGTGAATGGTCATGCCAATATCGGCGGCATCGGCGCCCATCTCAATAGCAAGACCGATTTCGCTGATCAGGTCGCCGGCGTTCGGACCCACGATTGCGCCGCCGATGACACGTTTCGTGTCCTTATCCCACAGTAGCTTGGTAAATCCCTCGGAGCGGCCCAAGGCCAGCGCACGGCCACTCGCCGCCCAGGGTATCTGGGTCTTGTCGTAGTCGATTCCCTGCGCTTTTGCGTCCGTCTCCGTGACGCCAACCCAGGCTATCTCGGGATCTGTGTACGCGACAGACGGAATCACGCGGGCATCGAATGCACTTTTCTCGCCAGCCGCCACTTCGGCCGCGACCTTGGCCTCATGCGTCGCTTTATGCGCCAGCATCGGTCCAGGCACAATATCTCCAATCGCAAATATGTGCGGCACATTGGTCCGCATCTGATTATCGACATCGATGACGCCGCGCTCGTCAACGTTCACGCCCGCATTTTCTGCATCCAGTTGATCGCCATTGGCGCGACGGCCGACAGCGACCAACACTCGATCGTATACGCCTATTTCCGGCGCGTCCTTGCCCTCGAACGTCACTTCGATTCCCGGGACCGTTGGTCGCATGCCGACTACCTTGGTGGCCGTCATAATCGCCTCATACCTCGGCTTGACAATTTTCAGGAATGGTCGCAACAAATCCTTGTCGGTGCCGGGCATCAACGTATCCAGCAATTCCACAACGCTGACATCCGTGCCGAGGGCGCTGTAGACACAGGCCATCTCGAGGCCAATGATGCCGCCACCCACAACGAGCATGCGCCTGGGCAGCGGGTCGATCTCGAGCGCGCCGGTCGAATCGATGATGCGTGGATCGTCGGGTAATCCTGGCAACATCACAGGCTGAGAACCCGCGGCAATGACACACTTTTCGAACGTGACTGTCGTGTCAATATCGACACGCAATGTGTTCGCCGATGCAAACTTGGCCACACCATGAATGACGCGGACCTTGCGTTGTTTCGCAAGCTGCGTGAGCCCACCTGTCAGCTTGCCGACAACGTCGTTTTTCCAGTCGCGCAATTTCCGCGCGTCGATCTTTGGTTTGCCAAACCGCACGCCCTGATCGGCCATCGCCGCGGCATCGTCAATGACTTTCGCTGCGTGCAATAACGCTTTGGATGGAATGCATCCTACATTGAGGCACACGCCACCAATCACGTCATAGCGTTCCACCAGTATGACGTCGAGCCCCAGGTCCGCGGCACGAAACGCCGCCGTATAGCCGCCCGGACCTGACCCGATGACGACCAGTTGCGCACTGTATTCCGTCACCGGCTGGCGCCCTCCAGCAGGCCATCAACGTCGGCAAGCGCCTGGCCCAGGAATGTCGTGAAACGCACTGCAGCTGCGCCATCGATGACGCGATGATCATAGGACAGGGACAGCGGCAACATCAGGCGCGCTCTGAACTTCGAACCATTCCACACGGGCTGCATGGCCGAGCGTGAGACGCCGAGAATTGCCACTTCCGGCGCATTGACGATCGGCGTAAACGCGGTACCGCCGATTCCACCGAGACTCGAGATCGTAAAAGTCGCGCCTTGCATTTGATCGGCTTTGAGCTTGCCGTCTCGCGCCGCGGCCGACAGTGTGGCCAGTTGTTCCGCAAGTTCATAGACATCCATCTTGTCCGCATCACGAATGACGGGAACCATCAGGCCCTGTTCAGTATCCGCCGCGAATCCAAGATGACAGTATTTTTTGTAGACGAGGTTCTTGCCGTCATCCGCTAACGACGAATTGACCTTGGGATATTCTGCGAGCGCGGCGACACAGGCTTTCATTATGAATGCCAGAGGGGTTAGTGAAATCCCACGTTCGCGGGCGGGCCCTTTGAGCGTTTGGCGTTTCTCCTCGAGTTCCGTGATGTCCGCCTGGTCATGTTGTGTCACATGCGGCAGATTGATCCAGCTCGCCTGCAGCCGAGGCCCGGCAATTTTTTGAATCCTTGTCATGGGCTGCAATTCAATCTCGCCAAATTTTGCGAAATCGACACTGGGTACCTTCGGCAACGCCCCACCCGCTGGCGCCCCTGCCTTCCCGGTCAGTATCGCCTTGACGAATGCCTTGACGTCGTCCGCCCGAATTCGGTTCTTGGCACCGGAGCCTTTGACCTGTGCCAAATCGACGCCGAGTTCACGTGCCAGTTTGCGAATTGACGGGCTCGCGTGCGCGCGGGCAAATCCCGCCTCATTGATTGGCGGCAAAGCGTCCGGCGGCGATTCGACCTGCGGCTTTGCTGCAACGACGGTCGGCGTTTCGACCTGAGGCTTTGCGTCGACAGCAGGCGGCGTGTCCAACGCTGTCTCGGGCTCCTCTGCGGAACTCGCCGCAGTGGTCGGTGTTCCTCCGACCAAAGCCTCAATAATCGCGAGCGATGCACCTTCCGAGACCTTGTCACCGACTTTGACCAGCACTGACTCGATTCGACCACCAACAATTGCCGGCACATCCATCGCTGCCTTGTCCGTTTCCAGCGTGACCAGCGCGTCTTCGACCTGAATTTGATCACCCATGGAAATATGGACTTCAATGACCTCGACGTCGTCGAAGTCACCAAGATCGGGGACGACCAGCGTCTGTACACGACCCGTGCGCTGCGGTTCACCCGCAGGCCTGGCCGGAACCGAGAGAACCGTCGTATCACCGGTTGGCTCGTGCTTGAACGCCGGGGCGATGACCACCGTATCGGTCACCTGGATCGTCAGATGCCCAATGACATCGCCGCTCGATACGGTATCGCCTACCGAGACGCTGATATCCTCAATTTTGCCGTGTTCGGGCGACGGAATATCCATCGCTGCCTTGTCGGTCTCCACAGTAATGAGTCCGTCTTCCCGTTCGACCGAATCGCCCGCGGCGACCAACACCTCGATCACTTCGACGTTGTCGAAATCACCGAGATCGGGAACAACGATGTCGAAGGTCTTCGCCATTTAGAGCGTCACCGGATCACTGCGATCCGGATCGATGCGGTACTTCTCAATGGCCTGACGGACCGTCTGTTGGTCCAGAACCTTGTCGTCGGCCAGCGCTTTTAAGGCGGTTATGGCGATGTAGCGTTTGTCGACTTCGAAATGCTCGCGCAGTGCGGCGCGCGAATCGCTGCGTCCATAGCCATCCGTACCTAGCGATACGAAGCGGCCGGGAACCCAACGCTGAACCTGGTCAGGCACGATCTTCATGTAATCCGTCGCCGCAATAAACGGACCTACCTTGTCCGCGAAGCACTGCTCGACGTGAGACTTGCGGGGTTCTGATTCCGGGTGCAGCTGGTTCCAGCGCTCCGTTTTGAGTCCGTCGCGGCGCAACTCGTTAAAACTCGTCACCGACCAGACGTCGGATGGAATACCGAAGTCCTCTTCAAGCAACTTCGCAGCGCCAATCACCTCGCGCAGGATCGTACCCGAACCCATCAATTGTGCCCGTATCTTGCCCTGGCCCCCGACGTGCAACAGGTACATGCCCTTGAGTATGCCCTCCTCGATGCCCGCTGGCATCGGAGGATGCACGTAATTCTCATTCATGCAGGTGATGTAATAGAAGACGTTTTCCTGTTCGCCGATCATGCGACGCAAGCCCTCTTGAATAATAACCGCGAGCTCGTAGGCATAGGTCGGGTCGTAAGACACGCAGTTCGGCACCGTCGAGGCGTTCAGGAGGCTGTGTCCGTCCTGATGCTGCAGGCCTTCGCCGGCGAGCGTTGTGCGACCCGCCGTGCCACCGATCAGGAATCCACGCGATTGCTGATCGCCACCCGCCCAGATGAAGTCACCAATACGCTGGAATCCGAACATCGAGTAATAGATGTAAAACGGCACCATCTGCGTGTTGTGATTCGAATACGCTGTGCCGGCGGCCAACCAGGAGCAATAGGCACCGGCCTCGTTAATGCCCTCCTCGAGAATCTGTCCTTTCTTGTCCTCGCGGTAGTACATGAGTTCGCCAGCATCTTCGGGCGTGTACAACTGGCCCCTGGACGAATATATGCCCACCTGCCGGAACATGCCCTCCATGCCAAACGTGCGTGCCTCGTCGGGCACGATCGGCACAATGTGTTTGCCAACCTGCTTGTCACGCAGCAGCGCCGTCAGGATACGAACAAATGCCATCGTCGTGGACGCTTCGCGCTTGCCGGTACCATCCAGTTGTGTCTTGAAAGTCTCGAGCGGCGGTATCGGAAGAGCGGCGGCCTTCTTGCGTCGCTGCGGCAACGATCCGCCCAGCGCCCGGCGTCGTTCCATCATGTATTCAAGTTCGACGCTGTCGGCATCCGGTTTGTAATAAGGGACCTCTTCGATGTCTTTGTCCGACACCGGAATATTGAAGCGATCGCGCATTTCCTTGAGCGCATCGAGGTCCAGCTTCTTTTGTTGATGCGCGGTATTCTGACCTTCGCCCGCTGAGCCCATGCCATAGCCTTTGACGGTCTTCGCAAGGATAATCGTGGGCTGACCGGTATGGCGTATCGCCGCGTCATACGCCGCATACACTTTGATCGGATCGTGCCCACCGCGTTGCAGATGCCAGATCTCATCGTCCGACATATCGGCGACCATTGCGGCCGCGTCAGGATGTTTGCCGAAGAATTCCTTGCGCACGTAGGCGCCATCTTTCGATTTGATCGTCTGATATTCACCATCGACGGTTTCTTCCATGATCTGTCGTAGATGACCGTTTCGATCTTTCGCGAGCAACGGATCCCAACGCCCTCCCCAGATAACCTTGATGACATTCCAACCCGCACCGCCAAACGCCGCCTCGAGCTCCTGGATGATCTTGCCGTTGCCACGCACCGGTCCATCGAGGCGCTGCAGATTGCAGTTGACAACGAAAATGAGATTGTCGAGACCTTCCCGGACGGGCATCGTGATTGCGCCCATCGATTCGGGCTCGTCCATCTCGCCATCACCGAGAAAACACCAGACTTTTCGATCCGAGCGCGCGACCATTTCACGATTTTCCATGTAACGCATGAATCGCGCCTGGTAGATCGCCATCATCGGGCCGAGACCCATGGACACGGTCGGAAATTGCCAGAAATCGGGCATCAGCCACGGATGCGGATACGACGACAGACCACCGCCACCAACCTCGCGGCGAAACCGATTCAAGTCGGCTTCGGTCATCCGCCCCTCGAGATAGGCGCGCGCGTAAATACCCGGCGATGAATGGCCCTGGAAAAACACCATGTCGCCCTGCTGTTTGTCGGTCGGTGCGCGCCAGAAATGATTGAAACCCACTTCGTAGAGTGTTGCCGACGACGCATAACTCGAGATGTGCCCGCCGTACTCCGTACTGATGCGATTGGCTTGTACCACCATCGCCATCGCATTCCAGCGTATATAGGCCTCGAGTCGTCGTTCCAGTGAACGATCACCTGGGTATTCGGGCTGTCGCCCCGTCGCGATAGTATTCAGGTACGCCGTGTTGGGGCTGTACGGCAGGTACGCGCCAGAGCGGCGCGCGAAGTCGATCATCTGGTTGAGCAGAAAGTGTGCCCGCTCCGGACCGTGCTGGCTCAGCACTGAATCGATAGACTCGACCCACTCACTGGTCTCGATCGGATCAATATCGTCGAAAGGATTGAAACTACTCATAAATCATCCACAATACGTAAACCGCAATCGCGGCAGGCGCGTGTATCCGCATATTGGGGGCGTCATATTCGACGTTTGTGCGTTGCCGGTCAAGCAATCACCAAGGAATTCATAGATATGCACGAACTTTTGCCGCAATCACCCGATCTCCGCATCACGCAAAAGACGGGCCGGGTCGATGCGAAGACGCTGCAGGCTATCGATCAGCTGGTCCTGATCCTGCCAAAACGGCCCAAACCCGCGCTGTGGAACACGATCCCGCAAGGCAGCAGGCTCAAGGCCGCGATGGGCAAACGCGACAGCGGTGATATTCCTGCTCTCCAGACCCGACTCGCGAACAAACGGCAAACGCTCGTCGTGGCGGCAACAGTTTCAGCGGATACCAGCGCTTTCAAGCTGTTGACGGTTTCGCGCAAACTTGTTGCCGCTGCAGCCACTGAAAAAGCCGGCACTTTGGGCATTCTTGCGGCTGGCTTCGACGCCAACGATCAGCAGACGATTTGCAGAGCTGTTTGCGCTGCCGCGCTCGCCGCCGGCTTCAGTCTGCCGACCTACAAGAGCGAGACGCCGCCCGCCAGGATCAAGAGCATACGTGTCATCGGCCTGACGCAGAAAATTGACCTGGCGCGCATCCATGCCGAGGCCAGCGGCAATAATATCGCCCGCTGGTTGACGACGATGCCACCGAACAAACTCAACGCTGCGAATTACGCGGACATGCTCAAGGACCTTGCGACCCGAAACGGCTGGGATTACAAACGACTTTCGACAAAGGAACTGGCGAAGGTTGGCGCAGGCGCTTTTCTTGCCGTTGCGCAGGGCAATGATAATGACAGCGCTTCCATTGTTCGATTGCGTTATCGACCCGGCGCGAAAAGTTCCAAACCCGAGCTAAGCCTCGTGGGCAAAGGCGTGATTTTTGATACGGGTGGCACCAACCTCAAACCATTCAAGTCCATGCTCGACATGCACGGCGACATGCAAGGAAGCGCGGTGGCAGTCGGTACCCTGCTCGCGATCACTCAGCTCAAGCTGCCGATGCCTGTTGATTGCTGGCTGGCGATTACCGAAAACCGTACCGGACCGAACGCGTACAAGTCACAAGACGTAGTCACCGCCGCCAATGGCAAGACGATCCAGACCATTCATACGGATGCGGAAGGACGAATGGTTCTCGCCGATACGCTGACGCTTGCGAGCCGCGAGAAACCCGCGCTCATGATGGACTTCGCCACACTGACCGGCGCGGTAGTGAATGCGATTACGACACGCTACAGTGGCGTTTTCACCAATCGTGCCGAGTGGCATCCGCGCTTGAAGCGTACGGGCCAGAATTGTGGCGAACGCGTCTGGCCGTTCCCTATTGGCAAGGAATTCCTGTCAGATCTTGAGAGTGACGTCGCGGACATCATGCAATGCTCGCCGAATCCCACTGGCGACCACATTCTCGCCGCCAGTTTTCTTGCAGAATTTGTCGAGAACGATACGCCGTGGGTGCACCTGGATCTCGCCGCAAGCGACAGCAAAGGAGGCCTGGCGCACATTCCCAGCGAGGTAACTGGATTCGGCGTCCGCTACACAATGAGCCTGCTGCTCGACGAAAAGATTTTGCAATGAGCAATGATCCCCGCATGGCGGATCGCTTTCGTGGCTTCCTGCCCGTTGTTGTCGACGTTGAAACCGGTGGTTTCAATAGCAAGACTGATGCGTTACTCGAGATCGCCGCCGTGCTGGTGGACTTTGGTGACGGTGGCATACTGACGCGCGGTGAGACTATTCGCTTTCACGTCAAACCATTTGAGGGCGCAAATCTGGAACCCGCATCGCTCGCGATTAACGGTATTGACCCACACCATCCTTTGCGACCGGCGATCGACGAACGTGATGCGCTACAACGCCTGTTTCGCAACGTGAGAAAGGCCGTAAGTGACGCTGCTTGCAGCAGGGCGATTCTCGTTGGCCACAATGCTGCTTTCGATCTCGGCTTTCTGAACGAGGCCATCGCGCGAACTGAGATCAAGCGCAATCCGTTTCATCCGTTTAGTTGTTTCGATACCGCAACACTGTGTGGCGTGGCCTTCGGCCAAACGGTGCTGGCGCGTGCTGTCGCAGCCGCGGGATTCGAATGGGACGAGGAGTCCGCTCACTCGGCCGCCTACGACGCAGAAATAACCGCGGACCTGTTCTGCGAAATCGTCAACCGGTTTCAACCCGTGTATGACACCAGAGTGTAGGCGCGTTCTTGTGGGAGGGGGCTTGTGGGAGGCCGCCATGCGGGCGACCGGGATGTTTGTGGTCACTCGTCCAGATCGTCGAAGAGTTTCTTCAACTCACCGGAGTTGTACATCTCCAGAACAATATCCGCGCCACCGACCAGCTCACCATTGACGTAGAGCTGCGGAAACGTTGGCCAATTTGAGTAGGTCTTGAGACCCTCTCGAATCTCCTGGTCTTCAAATATATTGACGAAAGCGAACGGCTTGCCAATCGAGTTCATTGCAGCAACGACCTGGCCGGAAAAACCGCATTGCGGAAAGTCGGGTGTGCCTTTCATGTACAACAGCACCTCGTGTGACTTGAGCTGCTCTTCAATTCTCTGTGTTACGTCCACACCAGGTATCCTCTACTTTGGGTATTCCACGTTTATCTGATTGTCGACGGCTTTGACACCGTCGGTACTAATCGCAATCTTTTCCGCTTCCTCTCGCGCCGCATAACTGGCCACGGTGCCCGAGAGTGTCACTTTAGCACCGGACGTCTGTACATCGATGTCGAACAGGCTGACCAGCGGGTCCGCTGCATACCGGCTTCTGACCCGGGCAGTAATCGCCGAGTCCGAGGCTTGCTGCGACTGGCTGGGGCCGCTCTCGTCGATAGAACTGCCACCCGACGAACCCGTCATCATCAGGCCGGAACATCCCGACAAGATGATGCCGACCAGCAGAATTTCAAGAACCCGCATGCACTTCCTCCGTCCATCGCGTTGATTTTACCCTATAATGGCCGCTGCGAACTCGGAGAGCGAACCATGAATCCCTTGAAAAGCATTCCTGGCACAATCATCAGCGGAATCGTCCTGGCCGTCATTCTTGCACTGGTAACAAAAGGCGACCATTTGGTCATTAATCCGGAACTCTCAATCATTCTCTGGTTGCACGTTCTGGCAGGCATCACCTGGATCGGTCTGCTCTATTACTTCAATTTTGTCCAGGTGCCCGCACTCGGCGAGGCAATGAGCGATGACGGCGGACCGGGTGGCGCAGGCATCACCAAATACGTTGCGCCGCGCGCACTGTGGTGGTTTCGCTGGAGCGCCCTGGTGACCTGGCTAACCGGCGCCGCTTACCTGTTGCGTACCGGCCAACTGGACGATGCCTTTGCGCTCGGCATGATGGGCGAATCGACTAACGTTTATGCAATGACCATTGGCATCGGCGCATGGCTCGGCACCATCATGTTGTTCAATGTGTGGGTACTGATCTGGCCGAATCAGAAAAAGATCCTTGGCATGGTCGAGGCAACCGCCGAGGAAATTGCGAAAGCCAAAAACACGGCATTACTCGCGTCGCGCTCGAATACATTGATGTCTATTCCGCTGGTGATGAGCATGGTAGGCGCTCACCACGGTTTCTTCATGTAAGAAGCATCCGTCAGCGAGGTCGATACAGGCTGATTTTCAAGG
>Ga0209988_10001760_pt1 | contig 14182 bp, 16 predicted proteins | sample N075metaG_FD_183115 | JGI IMG/M metagenome (GOLD analysis project Ga0209988, IMG submission 183115) | Deep subsurface microbial communities from Kermadec Trench to uncover new lineages of life (NeLLi) - N075 metaG (SPAdes) (version 2) | ecosystem: Environmental > Aquatic > Marine > Ocean trench... | reverse complement strand
CTTGAAGTAGAGCAGCGGCTGCAACATCCGGTGGCAGGCGGGATCGCGGTCATGGACCGCCACGATATCGGCCCGCCCGGCCGCGCCCATATACGGATCGGCGGCGTAGGCCGCGTCCGCCATCTCACGCAGCAGCAGCGGCGACATCTCCGGCGACGAGAGTTTCTGCGCCAGCCGATAGCTCAGCGCGTGTTCCAGGGTATTGTGATGCAACACGACCGAATGGGCGAGGCTGGCCATGAACGGCTCCTCGGCCGCCAGCACCTCGGCTTCCGTGCGCATCTGGAGCCAGACAGGATCAACCTTCTTCAGGCCAGCCTTGAGCTTCGATTCCGAGGTCATCGGCGTTTCTCCGATCCGTCGCTTGCAAAGTTTCGCGTGATCTTCTGAAATGGACATAGACAGGCATGAGCGGGATTTCCACAAATGGATGCGGGAAAACTGAAAGAATTTCGGAAAACGTTGCATACGCTCGCGGCGCAGATTCGCGCGGCCGATGCGGAAACCGAGGGCGAAAGGGCGCCGGTTGAACTGGATCAGCAGGCGGTCGGCAGGCTCAGCAGGATGGATGCGCTTCAGGTCCAGGCGATGGCGCTGGAAACCTCTCGCCGCCGCGGAGTGGAATTGCGGCGGATTGCAACCGCCCTCGCGCGCATCGACGAGGGGGAGTATGGCTATTGCCTTGAATGCGGGGAGGAAATTGCGGTGCGCCGGCTCGAACTCGCCCCGGCGGCACCGCTCTGTATCGGCTGCGCCTCGGGTAAATGACCTGCGGCGGTGCGGTAGCCCCTCAGACCGAACGGGGCGGAGACAGCTCGAAATAATGCACCACGAGCCGGACAGCGCCACCGGTGAAATCGGCCCCCGCGGCCGTCAGCAGCAGCGATGATCCGCCAAAATAGGCCAGCGGCGACCCGGTGACGCCATGCGCGAAGGCATTGAAGCCGACGCCAATACCGGAGCCGTACCGATCCGGGCTGCCGGTGACGCCCAGCGACCAGGAGGTCGCGCCCGTTATACCCTCGGTCACGCGCCCGGTCACGCCCAGAACGATGGCCTTGTCGGGGATAAAGGGCGTCGTCTCCGACGTGCTCCCGGCCGCAACGGTATGATCGATCTCGACCTGCCGCAGCGCGGTGAGAGCCCCGCCCGGCGATGTCGGTTGGGACGTGACCTGCCAGTCGGCGCCGTCATAAACGGCGAAACCCGAGGCGCTCGCGACCCACAGCCGCCACCCCGCCCATGGGGCAATGAAGTCCCACCCCCCGTTCAGGAAGACCGCGACGTTGCCGTCTTGCCCGGTCCAGTCACCGGTCGCACCGGAGGGGACGAGATGCGCGTCGCCCTCGCCCGGGGCCACGGGTGGCGACGCCAGCGCCATCGTCTCGACGCGCGCCGCCGCCACCACGTCGAGCCGCGCCAGCGCCTCGTTCATCGTGACATGCTTCTGGGCCTGCGCCGCATCGAGGAACGGCAGGCCAATTCGCGGAGAATTACTCATCGGTGATCAAGACCCTTTCTGGTCCATAGCCAAAGGAAGTCGAGAGCTGCGCGACGCGCACCTCCAGCGTCGATCCGGCCCCATCCGCCGTCTGCATCGCCGCGGTGTAGACAAAGCCCGGTGCAGAGACCTCCACCTCGCGCAACATCACCCCGCCGTTCAGCAGCCGTACACGATAGGCTTCGCGGTCCTCGGTCAGCGGAATCTCGACGCTTTCCCAGCTATCGGTTCCATAGCGCCCGGTCCTGATCCATCCCAGGGCCAGGTCGCCCGTCGCCACATCGCGCCGGGCCGACAGATGGGCCGGCGCGAAGGGCCGCAGCCCAACGCCCGAGAACGTCTCGACCGAGTGGACATAGCTGAGATGCGACGGTGCGAAGCGCGAGGGCCCGACGCGATAGTGCCTGGGCAGCCCGCGCTCGTCCGGCGTCATCGGCAGGGGAACGACGGCACTGTCGAGCAGCACGAACCGCGCACCGGCGGCGATCTCCGTGTCGCTGAGCGCACCGGTCCCGCGCTGCCCGCGCAACAGGGTCGACAGCAGATACTCGCCGGGCGCGGTCAGAACCGCCGCGCGGAATTGCACGATCTCCCACTGACCGGGCGCATACTCCAGAGCCGCCAGATTGGCACCGTTCAGGACGCGCAACCGGTCGGCCGATTCCATCGGCCCAGGCGCAGTCGAACTGCGGCCCGCGCAACGCCTCCGGGTTGGCCGCCGAGACCAGCATGGCCTCGGCCCCGTTGGGCCAGATCAACCGCTTCTGGCTGATCTTCAGTTCCGGGCGGCGGTCCGGCGGCGAGGTCGCCAGCAGGCCGGATTCGCCCTCCACCATCACCGCCCGGACCTGGTCGATGGTCTCGCCGATCAGCGCCACCCGCCGCGACCGGCCGGCAGAGAGCGGCATCGCCCCCTCCACCTGCGCCCGGATCCATTCCGCCCCGGCGCGGGTCTTGCCCGCGCCGCGGCCGCCCAGGATCACCCAGGTCTGCCAGTCGCCCTCGGGCTCGATCTGGTGCCGCGGGTGGGCCCAGATGTCCCACAGCCACGGCATCCCCGCCAGCGCGTTCGAAGACAACCCGTCGAGGAACGCGCCCCGCTCCGCCTCATCCAGCGAGGCGATCAAGGCGGCAGGCGATTTCGGCTCGGGCCTGGACAAGATCGATCACTCCCTCTCCGGTCCGCTGCTTGTCGGCCTCGCGCATCAGCTTGGCTTCCACGTCCAGCACGGTTTGCAGGGCTTTCTGGTTCTGCCGGATCAGCTCGTTCAGAGCCTTGACCCGGTTTTCGTCGGTTTCGGTATCCATGGCAGCCTGTAGGCGATCGATCTCGCCATCCAGACTGCGCGACAGGCCGGCAAAGAGCTTCCGCGCACGGGCCAGGATCGACAGGTTCACTGCCGCCTGGTCCGCGCTCGCACCCCCCCACCGACCGAGTTCATCGGTCGTTCTCACGTGTGGTGCCTTTCACTGATTGAACCACCGGAAACGACAAAGGCGGGCCCCCCGGCCCGCCCGTTCACACCATTTCCAGCGTGCTGTAATATCTACCCGACAGCGTTCGCAGAGTCAAGAAAATTCTTCGAGTATTTTATGAAAAAATTCTGTTAACACATTGTTAAGGTTTTAAATTCTTCTCGATACGTCTCCAGGCCGCCACGTTGCGGTTGTGCTGCTTGAGCGTTTCGGCGAAGGCATGCCCGCCGGTGCCATCGGCGACGAAATAGAGGAAATCCGTTTCCTCCGGGTTAACCACCGCCATGATCGCATCCCGCCCCGGGGCCGCGATCGGCGTCGGCGGCAGCCCGCCGATCAGATAGGTATTGTAGGGTGTCGCCCGATCCAGCTCCGAGCGCCGCAGCCCCCGCTTCAGCACCTCCTTGCCTTCCGTAATGCCGTAAACCACCGTCGGGTCCGATTGCAGCATCATCCCCCGCCTCAGCCGGTTGACGAAGACCGAGGCCACCCGGGCCCGCTCGTCCGCCACCCCGGTCTCCTTCTCGACGATCGAGGCCAGCACCAGCACCTCCTCCGGGCTGGCCAGCGGCAGGCCGTCGGCGCGCTTGCCCCAGGCTTCCGCCAGCACCGCCGCCTGCGCCTCCGCCATGCGCTTCAAGACATCGCCCCGGCTCTGGTTGCGCTGGATGAAATAGGTGTTCGGCGCCAAGCTGCCCTCCGGCGGAACCTCGGCGATCTCGCCGGTCAGGATTGTGCTGGCGCGCAGGATCTCGACGATCTGATAGCTGGTCAGCCCCTCGGCCACGGTCACCTTGTGCTCGATCGTCTCGCCGCTGACCAGCATCGCCAGCACCTCCTCCATCGAGACCCCGGCCGGGATCAGATACTCGCCATAGCGGATCGCCCTGTCCTCGCGCCGGTAGCGCGCCCCCAGCCGGAACAGAAATTCGTTGCCGATCGCCCCGTGCAGCGCCAGCAGCCGCGAGGTGTCCTTCAGCGCCGCCCCCTTGGGCAGCACCACGATCACCTCTTCGCGCAACGGCCCCGGCGCCGAAAATTCGCGTTTTGCGAATCCGATCGCCACCAGAAGAACGATTCCGGCGACGATCAGGATCGAGATGGTGTTCGCCGCCATGTTGCGCATGCGTCGCTCCAACCCAGCCTCAGTCGACCCGGCCGAAGATCACCGAGGCATTGGTGCCGCCGAAACCGAACGAGTTCGACAGAACCACATTGATCTCCCGCTCCACCTTCTTCAGCGGCGCCAGGTCGATCTCGGTTTCGACCGAGGGCTCTTCCAGGTTCAGCGTCGGCGGCGCCACCTGGTCGCGAATCGCCAGGATCGAGAAGATCGCCTCGATCGCGCCGGCCGCGCCCAGCAGATGCCCGGTCGAGGATTTCGTCGACGACATCGTCACCCCGCCGACGTGGTTGCCCAACAGCCGCGTCACCGCGCCCAGTTCGATCTCGTCGCCAAGCGGCGTCGAGGTGCCATGCGCGTTGATATAGTCGATGGCGCCCACCTCCAGCCCCGCGTTGCGCAGCGCGGCCGACATCGAGCGGAATCCGCCCTCGCCGTCGGGCGCCGGCGAGGTGATGTGAAAGGCATCCCCCGATAGTCCGTAGCCCAGCACCTCGGCATAAATTTTAGCACCGCGCTTCACCGCGTGCTCGAACTCCTCCAGCACGACGATCCCCGCGCCCTCGCCCATGACGAACCCGTCGCGCCCCTTGTCATAGGGCCGCGAAGCGCGCTTCGGCGTATCGTTGTAGTGTGTCGACAACGCCTTGCAGGCGGCAAAGCCCGCGACCGAGATTTCGCAGACCGGGCTCTCCGCCCCGCCCGCGACCATCACATCGGCGTCGCCCAGCACGATCAGCCGCGCCGCGTCGCCAATGGCGTGGGCGCCGGTCGAACAGGCCGTCACCACCGCATGATTCGGCCCCTTGAAGCCGTATTTGATCGAAACCTGCCCCGAGCACAGATTGATCAGCGCCCCCGGGATGAAGAAGGGCGAGACCCGGCGCGGCCCGCGCTCCTTCAACGTCACCGCCGTCGCGGCGATGGTTTCGAGCCCGCCGATGCCGGAGCCGATCATCACCCCGGTGCGTTGCCGGCTCTCCTCGTCCTCCGGCTTCCAGCCGGCATCTTCCACCGCCTGCTCGGCAGCGCACAGCGAGTAGGTGATGAACCGGCCGACCTTGCGCTGCTCCTTCGGCGCGACCCACTGGTCGGCATCGAAGGTGCCGTCGCTGCCGTCGCCCAGGGGGATCTCGCAGGCGATCTGGCAGGTCAGGTTCGAGGCATCGAAATGCTCGATGCGCCCGGCGCCCGATTCTCCCGCAAGCAGCCGCTCCCAGGTCTTCTCGACCCCGCAGGCCAATGGCGAAAGCATTCCCAGACCGGTGATGACAACTCGGCGCATGTCAGGCTCCTGTCTCGTTTTCCCTCGGCCGATAGCTACCCGCACCCCGAACCGCATCGCGATCCGCATTCGGTGCAACTCTGACCGGCTCGCACAGAATTCATACCCAACCAGCACGCAGGCTGACAAACAAAAACGCGGCTCCCGGTCACCCGATCGCCGCGCCTGCAACCTAATCGGCCAGTTTTACGCCGATTTTTCCGTGATGAATTTCACCGCATCACCGAAGGTCTGGATGCTTTCAGCGGCGTCGTCCGGGATCTCGATGCCGAACTCTTCCTCGAAGGCCATTACCAGCTCGACGGTATCCAGGCTGTCAGCACCCAGATCGTCGATGAAGCTGGCGCCCACGATCACCTTGTCTTCCTCGACGCCGAGATGCTCGACAACGATTTTCCTGACCCGATCCGCGATGTCGCTCATATCCGCTCCTGTTCTTCGGGCGCCTTGGGCCCGTTGGTTGATTGTGTCTCAGAGGCCCCATCGCGTCTCAACGCGGCCCGTCCGGAATTTCTCGCGCGTTCCTTAGCACACCTGTCGCCCAGCGCAAATTCAGAATGTTCGGGTCAGATCATCGCCATCCCGCCATTCACATGAATCGTCTGCCCGGTCACATAGGCCGCCTCGTCGGACGCCAGATAGACCGCCGCCGAGGCGATCTCGTCCGCGGTCCCCATCCGTCGCGCCGGAATCGCGCCCAGAAGCTTGGCTTTCTGATCGTCGTTCAGCTTGTCGGTCATCGCCGTGGCGATGAAGCCCGGCGCGATGCAATTCACCGTGATCCCGCGTGAGCCGACCTCGGCCGCCAGCGATTTCGACATGCCGATCATCCCCGCCTTGGCGGCGGCATAATTGCCCTGCCCCGGGTTGCCGGTGACGCCGACGATCGAGGTGATGCCGATGATCCGCCCCCAGCGCTGTTTCATCATGGGGCGCAGCACCGCGCGGCTCAGCCGGAAGGTGGCGGTCAGGTTCACGCCGATCACCTGATCCCATTCCTCGTCCGACATGCGCATGAACAGGTTGTCGCGCGTCATGCCGGCATTGTTGACCAGGATGTCCAGCCCGCCCATCGCCTCGGCCGCCTGTTTCGGCAATGCCGCCAGCGCCGCCGCGTCCGACAGGTCGCACGGGCACACATGCGCCCGCTCGCCCAACTCGGCGGCCAGCGCCTCCAGCGGCCCGGTCCGGGTGCCGGACAACGCCACCGTCGCGCCCTGCCCATGCAATTGGCGCGCGATCGCCCCGCCGATGCCGCCACTGGCGCCGGTCACCAGCGCGCTCTTGCCCGTCAGATCGAACATCAGCGTCTCCCTCAGCCTGCCAGCGCCTCGGCCAGCGTTTTCACATCCGCGGCGGTATTGACCACACTCGTCGCCAGCGCCCGGTCGATCCGGCGCGCCATGCCGCTCAGCGCCTTGCCCGCCCCGATCTCGACCAGCTCGGTCACGCCGTGTCCGGCCAGCCACAGCACCGATTCCCGCCAGCGCACCGGGCTCGTCACCTGCGCGACCAGAAGCCGCCTGATCTCAGCCGGATCGCTCACCGCCTCGGCCCGCACATTGGCCACCAGCGGCACCCTCGGCGCGGCGATCTCGACATTGGCCAGCGCCTCCGCCATCACCTCCGCCGCGGGCTGCATCAGCGAGCAGTGGAAGGGCGCCGAGACCGGCAGCAGCAGGGCCCGCCGCGCGCCCTTGCCCTTGGCGATCCCGATCGCCCGCTCGACCGCCGCCTTGTGCCCCGAAACCACCACCTGGCCCGGGTCATTGTCGTTCGCCGCCTGGCAGACCTCGCCTTCCGCCGCCTCTTCCGCCACCGCCCGCGCGGTCTCGAAATCCAGCCCCAGCAGTGCCGCCATCGCGCCCACGCCCACCGGCACCGCCGCCTGCATCGCCCGCCCGCGGGTCCGCAGCAGCCGCGCCGTGTCAGCCACGCTCAGCGCCCCCGCCGCGCACAGCGCCGAATACTCGCCCAGCGAATGCCCGGCCACGAACCGCGCCGCCTCGACGCTCACGCCCTCCGCCTCCAGCGCCCGCATCGCCGCGATCGAGGTCGCCATCAGGGCCGGCTGGGCGTTCGCCGTCAGGGTCAGCTCGTCGATCGGTCCATCCCAGATCAGCGCACTCAGCTTCTCGCCCAGTGCCTCGTCAACCTCGTCGAACACCGCCGCCGCGTCCCGGTAGGCCGCCGCCAGGTCCCGCCCCATGCCGACCGCCTGGGCGCCCTGCCCGGGAAAGGTGAAGGCTCGCATTTCTTTCCCCCGTCACTCACTATCCGCTACCTGCGCCAGCCGTACCGGCGATGTCAAGCCAACCGCAGGCGGCCCCACAGGTTGGCCTTGCATTCCCCCCTCCCGGCGCGTATACGCGCGCTCTCTCCCGAGGTTAACTGATCGCGTCGCCTCTCGTATACGGGTTCGGGAGATTGGCCCCCGTGTTTTGAAGCGCGCCGGAACAAGAAGGACGTGACAATGGCTCTCTACGAGCATGTCTTCATTGCGCGTCAGGACCTCTCCAACGCCCAGGCGGAAGGTCTTGTCGAGCATTTCAGCCAAATCCTCAAGGACAATGGCGGCACCGTGAACGGCACCGAGTACTGGGGCCTGCGCACGCTTGCCTACAAGATCAACAAGAACCGCAAGGGCCATTACGGCTTCATGCGCACCGACGCGCCGTCCGCGGCGGTCAAGGAGATGGAGCGCCTGATGGGCCTGCACGACGACATCATGCGCGTGCTCACCATCAAGGTCGAGGCTCACGAGGAAGGCCCCAGCGCCGTCATCCAGGCCAAGAACAGCCGCGACGAGCGGGGCGGCCGTGGCGGCTTCCGTGGCGACCGTGGCGGTTTCCGCGGCGATCGCGGCCCCCGTGGTGATCGCGGTGGTGACCGTGGTGATCGCGGTGGTGATCGCGGTGGTGACCGTGGTGGTGACCGTGGCGCCGACCGTCCGAAGACCGAAAGCCGGGAGGGAACGTCCTGATGGCTCGCACACCGTTTTTCCGCCGCCGCAAGTCCTGTCCCTTCTCGGGCCAGAACGCGCCGAAGATCGACTACAAGGATGTGAGGCTGCTGCAGCGTTACATCTCGGAGAGGGGCAAGATCGTGCCCTCGCGCATCACCGCCGTTTCGGCCAAGAAGCAGCGTGAACTGGCCCGTGCAATCAAGCGCGCCCGTTTCCTCGCGCTTCTGCCCTACGCGGTCCAGTAAGGGAGGGGTCCACAATGGAAATCGTTCTCCTGCAACGCATCGAGAAACTCGGCCAGATGGGCGACGTGGTCTCGGTCAAGGACGGCTACGCCCGCAACTTCCTCCTGCCCCTGGGCAAGGCGTTGCGCGCCACCAAGTCGAACCTGGTGCGCTTCGAGACCGAGCGCGCCCAGCTCGAGGTCCGCAACCTCGAACAGCGCGGCGAGGCCGAGGCGGCCGCCGCGAAGCTCAACGGCCAGCAGTTCGTCATCATCCGCCAGGCCTCCGAGGCGGGCTCGCTCTATGGCTCGGTCACCTCGCGCGATGTCGCCGAGATCGCGACCGAGGGCGGCTTCACGATCGAGCGCGGCCAGGTCGTCCTCGACCGCCCGGTCAAGGAGCTCGGCCTGCACCCGGTCCGGGTCGTCCTGCACCCGGAGGTCGCGGCCACCATCAGCGTCAACGTCGCCCGGTCCAAGGAAGAGGCCACGCTTCAGGCGACGGGCAAGTCGATCCAGGACCTGCGGGCCGAGGAAGACACCGCCGCCGAGTTCGAGATCGCCGAGCTGTTCGACGACATCGGCGGCGCCGCGGACGACGAGGGCGAAAGCCCGCTGGTCGGGGGCGAAAGCACGCTGATCGAGGAACCCAAGACCGGATGACCCGGGGGTGATCCGGGGATTCCCCGCATCGCTGCAAATACCGCACCGCGCCTCACTCCGGGGCGCGGTGTTTTCTATCGCCGGTCGCCCCGGCGTTTTCCTCAAAGCCGTCCACAGACATATCAACAAGAATTTTTTTCCCCACCGGGCGCCGCATTGAGCAAGCCTTTCAATGACCTAGGAAATTTGTCCCCTTAGTTATTCACAAACTACCAAATTCTGTCCCCAAGTTAGACCGGTGTTCGTTTTTTGTTCACGTGTGCGCCGGGCGCTGTATGATGCATCGATCTTGCCTCAGTTCGGGGGATTCTGATTCATGGCAGACGGCGCAAAAGTCGCGGCAACGCAGTTGCAACCCAGCAATATCGAGGCCGAGCAGGCCCTGCTGGGGGCGCTTCTTCTCAACAACGAGGTGTTCGACCGGATCGATCCGATCGTCAAGCCGCACCATTTCTACGAACCGGTGCACGGCCGGATCTTCGAAATCGCCTCGCGCCGGATCCAGAAGAACGCCCTCGCATCGCCGGTGACGCTGAAGCCCTTCCTCGCCGATGACGAGGGGTTGCAGGAACTCGGCGGCACCGACTACCTCGCGCGCCTCGCCGGCGCCACCATTTCCATCGTCGCGGCGCGCGATTACGCCGAGACGATCCGCGACCTGGCGCTGCGCCGCGATCTCGTCCAGATCGGCGAGGAGATCATGGCGCGCGCCGCAACCTTCGACACCGAGGCGGAACCCGCCGAGCAGATAACAGAGGCCGAACAGGCCCTTTACACGCTGGCCGAGAGTGGCAACAGGGAAGGAGGATTCATAAATTTCGCCGCTGCGGCCACCGCTGCCGCGAACGTGGTGAACGCTGCCTTCCAGAGGGGCGGCGGCCTGGCCGGAATTTCCTCGGGCCTGCACGAGCTCGACTACAAGCTCGGCGGCTTCAGGAATTCCGACCTTATCATTCTCGCGGGACGCCCATCGATGGGCAAGACGGCGCTCGCTACGAACATCGCTTTCGACATCGCCCGCAAATACAAGAAGGGAACCAGACCAGACGGGACGGAGGGAGCGATCGCGGGGGGCGTCGTCGGTTTTTTTTCCCTCGAAATGTCATCGGAACAGCTCGCCAACCGTATCCTCGCGGCTGAATCCCGGATCAAGAGCCACGAGCTTCTCTCCGGCCGCCTGCAGGAGGATGAATTCCGCCGCTTCCTCGAGGTTGCCCGCGAACTGGAGAAGACCCCGCTCTATATCGACGACACCCCGGCCCTGCCGATCTCCTCGCTGGCGGCGCGCGCCCGCCGACTCAAGCGCCAGCATGGCCTCGACGTGCTGGTGATCGACTATCTCCAGCTTGTCCGCCCGGCCTCGAACCGCAACGACGGCCGCGTTCAGGAGGTCACCGAGATCACCCAGGGCCTGAAGGCCATCGCCAAGGAACTGGACATTCCGGTGATCGCGCTGTCGCAGCTCTCGCGCAAGGTCGAGGACCGCGACGACAAGCGCCCGCAACTCGCCGACCTGCGCGAATCGGGCTCGATCGAACAGGACGCCGACGTGGTCATGTTCGTCTATCGCGAGGAGTACTACCACGACCGCCTGAAGCCCCCCGAGGACAGCGACAAGTTCCCCGAATGGCAGCAGAAGGCCGAGCGGCTGCACGGCCGCGCCGAGATCATCATCGGCAAGCAGCGCCACGGCCCGATCGGCAACGTCGACCTGCATTTCGAGGGCAAGTTCACCAAGTTCTCCGATCCGGTACGCGAAACCGCGGGCTACGACCCGGACTTCTCGTGACGCTCAGCGGCGATTTCAAGCAAAGTGGGTTCACTTCGCGACTCGGAAATCGCGGCAAACCATAGGTTAGAGCATGAGCCATGAGTCGGAGATCATGGATCTTGCTCTAAGCGCCGATCTCGCCATCGATCTCGGCGCCATCGCCGCCAACTGGCGCGCCCTCGACGCCCTGTCCGCGCCCGAGGTCGAGACCGCCGCCGTGGTCAAGGCCGACGCCTATGGCTGCGGCGCCGCCGAGGCCGGCCCGGCGCTGGCCCGCGCCGGCGCCCGCACCTTCTTCGTCGCCCTGCCCGACGAGGGCGTGTCCCTGCGCCAGGCCCTCGGCCCTGACCCCACCATCTACATCCTCGGCGGCTACGCGCCCCCCTCCCCACCCCACACAACGCAGTCCCCTCCACCCTCTGGGGGGAGGGTTAGGGAGGGGGTCCGAATCGAACCGGACCACCACCTCTACACCACCCACAACCTCCGCCCGATCCTCAACAGCGCCGCCCAGGCCACCGCCTGGTTCCGCGACCATGCCGGCACCGCCTGCGCCATCCAGCTCGACACCGGCATGAACCGCCTCGGCATGGAGGCGGCCGAATTCGCCTCCCTCGGTCCCTTGCCCCCCGCCGTCCAACTGGTCATGAGCCACCTCGCCTGCGCCGACGAGCCCGGCCACCCCCAGAACCCGGCCCAGCTCGCCGAATTCACCCGCCTGACCGAAGCCCTTCCCGGCATCCCCCGCTCGTTCGCCGCCACCGCCGGCATCCTGCTCGGCCCGGACTACCACTTCGACATGACGCGGCCCGGCATCGGCCTCTATGGCGGCTGGCCCTTCAGCGCCGCCCGGCCCGTCGTCTCACTCCACCTCCCCATCATCCAGATCCGCGACGTCGCCCCCGGCGAGGCGGTCGGCTACGGCGCCACCTGGCGAGCCACCCGCCCCTCGCGCATCGCCACCCTGTCGGGCGGTTATGCCGACGGGCTGATCCGCGCCTTGGGCGGCGGCACCGCTATGGGCTATCTCGCCGGCCAACCCCTGCCCTTCGCCGGCCGGGTCTCGATGGACCTGATCACCCTCGACGTGACCGGCTGCCCCGCGGCCGCCCCCGGCGCGATGGTCGAGCTTCTTGGCCCGCACCAGAGCATCGACGACCTCGCCGCCGCGGCCGGCACCATCGGCCACGAAATTCTCACCTCTCTTGGAAGCCGCTACCGACGGCGCTATACGGGAGCCTGAACACAGGCTGCGGTCATCTGGCCGACCCTCTCCGCTAGCATCCCCACCCCTTGGACGGGGGAGGGACAGAGTGGGGGTCAGCCGCGCCCGCGACAAGAACCGGAGCACGAGCAGATGCCCATCCTTCCCGTTGTGCAGGGCTTCGCCGCCTCGATCGGCGCGACCGTCCTCTGGCTCTGCCAGGCGACCGGCGCGCTCTCCGCCTTCGCCGTCTCCGGCGTCAGCCATGTTTTCCGCCCGCCCTGGTACCCGGCCGAGATCGGGCACCAGCTCCTGCGCATCGGCTTCTTCTCGCTGCCGGTGGTCGGCATGACCGCGCTCTTCACCGGCGGCGCGCTGGCGTTGCAGATCTTCGCCGGCGGCTCGCGCTTCAACGCCGAGAGCGTGGTGCCCTCGATCGTCGCCATCGCCATCACCCGCGAGCTCGGCCCGGTCCTCGGCGGGTTGATGGTGGCGGGCCGGGTTTCCTCCTCGATCGCCGCCGAGATCGCCACCATGCGGGTGACCGAGCAGATCGACGCCCTGACCACGCTCTCGACCAACCCGATGAAATACCTGGTGGCACCCCGTCTGCTGGCCGCCACCCTCGTCCTGCCGATCCTCGTCTTCATCGGCGACATCATCGGCATCATGGGCGGGTTTCTGGTCGGCATCACCCGGCTCGACTTCAACGCCGCGACCTACATCAAGACCAGCTACGACTTCCTCGAGACCGGCGACGTGACCTCGGGCATGATCAAGGCCGCGGTGTTCGGCTTCATCATCGCGCTGATGGGCTGCTACCAGGGCTACAACTCGGGCCGCGGCGCCCAGGGGGTGGGGCGCGCCACCACCAACGCGGTGGTCACCGCCTCGATCCTGATCCTGGCCTCGAACTACATCCTCACCGAAGCCCTGTTCCCGGCCTGACGCTCATGACCGATACTCCCAAAATCGAGATGCGCGGCGTGCGCAAGAGCTTCGGCTCCAACCATGTGCTGCGCGGCGTCGACCTGACCGTGCCGGCCGGCGAATCGCTGGTCATCATCGGCGGCTCCGGCACCGGCAAGTCGGTCGCCCTGAAATGCATCCTCGGCCTGATCGCGCCGGACGCGGGCGAGATCAGGGTCGACGGCGAGAATGTCGCCGGCAAACGCGGCAAGGCGCGCGAGAAGCTGCTCGACAAGTTCGGCATGCTGTTCCAGGGCGGCGCCCTGTTCGATTCGTTCTCGGTCTGGGAGAACGTCGCCTTCCGCCTGCTCCATGGCTCGCGCAAGCTCCCGCGCGAGGAGGCCCGCGCCGTCGCGATGGAGAAGCTCCGCCGCGTCGGCCTCGAGGCTGACACCGCCGATCTGTTCCCGGCCGAGCTCTCGGGCGGCATGCAGAAGCGCGTCGGCCTCGCCCGCGCCATCTGCGCCGAGCCCGAGATCATCTTCTTCGACGAACCCACCACCGGCCTCGACCCGATCATGGCCGACGTCATCAACGACCTGATCCGCGAGATCGTGGTCGAGATGGGGGTCACCGCCGTGACCATCACCCACGACATGACCTCGGTGCGCAAGATCGCCGACCGGGTGGCGATGATCCATGACGGCGTCATCCAGTGGAACGGCCCGGTGGCCGAGATCGACACCACCGGCAACCCCTACGTCCACCAGTTCGTCAACGGCCTCGCCGAGGGGCCGATCGAGGCGATCCGGTGACCGCCCTCCTGATTGTGCCCGGCATGAAGGCCTCCGGTCATGTCGATTAACCCGGTGGTGGTTCCGCTGAACCTTCTCCTGCTGCTGCTCTACCCCGCCTCCTGGCTCTCCCCCTTGGCTCGTGCCGGGTTCCTGCCGTTCTTCTCCGGCACCGAGATCACCATCCTCGGCGGCGTCGCCGATCTGTGGCAGTCCGACGCCGCGCTGGCCGTCCTGGTCGCCGTCTTCGCCATCGTCATCCCCTACG
>Ga0209988_10001759_pt1 | contig 14191 bp, 14 predicted proteins | sample N075metaG_FD_183115 | JGI IMG/M metagenome (GOLD analysis project Ga0209988, IMG submission 183115) | Deep subsurface microbial communities from Kermadec Trench to uncover new lineages of life (NeLLi) - N075 metaG (SPAdes) (version 2) | ecosystem: Environmental > Aquatic > Marine > Ocean trench... | reverse complement strand
ATCGGATGATCCAGTGCTTCTTCCTCGGTAATCGCGCCCTCCTGGATCAGCACCTCAACATGGCTGTGGTCCCGTGATCGCGACAGCACGGCGCCATCGCGAATCTGATAGATGCGACTGTCGCCGATGTGCGCCCAGAATGCACCACCTTCCTGAACCAGGCAGATGGCGCAGGTTGCCCGAGGCCGGAAGTCGACCGCCAGGTCCTTACCGAGACCGACCACCTCATCATGCGCTTTCGACAACGCCATGTAGAGAAATCCCTGCGGGTCCAGGACGGGCAGCGGTGTTTCCACGAACACCTCCTGAACGACGTTCAGTCCCGTCTCAGCGGCGCGTGCGCCATCCGAATGTCCGCCCATGCCGTCAAAAACCAGCATCAGGACGGCATCATTCGCAACAACAATGGCTCCCCGATCCTGATTGTCCGAGCGGTCGCCCAGTGCCGAAACTTTGGCGTATTCGATTTGCATGTCTTTTTCGCTTGTTGCTGACGCCGGCCATGCTGTCATGAAATAATCGCTGCAACCGTGACCGATACAGCACAATACGGAGATCGATGCCGATGTTACACAGTATGACAGGCTTTGCGCGACAGTCCGCCGATTCAAAGATCGGCATGCTGAGCTGGGAAATGCGAGCAGTCAATCACCGCTATCTCGAATTGTCATTTCGTTTGCCGGAGGAATTGCGCCCCAAAGAGCAGGCATTTCGTCAGCAAGTCGGCGCGATTCTGAAGCGTGGCAAGGTTGATTGTAGTTTTCATTTTCGTCGGGCCTTTGACGGGCAAACCGATATGCGGCTCGATACCAACCTGGTGCGACTGCTTGGCAAGCGCGCCGCGGAGATCTCTGCGGAAATTTCCGAGTCGACCGCACTGAATCCCATTGACGTATTGCGTTGGCCCGGCGTTATCAGCGAGCCCGAAATCGACACCGGCCCACTGTTTGCTGCGGCGACTTCGCTTCTCGACCAGACCCTCGAGGCAATGGCCGGGATGCGGGCCAGCGAAGGCGAGCGCATCGCCGCAATGATCGAATCGCGTTGTGTCGATGTCGCGACTATTGCATCGTCAGTTCGCAAGCGCCTACCAGAGGTGCTGGCCGCCGCCCACGCGAAACAGCGTGAGCGCATCGAGAAACTCAATGTCGATGCGGATCCTGCAAGACTCGAGGTCGAGCTCGCATTGATCGCACAAAAGCTTGACGTCGACGAAGAAGTCGACAGACTCGACAGTCACCTGACGGCGATTCGTGACGCACTCGCGCGTAATGAACCGGTTGGCAGGCGTCTCGACTTCCTGATGCAAGAGCTCAATCGCGAGGCCAACACGCTGGGCGCCAAATCTGCGGATGCGCAGACGACCAAAGCAGCCGTTGAGCTCAAAGTATCGATCGAGCAGATGCGCGAACAAATACAAAATATTGAGTGACGAGGCCATGTCTGAAACACAAGCTCGTTTGTTTGTCATTGTGGCGCCGTCCGGTGCCGGCAAGACAACTCTTGCGCATGCACTCGTTACACGCGATCCTGAATTGCGTTTCTCTGTCTCATACACAACACGCCCGCAACGCAGCAACGAAGCCGATGGCGTCGACTATATATTCGTCGATTCCGAAAAATTTGAGGCATTACGAATGGAACGCGAGCTGCTTGAATCAGCCACCGTGTTCGACAATCTGTACGGCACGAGCCGAAAACAGGTCGAGCAGCTCCTCTCCGAGGGCCATCACGTCGTGCTCGACATCGACTGGCAGGGCGCGCGCCAGGTGCGCGACTCAATGCCCGAATGTATCACGATTTTTGTCTTGCCGCCGTCGCTGGCCGAACTTGAGAGGCGCCTGCGTGACCGGCGCACCGACAGCGAGGTAGTCATCAAACGGCGGCTTCGCGACGCTGCCAGCGACATGGCTCGGTGGGATGAATTTGACTACGTCGTCATCAACGACGAGCTCGATCAGGCCATCACGGAACTCGAGGCCATTTTGGCCGGCGAGGGCGAGTCTCAGGCAACCAAAAACACGAGCATCCGGGCCAGGATCAACGATATCATTGACTTATAACTTTTTGGAATAAACTCTGGCGTTGTCTCATGTCAATGCGGTAGAGTAGCGCCCGAATTCGCACAGGAGCCCTAGCTTGGCCAGAATTACCGTAGAAGACTGCCTGGAAAACATCGAGAACATCTTCGAGATGGTCCTTGTAGCCGCAAAACGCGCCCGCCGTGTCGCTCACGGCGCCGACCCGATGGTCGAGCGCGAAAACGACAAGCCGACTGTTATCGCACTGCGTGAAATTGCCGCGGGCCACATCACGCCGGCCATCCTCGATGAGATCGAAGTACCTGCCGTTGAAGAATTCATGTCGCCCGATGTCGGCGAGGAAATTCTCCCCGTCCGTGGTATTTCTCTAGGCGACTAAGCTCCTCGCCCCGGCCGCGACAGCTTCCCTGTGACGCGGGTATGATTGGGGCATGGATTACGCCACCGCATTGCTAGCAAAATTGCCGGGCGCGTCGAAGCGCGACTACGGCTTGCGGCGCCTTGTCGACACGCTCGAGAGCTACCTGTCAAGTAGTCAGATCAAGTCGATCATGAACGCTTATGAGTTTGGCGCTGAGGCCCACAAAGGCCAGACTCGCCAGTCTGGCGAGCCCTATATTTCCCACCCGGTTGCCGTCGCCCAGGAACTCGCCGATATGCGCCTCGACCCGCAGGCGATTGCGGCGGCCATCCTGCATGACGTCGTTGAGGACACACCAGCGTCCATCGCTGATATCGAGGATCAGTTTGGACCCGATGTCGCGTCGCTTGTCGATGGCGTCAGCAAGCTCGATCAGATTGAATTTCGCAGTCGCGCCGAAGCGCAGGCTGAAAGTTTTCGCAAGATGATGCTGGCGATGATCGAGGACATTCGTGTGATCCTCGTCAAGCTGGCGGACCGACTGCACAACATGCAGACCCTGGACGCAATGCCGGCCGACAAGAGGACGCGGATCGCCAGAGAAACGCTCGACATCTATGCGCCGATCGCAAACAGACTCGGCATCAATCGTTTCAAGGTCGAGCTCGAGGACCTCGGCTTTCGTTACCTGTACCCGTTTCGTTATCGTGTGTTGAATAACGCGCTGCGCCGCGCCAAGGGCAGTCAACGCCAAATCGTCAAGCGCATCTCCGAAGAGATCAGCGCAGCGCTGGAAGCGGAAGGCCTCACGGCAGACGTCGTGGGCCGCGAAAAGCATCTGTACAGCATCTATAAAAAAATGGCTGAGAAAAAGCGAACGCTGTCGGATGTCGTTGACGTTTACGGCTTTCGGATCATCGTCGACGACGTCACCGCCTGTTACCAGGTACTGGGTCTTGTACACAGTTTGTATAAACCGATGCCAGAACGTTTTAAGGATTACATAGCGATTCCGCGAATCAACGGCTACCAGTCTTTGCATACGACGTTGTTCGGTCCGAAAGGCCTGCCGCTCGAGGTCCAGATTCGCACGCATGAAATGAATCGTGTTGCTGAGTCTGGCGTTGCCTCGCACTGGCAGTACAAGGCCGACGACAAATCAGACGCGTCACCGCAGCGCCGTGCCCGCGATTGGCTCTCGAATCTCGCCGAATTGCAGCGCTCTGGAACGTCCGAGGAGTTTCTCGAGAGCGTCAAGGTAGATCTTTTCCCTGACAAGATTTACGTGTTTACGCCGACCGGCGACATCATGCCGCTGCCGAAAGGATCGACGACCGTCGACTTCGCATACGCCGTGCATACGGACATCGGCAACCGTTGCGTCGAGGCGAAAGTTGATCGAACACTCGTGCCGTTGCGTACTCAGCTGCAAAACAGCCAGACCGTCGAGATCGTCACCCGGCGCGGCGCCAAACCTAATCCGAACTGGCTGACTTTTGTACGGACCGCGAAGGCGCGCACGGCGATTCGGCACTACATGAAGACGATGCGGTCCAGCGAGTCCATCGACCTTGGCAAGCGCTTGCTGGATCAGTCTCTCAAGGACCTGCGCTCCTCCCTGCGCAAGGTAGGGAAAGTTCGCATGAGAGCCGTAATTGAAGAGCTCAAACTCGACGATACGATGGTGTTGTTCGAGCAGATCGGGCTCGGCGAGCGCCTGGCCCCACTCACAGCCCGGTTCTTGCTGGGCGTTAACGAGGACGGCGAAACCGAATCGAGCAGAGCAAGCCTTGTTATCGCCGGTACCGAGGGGATGGTCATTAGCTACGCACGCTGTTGTTACCCGATTCCTGGAGACGACGTTATGGGTTACCTGAGCTCCGGGCGCGGCATCGTTATCCACCGTAACAATTGCGGCAACCTGGCTATTTTTCGCAAGCAACCCGAGAAGTGGATTTCGGTGAGCTGGGAGGAGGACATCGATCTGGAATTCTCCAGCCAGATTACGATCGAGACCCTCAACAAACCTGGAGCACTGGCCGAAGTAGCCACGACGATTGCCGACAGCGGGTCCAACATTGAGCAAGTCTCAGTGCTCGGCCGCCACGATGACTGTTCAGTTTTGTCGTTTTTGTTACAGATGCGCGACCGCCAGCATCTTGCCCAGGTCATGCGCAAAGTTCGGAAGATGCCCAATGTAATTCGAGTTGCGCGAGACTGCGCGTAACGCTCGCCTCAGAAATTCCGGAGTTCGAAACCAACAATGAGCAAACAGATCATCCACAGCGACGACGCGCCTGCCGCTATCGGCACTTACTCACAGGCCATCAGGAGCGGCGACCTCGTCTTCCTGTCGGGCCAGATACCCCTCGATCCGGAGACCATGGAAATCGTGGACGGCGATTTCGAAGCCCGGGCCAGGCGCGTTTTCGACAATCTCAAAGCCGTTGCAGGGGCCGCCGGCGGCAACCTTAACCAGATCGTCAAACTAACGGTCTTCCTGACCGACCTGAGCAACTTCGCAACAGTAAACAGTGTCATGGAAGACTACTTTGATAAGCCGTACCCGGCGCGCGCTGCAGTTGGTGTTGCCTCTTTGCCGAAAGGGGTCGATGTCGAGGCCGATGCAATACTGGCCCTGTAGGAGCGGCTTTAGCCGCGATGGCTGCTGAGGGCCGAAGTCTCGCTTCCCCGTTGACCGCCCTGCGCGGCATCGGTCCCGCGCTTGCGAAAAAGCTCGAGCGCCTTGGCCTTTATCGCGTCGAAGACCTGTTGTTCCTGTTGCCGTTGCGTTATGAAGATCGTACGCAGCTCGTCAAGCTCGGCGCACTCGAAATTGGAACACGCTGCCTGGTCACCGGGGAAGTACTGCTTGCCGAAATCGTCTATCGCGGGCGGCGGAACCTGCTCGTCAGAATCAGTGACGGCAGCGGCCAGGCCACACTGCGCTTCTTTCATTTTTCGCGGCAGCAGCAGGCGCAGTTCCAGCCGGGAGTGCGCGTCAGTTGTTTCGGCGAAGCGCGCAAAGGATCGGCCGGCTTCGAGATGATTCATCCCGAGTACCGAATTCTGCGCGAGGATCAGGATGCCGCGATCAACGAAACCCTGACAGCGATCTACCCCGCCACAGAGGGTGTGCAACAAGGCCGGCTGAGAAACCTGACCGACCAGGCGCTGCAGTGGATGGGCGATTCGCCGCCGGAAGAATTACTACCAGATTCCGTGCGAGAAAGCCTTGGTCTGCCGGCACTTGCGGCGGCAATCAACTACCTGCATCGACCGCCTGCTGACGCCGATGTCGAACGCATGCTCGAGGGCACGCACCCGTGTCAGAGGCGACTCGCTTTCGAGGAGTTGCTGGCCCACTACATGAGCCTCCGCAGCCTGCGCGAGCTCGCTCGAACAGAGTCGGCTCCGCCGCTGCGCGCAGGCAACGAGGAGATCGAACGCTTTAGGGCGGGGCTGCCGTTCGATCTAACCGGCGCTCAACAGCGTGTCGTTGCAGAAATCCTCGACGACATGGCCGAGCCGCATCCGATGATGCGGCTCATCCAGGGTGATGTCGGCTCGGGCAAAACGGTCGTTGCCGCGATCGCGTGCCTCAAGGCGATAGGTTCCGGCATGCAAGCCGCGATCATGGCACCAACAGAACTGCTCGCCGAGCAACATTGGCACAATTTTTCTGAGTGGCTCAGGCCGCTGAATATCGAACCCGCCTGGTTGAGCGGCAGCCAACGGATTAAAGCTCGGCGAGACTCGCTCGCGGCCATAGCGGACGGCAGTGGACAACTCGTCATCGGCACGCACGCATTGTTTCAGGAAGGCGTTAAATTCAATAATCTCGCACTCGTTGTAATCGACGAACAACATCGCTTCGGCGTACACCAGCGCGTCGCATTGCGAGAGAAGGGCGTGTCCAACAAGGTCTATCCACACCAACTCGTCATGACGGCAACGCCCATTCCCCGGACGCTCGCGATGGCGGCATATGCGGATCTTGACACCTCGATTATCGACGAGCTGCCACCTGGCCGGCAGCCCGTGCAAACTGTTGCTCTCCCCAATACGCGGCGAGACGAAGTTGTGGCCCGCGTTCGCAAGGCTTGCCGATCCGGCCAGCAAGCGTACTGGGTCTGCCCGCTGATCGAAGAATCGGACGTGCTCGACTTTGAGGCCGCCCTGGTTCGCTACGACGTGTTGACCAAAGCATTGCCCAACGTTCGCGTAGGGCTGGTGCACGGCCGCATGCGCTCCGTCGAAAAGCAACGCGGCATGGGGGCGTTCAAGGAGGGCACGATTCAACTGCTGGTCGCCACGACGGTAATCGAGGTTGGTGTTGACGTCCCGAATGCCACCCTGATGATCATCGAGAACGCCGAGCGCATGGGTCTGTCAACCTTGCATCAGCTGCGTGGGCGGGTTGGACGCGGCCGCGATCAGAGCCATTGCGTGCTGTTGTACAAGCCACCACTTGGCCAGGTCGCACGCAGCCGGCTCGCAGTATTGCGAGACACGAACGACGGCTTTGTCGTAGCGCAGCGTGACCTCGAGTTGCGTGGCCCCGGCGAGATGCTCGGCACGCGGCAGACAGGTCTGCCTGAATACCGGATAGCTAACCTCGTTCGTGATGCCCAACTGATGCCGGATGTTCAGCGCGCCGCCGAAACCCTGCAACGCACCGCACCTGGCAACGCGGCTGCGATCGTCAGACGCTGGCTGGGCGACGCCGGACGATACGGAAAGGTCTGACTTGACTCGCAAAATAAGTAAACTGTCCCTGCATGAAAAAATTCATTAATAACCTGTTGCCGCGCGGCGTCGTTAGCCAAGTCCGTAACTACAGCAAACTGATGCGCATCGACAAGCCCATCGGCCTGTGGCTGCTCCTTTGGCCAACGATGTGGGCCTTGTGGTTGGCGGGCGAAGGCCATCCGGATCAAGGTCTTTTCGTGGTCTTCATTTTCGGCGTATTCATCATGCGCTCAGCTGGTTGTGTGCTTAATGATTACGCAGATCGCAAGATCGATCCTTATGTGGAACGCACTCGAACACGGCCGATAGCCTCTGGCGCTGTTACTCCGACTGAAGCACTTATCCTGTTCGCCGCACTCGGCCTGATTGCCGTCGGACTGGCTGTAATGCTAAACCGGCAGGCACAGATGCTTGCAATCATCGCCGCAGCATTGACGGTCATATATCCGTTCGTCAAACGGTTCATTTCCATCCCGCAGTTTGTGCTTGGCGCAGCCTTCGGTTGGGCGGTACCGATGGCGTTCGCCGCACAAACCGGCGCGACACCGCAACTTGCATGGTTGCTGTTCGGGGTCGCACTAATCTGGGCGGTGATTTACGACACCTTCTACGCGATGGTCGACCGTGCAGACGATCTCAAGGTCGGCATGAAATCAACGGCGATACTATTCGGCGACGTCGATTTGTTTGTTATTGCCGGCTTGCAAGCACTAATGTTGCTTGCCCTTATCCTTGTTGGCCTGCTCGCCAAGCTCGGTGTCTGGTACTACGCGTCTGTTTTTATTGCAGGCGGCCTGATGGCCTATCACCTCTGGCTCGCGCGCGACCGGCAACCGGCCGGTTGCTTCGCGGCATTCCTGCACAATCATCACATCGGTCTCGTGATTTTCATCGGCATTCTGCTGCACTACACGTTCAACCCAGCGCCATAGGAGCGCCTCTCGAGGCGCTCCTACAGTTTAGGCGCGCGCCACGGCGAGCACGCTCACCTTTTTCGCGCCTGCCGCAAGCACGACTTTCGCGAGTTGCCGACAGGTTTCGCCCGTCGTAATTACATCATCTACGATAAGCACATGCCGCATTTCAACAGGACCAGTGGCAACAAAGGCATGTTGCAAATTGCGGCGCCGCTCTACGGCATCGAGACTCGACTGCTTCGGCGTCGGCTTGACACGTTTTATGTTGGTGAGAACAGGGAAGCGGGTTTGCTTGCGTATCGGCTCACAGAGCTCCACGGCCTGGTTGAAGCCACGCATCGCATATCGGCGCCAGTGCAGCGGTACTGGCAGCAGCGCATCAATGTCATCCGGTAGCTGGCAGAACATTCGCCGTAGCAACTCCGCGAATGCGGGCACGTAGTCGAGTCGGCGCCTGAACTTGAGTGCCTTGAGCGCTGCGTCGACCGGGAAAGAGTATGCCAGCGGTGCAACGGCAGCCTCAAACGGCGGCATGTCTGCTTGAAAAGCAGCGCGATTCCACGGTAAGTCGAACCAACAGTCTTCACAGATATGGGCTTCGAATGATCTGCAGCGGGTGCCGCAAAATACACACCGCCGCGGCATCAGAATTTCTTCAATCCGACTCAATCGCATGCCCACATGATTAACGCACTGGCCCTTTCGGTGCACCGTGCGAATTGCCGCGATGCGCGGACAAAGCTGGTAACGTGGACCGATGAATTCGGTAGCGCATTTTTCCGCTCTTCGCAGCAGTGATGTGCGTCGCCGATTCGATCGGGCCGCTGAGGAATTTGAGGAATTCGACTTCGTTCACTCGGTGACGCGCAACGGTTTACTTGCTCGACTCGAACCGATGGTTGTCGAAGCGAAGACTGTCGTTGACCTTGGCTGTGCCACAGGATCCGCATGCAAACCGCTCGCAAAGCGGTTTCGCCGCGCACATATCATCGCGCTTGACCTGTCCGCGGGCATGTTGCAGCAAGTTCGTCGCAAACATTCCTGGTTCACCAAATATTCGTTGCTACACGCAAACGCCACCGCGATTCCACTGGCGGATCAGAGCGTTGACGTTGTGTTCGCGAATCAGCTGCTGCCCTGGATTGATGCTTCGGCAACAATGTTTGCCGAAGTCGGGAGAGTTCTCCGGGAAAATGGCTTGTTCCTGTTCGCGACCCTCGGCCCGGACAGTTTGTCCGAGTTACACCGGGCGTGGCGAAGCGCCGATACGGGCGTGCACGTGAATCGTTTTCCCGATATGCATGATATCGGTGATGCCGCCATTCGTGCGGGATTGACGGATCCAGTACTCGATGTCGATCGCTTGTCCGTCACCTACCAGGATGCCGGTGCATTGTTCCGCGACCTGACTGGCTGCGGCGCCCGCAACAGTCTCGCGGATCGTAGCCGCACACTGGTCGGCAAGACCCGCTTTGATACCATGACAGCAGCCCTTGAGCGGCATCGCAAAGACGGCACCATCGAACTCGATCTTGAGTTAATCTATGGACATTGCTGGGGAGCAGGACCTCGAGTCCGCGACGGCGAGATCCGGATCGATCCAGGGAAAATCGGCCGTCGAACGTAACACTTTATAAAATAAGGAATAACGAGTGAGTGTAAATATTGAGGCCTATGTCGACTGGCGAGATTATTACGAGCTGACCAAGCCTCGTGTCGTCATGCTGATCGTCTTTACGGCGATTGTGGGCATGTTTCTCGCCGTCCCAGCCTGGCCCGGTCTTACGCCACTCGTATTCGGCACGATCGGCATTGGTTTGGCGGCGTCAGCGGCGGCTGTGTTCAATCAGGTTCTGGATGCACGCATCGATATTCACATGCTGCGTACTCGTGGCCGTCCGTTGCCGCAAGGTCGAGTCTCGGAGCGTGCGGCGTTACAATTTGCCTCGGCTCTGTGCGTGATCGCGATGATCATCCTATGGTTTCTCGTTAATCCGCTGACGGCCGTACTCACATCCGCTTCCATGATCGGCTATGCCGTCATCTATACCGTGTATCTAAAACGCGCGACACCGCAGAACATCGTTCTCGGTGGTGCCGCCGGCGCAGCGCCGCCGGTTCTTGGCTGGACTGCCGTCACCGGCGAAATTCATAGCAGCGCCTTGTTGCTGTTCCTCATTATATTTTTGTGGACACCGCCGCATTTTTGGGCGCTCGCGATCGCCAGGAAAGATGAATATGCCAAAGTCGGCATACCGATGCTGCCCGTCACTCACGGTGAAACATACACGCGTATCAACATACTTTTGTATACGATCCTGCTCGTCCTGATCACAATCATTCCGTACCTGAACGGTATGAGCGGCATCATTTATTTATCGGCGGCGCTGGCGCTAGGCGCGGCGTATTTATACTACTCGATTCAGATGGTGCGCAACCCGGGTGATGTCGAACTGCCGATGAAATCGTTCAGGTTCTCGATCTCATACCTTGGCCTGCTGTTCTCGGCCCTGCTCATCGACCATTACTTCGTGATACAGATCAGCTTGTAGCGAAACACACGACAGAATTGCCAACCGCTTCCTTTTTTTAGGCGGCAGCGGAGCGATACACTCGGCGACACCATGGGCGCCGCGGACAACAGACTGGTTTTTGAACACCTTGTGCGCCCGCACTTCGACCGCCTGTTCCGGCTGGCGTGGCGCCTTACCGGCAACAAGGCCGACGCCGAGGATCTGTTTCAGGAATTGTTGATCAGGGCATTCGGCAAGCTCGACGAACTCGTGGGTGTCGATCAGCCGGGGCCATGGCTCTGCCGCGTCATGTACAACCTGTTCGTCGATGACCGGCGCCGCTCTGCCCGCCGACGCATGCATACCGTGGAAGAGGGCCACCTCCGCGGCGATGGGCTTGCCGGACTACCCGGTCCCGATGATCCGGTTTATAACAACCAGCGCCTCGAGCAGCTACAGCGGCTCGATAAAGCCCTGGCCCAGCTCAGTGATGAGCACCGCCTGGTCGTGCTGCTGCACGACACGGAAGGCTATAAACTCGCAGAAATTCAAGATCTTACGGGAGTGCCTGTGGGCACGGTCAAGTCCCGACTGCACCGCGCCCGGGCCCGTTTGCGTGATATTTTGACGGCGGATGGAACCTTTTCCTGGTGAATGACGTGTAACTACCATGCAGGACGATTTTATGCACAACGACAAGACAAATGAGCAGGATCAGGACGATCCTCAAATCAGGGCATTATTAAAGGACTACCCCATGCCACAAGCCGATACAGGTTTCTACGACCAGGCCTTGGCCAGAGCCACACACGCAGGCTCGCGCCGGCAGCGCAACCGGTGGTTGATGACGGGCTTTGGCTCTGCCGTTGCAGCGGGTGTCGCGGTCTGGCTGATCGGCGGCCTGTTGATGACCGCACCGCAGATGCCCGACGTCGACGCAAGCATTCCGGGCGTTACTGTCACGCTTGCGGAGCCTCGGACAGTCAACTTGATCTTTTCGTCGGCGACAGCGCTGGAGTCGGCAACGTTGACGATATCGCTTCCCGATGGCATCGAACTCGCCGGATTTCCTGGACAACGGGAAATCAGCTGGAAGACAAGTCTTCAGGTTGGCCGCAACTTGCTGCCATTGAAACTCATTGCATTGACACCTGTCGGCGGCGAACTACTCGCCCGACTCGAACATGACGATCGCAACCGGGTATTCCGCTTGCAGGTAAACGTATCCTGAACCACGACCGGAATGGAATTCCGGTGCACTTAATGGAGTAAAGCCATGCAACAGTTCAACGTATTTTTAGTGACTCTCATACTGGCGTGTTTCGCACTGCTGCCGACTGCGGCTATTGCTGACGGCCTGGATGACCTCGATGTCACGATGGAAGTCGTCGACAACATCGGCGATGTCTCAGATGTCGTTGCCGAAATGGACGGTCCGGAGGATGAGCACGCGGACGGCGGCGAATTCGATGCCGACGATCACGAAGAAGGTGGTGCCGATGGCTTCGAAAGCGACGACGACTTCGACGAGGCAAATGACAACTTCGGCGAAGAACATGACTTCGAAGAAGGCGAAAATGTCGATGAAGACAGGCATGAAGAAGAGGAAGACGACATGCACGTCGACTTCGGCGAAGACGTCCCCGACGACTCAGCATTTGAAGAGGGCGCGACCGACGCCGAGAGTGAGGGCGACGCCGAGGGCGGTGGCGACATGGTCGACTAGACAGTCGTTTTCAGCAGCAAGGACCCCGGCTCCCCCGATAGTGAAATTTTCGGGGGGGCTTTTTTACGCACCACGTCATAGTTTTGGGTGAGGCATTGTCGGTAATCTTGTTACCGGACATAACGCGAACACGGGAGCTTGGGCCATTTTCGCGATTCATGACAAAAAAGGACGCAGGCTTACAGGCAGCGCGGCAGCGCTGCTGACCGTATTCCTGTGGGCGGTACCGCTCACCCAGGCTAATGCCGTCAATGCCTATGACGCATTCGCGGACGGAAATCGACTGTTTCGTGACGACCTTTACTGGGCGGCCCTGCTGCGTTATCGAGAAGCGATCGACGCCGGCATGGATTCACCCCTGTTGTATTACAACATGGGCGTTGCTCATTACCGTGCCGAGCAATACGCTCGGGCGCGCGCTGCGCTGCTCAGGGCCACACATTCGCCAAGCCTGCGGGTGATTTCCCACTATAACCTCGGTCTCAACGCCTACGCGGCCGGCAATATTGACGAAGCACTGGATTGGTTCCGGCAGGCGCGTGATCAGGGCGAGGATTTGAAGCTTCGCAATCTCGCCATAATCGCGATTTCGAGATTGCAGTCCGAGCAGCGGGATTCCGACGTCTTGCTCACACGCATGGAAAATCGCCGCGAGGAAAAATCGCTGACGGACTTCGACGTCACCGCATACGTCGGCTTCGGCAGCGACAACAATGTTTTCCGCGCGCCGACTCAACCATACATTGACTTTTCCGACCCAAATCTGCCGCTCGTCACTCCGGAAGTAATTTCCGGCGCGTACATTCCACTCGATTTCAGGGCCAGGTATTCAATCAACAGTCTCCGGTTTGAGTCGTTCTACGGCGCGTATCGCCTAACGGGCCGCTACTACCAGGACAAGGATATCGAAACCGCGAACGAATATAGCCATGAGATCAGCTTTGGTAATTCCTATCGACGCAAAACAGGAAATCGTGAACGCCGCGTTTTCAGCGCGTTTACATTCGCTCAGCATAACGAGACCTATTTCGACCGCGATGACGGTACGCCGCGCACTGTCAACAATGAGTCCATCGAAGATCGCATGAATTATGTTCGTTACGGACCGGAAGTCACCTGGATACAATCGAGTGGCCAGTTCGCCGTTGGTCTGCGCTTGAAAGGGCAGCTCTGGAATTATGAGAACACCGAAATTGTGCCCGAGTATGACCATGAATACATTGTCGTTGCCGCACATACCCAGTACCGCTTTACACAGACATCGCTGCTGCGCCTGTCGATCGACAAGTACAGCCGGCGCTACGGCGACCGGCCAGCTTTCGACCTGAACGGCGATCAGCTGGTTACCAACCCGGATCTGCGCTACGACTATCTTGCGGTCGGCCTGACCGCACGTCAGCGAATCACCAGGAACATGTGGTTCGGTTTCTACTTCGAACGCACCGACCGACAGGATCGTTATGTCGGTTACAACGATTACACCCGGGATGAGTTCGGCTTCGACTATAGCTGGACACCCAGCCCGCGATTCAAATTCGAACTCTCGGGCAACTACCGCAGCTACGACTACCCGAATGCTTTCGCGTTTCACAATCCCGTCGCCGGCCCAAAGACACTTGAAACCGTACGCAGCAACCTGCTGACCAGCTTTCGCATAACCCCTAGTCTGAGCATTGTCGCCGAGGCCGAGTATCGGGAGTCGGAATCGACTGACACCCGAATCGCTTATGATCGTACCTGGTTCTCGCTCGGCGTAGTCTGGCGACACTAAGCAGAAAGCCGGCGGATGGGATGTTTCTCATCGGAAATAAAGCGCAGCGAAGCGAGCCATTTCGATGAGAAACATCCCGGCCGTGCTCTGTTAGAGTCTGCTAGAATTC
>Ga0209988_10001758_pt1 | contig 14192 bp, 11 predicted proteins | sample N075metaG_FD_183115 | JGI IMG/M metagenome (GOLD analysis project Ga0209988, IMG submission 183115) | Deep subsurface microbial communities from Kermadec Trench to uncover new lineages of life (NeLLi) - N075 metaG (SPAdes) (version 2) | ecosystem: Environmental > Aquatic > Marine > Ocean trench... | reverse complement strand
GGTGGCGTGCCATTCTAAGTGGCAGGGTACGCAATCCTCGCAGCAACAACGCAGCTTCATGCGCTGATAATTTGGCGCCCAGGTACGGTGTTACCTCAAGCTTCAATTGATCGATAATGGCTCTGCTGCCAACCAGCAAGCCGGCAACCGCATCGCTGTGCCCGGAAATATATTTGGTGGCGGAGTGAATGACCAGATCGATTCCCAGTTGCAGCGGCTTCTGGAAAATGGGTGATGCCCAGCTGTTGTCGACGATAGTAATGACACCGGCGGTCCGTGCCAACGAGGCAATTGCGGCGAGATCCTGCTCCTCCATTATCCAGGTGCTGGGGCTTTCAAGATAGAGCAACTTCGCACCGGGCAGTGCGGCTTCAATTGCCTTGAGGTCTTTGCCATCAACGAAATCAGTCGTTACGCCAAACCTGGCACATAATCCTTTCATTAGTCGATAAGTATCCGGATAAATATTCCGGACACACACTATCCGGTCACCCGATTCGACCTGACCCAGAATCGTGTTGCTTATCGCCGCCATGCCACTGGCAAATGCCACAGCAGCCTCTCCATCTTCCAGTCGGCAAATCTTGTCGAGCAAAACCGAGACCGTTGGATTATCGATCCGGGAATAGACAGGTCGAGATGAATCGCCGCGAAATCGGTCGACCATCGACTGATAGGAATCGAAAGTGAAGAGCGAGGTCTGGTAGATCGGCGGCGACGCCGCTCCCTCCGAATGCTGCTCATCGTGCACGAGCATTGTCTCTTCAGAAACCCGCAAATCTTGTTCCGCCACACGCAAACTCCCTGGATACCGACGGTGATGATGAAACCGCCAGCCGTAAATGGCAAGCAGTCAATGCAAACCCTTCTGCGATTCCCCGCATCTAAGCCATGAATCAATAATTATTCGAAATGAAGATTCTAAAGCGGCTTAACTCTGACCGGTATCTGCCAATGTTCAAATACAATGTAAATCTTGCGCTGAAAAGCATGCGGCGCAATCCAATTATGACGACCTTGATGGTTGCAGCTATTGCCGTCGGAATTGGCATCAGTATGACCACGTTAACCGTGTACTACATGATGAACGGCAATCCGATTCCAGAGAAAAGCGAAGTGTTGTTCGCTGTGACCATGGACAACTGGAATCCACTACGCGCGTTTGACGACGACCACCCCGAGCGCGGACCGCACCAGACTACATTCGGTGACGCTGAGCGGCTGATTGCCCTCGGCAAAGGCAAGCGTCAGACAGCGATGTTCGAATCGAGCCTGATTATCGAACCGTCTGGCGACGGGGAATTGCCATTCGAGGCAGGCGCAAGAGTCACATCCGCTGACTTTTTCGCCATGTTTAACGTTCCCTTCATCTACGGCAGCGGCTGGGACCAATCAGCCGATACAGCAGGCGAGGCAGTTGTCGTCTTGACCCGGGAACTCAACGAGCGAATGTTTGGCGGAGAAAACAGCGTGGGCAATCGCTTGATAATGCAGGACACCCAATTCCTGGTTGTCGGTGTCATCGACAAATGGGAGCCGACCCCAAGATTTTACGATCCGATCAATGGCGCCTTCCAGGAAATAAACGAGATGTTCATCCCGTATAGCCTGACGCGAATCCTCGAACTCAATTCAGCCGGCAGCGACTGGGGCTGGAAGTCGGAAGAAATCGCCTCTTTCGAGCAGTGGCTGAATTCTGAAACCGCCTGGATACAATACTTTGTCGAACTCGATAAGCCACGAGATCGAGAGGAATACATCGCTCATCTCGATGCTTATGTGGAAGAGCAAAAAAAATTAGGCCGTTTTGAGCGACCGATGAATAATGACATTTTCGATGTTATGGAGTGGATGGAGTACCACGAAGTGGTCGCCAATGACTCCAAGGTCCTGGTGGGTTTGTCCTTCCTGTTTCTGATGGTCTGCGTCCTCAGCACCATTGCGTTGCTGCTGACCAAGTTCGTTGGCAAAAAAGGAGAAACCAGCCTGCGCCGCGCACTCGGTGCCAGCCGCAAAGTTATCTTCAGACAACAAATTGTCGAAGTCGCGGTCATTGGATTGTCCGGCGGATTGATCGGCTTGTTGCTTGCCATGGTCGGACTGCAAGGCATCCAGTTCCTGTATGACTCGCCGCCCGGTCTTGTGAGGCTCGACTGGGTCATGATGTTAACGGCAATCGGAATCGCGGTAACCAGCAGCATCATTGCGGGCCTTTATCCAGCGTGGCGTGTCTGCAAAATTCCACCCGCCGCCCAGCTGAAAACACAATAGGAGGCACACCATGGGATTTGGTCCAATGATGTCGTCACTGATGCGCAACAAAACGGGTCCGCTGTTGGTGGCGCTGCAGATCGCGGTGACGCTGGCAATCGTCATCAACTCTCTTTTTATAATTATCCAGCGTGTGGAAAAAATGAATCGCGATACTGGCATCGATGTGAACAATGTCATCGTTGCTTATGTACGCGGTTTCGGCAAGGACTTTGACGTTATCGACAGCATCACCAACGATATCAACCTGCTCAAATCCATACCTGGCGTCATCACTGCCAGCGTGTCCAACCAGATACCATTGAGCGGGTCGGGATCGGCCACCGGACTTCAAATTGTCGCAGACGAGACTGTTGTTCCTGTCAGCACCGCACGCTATCGCTGGGGTGAGAATGGGCTGGAGGCATTGGGTATTCAATTATCCCGCGGACGTAATTTTTTCCCGGAGGAAATTGATTTCGTATTGCCGACAGATCACCCACCTGCACCGGCGTCGGTCCTCATAACACAGGCGCTTGCGGATGACTTGTTCGGCGAAGAAGATGCACTCGGCAAGACCGTGTATTGGGGAGACATGGAGCTTTCAACCGTTGTCGGCATCATTGGGACCATGCACGGCTCCTGGGTGGGTTGGGACAAGCTTGAAAACGTTGTCATTCAGCCCGGCAACCAGGCCGACACCACCAACAAGTACATCATCCGTGTCGAACCGGGCATGCGCGATGAACTGATGCCCATCATCGAGCAAGAACTGGGGGAATCCAATCGCCACCGGGTCGTCAAGAGTGTGAGATCGCTGCAGGAAATGGCGGCAAACTCCTATCGGCGCGACCGTGGCATGGCAATTATTCTGTCGGTGGTCATTTCTCTGTTGATCGGGTTAACGGCCCTGGTGATTGTTGGCCTGTCGTCGTTCCATGTAACGCAAAGAACCAAGCAGATTGGCACGCGGCGTGCTCTGGGTGCACGGCGCATCGACATCATTCGACAGTTCATGCTTGAGAATTGGCTGATCACGACTGCTGGGTCTGTGCTGGGCGTCTTGTTAACAATAGCCGTGGCCTACTGGCTGGAGACATCTTTCGGTTTGGCTCGCCTTGACTGGCGCTTGCTGCCGGCAGGAATAGTTATCCTCTGGATCTTGTCTTCCCTGGCCGTACTTGAACCTGCACGACGTGCGGCATCCGTACCACCGGCGGTAGCAACACGCAGTATTTGATCGCTTGTTGATACAAGGAAATTACTCGCGTACAGTGGTTCGCAACCTCGACAGGTGAATGCTCAGGTGACTGGGTATTAAACGGGAAGACGGTGCGCTGGAAAGCAAGCCCGTCACTGCCCCCGCAACGGTAAATGAGTCAGTCAATTAATTAAGCCACTGCGCCAAACGCGTGGGAAGGCAATTGACGACAACGCATCATGCGTTACTCATGAGTCCGGAGACCGGCCTTTCGATCATTCCACTGTTCAATCGCGGCGGGCGATACGTGGGGATTTCAAATCCCTCCCTACCCCGATTGACCTGAACACGCACAGTCGGGGAACTCTGCGGGAGATCATCATGTTCAAGAAATTTCCAGAATTGTTAATTACCGGCACCTTACTGACGGGGGGTCAGGCTATTGCACAATCCACGAGTGAAACCTCCCCGGACATCGACCAGATAATTGTTGTAGGCGCGAGAACCCCGCTGACAATCAGTCAAATCGGCAACGCCACGACAATCATCACACGTGAGCAGATCGAACAACGCCAGGCTCGGTATGTGACCGACTTGTTGCGTTCCGTTCCAGGATTTTCTGTCAGTCATACCGGTGTTATAGGCTCCCAAACGCAAGTCCGGGTGCGGGGCGCGGAAGCTAATCACGTTCTCGTGCTCATCGACGGTGTCCGTGCCAATGACCCCGCCACCGGCGATGAGTTTCGCTGGGAATACCTGACCACCGGGAATATCGAGCGCATAGAAATCGTTCGTGGCCCGCAAAGTGCGCTGTGGGGCAGCGATGCTGTCGCCGCAGTGGTGCACGTAATCACTCGTGACGGTCGTGGTGGATCGAATTTTTCTTCCTATGTTGAAGTTGGTTCGAACAATACGGGCAATATCGGCGCAAGCGGTGCTGTCGGTTCGAACAACTGGTCATTGAGTGGTGGCGTCGAGTACGCCAATACAGATGGCAGTAATATCTCGCGCGAAGGCAATGAAGACGATGACTCAGACGTCACGACCGTATCTTTGGCCGCTCGCTTCACTGCTACCGATGCCCTGACCTTTAATGCCCAGTTGCGAGCAGTCGATGCTTACTCACAGTTTGACCCTGTGGATTTTGCCGTGACAGGATTGCCGACAGACGGCGATGTTGCTACACAGACCGATAACTTTTATGCCAGCGTCGGCGCCAAACTCGAAAGCCCTGCGGGTCGCGTGACAAATCAGCTGCACGCGCGATATTACGAATCGGACAACAGGAATTTTAGCGATGGCGTGCAGAATTCGTCAGCAGCTTCGGACCGCATGACATTCATGTTTCAGTCTGATATCAACTTGGGCGACAATCGCCTGTCGCTGGCACTTGAACAGGAAAGCACTAATTTCGAGCAGCGCGGGGATATCGGTTTCGGCGATCCCAATCAAAATCAGAAAATGGATATCACCAGCGTCATCGCCGAATACCAGGGCCTTTCGCACGAGCGCTTTACCTGGCTGCTGAGTGGTCGATTCGACGACAACAGCGACTTTGATGATGCCGTCAACGGTCGCTTGTCGCTTGCGTACCAATTATCGGATGCAACAAAGCTGCGTGGCACCGTCGGCACGGGCCAGAAGAACCCGACGTTTACCGAGCGATTCGGGTTTTTCCCGGGGCAGTTTGTGGGTAATCCCGAATTGCTGCCCGAGCGATCTGTGTCCTACGAAGTCGGGCTGGATCGTGATTTTCTTGATGGTGCGCTGGCATTTCAGGTAACGCTTTTTCAGCAGGATCTCAGGGATGAAATCAACGGTTTCGTATTCGACTTCGATACGTTCTTGGCAACGGCAGAAAACAAGGACGGCACCAGCGAACGCAGCGGGGTTGAATTGGCCTCACAGTGGCAGGTGAACGAGCATTTCGAGCTTGGCGCTTCATACACCTATACCGACGCCACGGAACAAGACGCCGCCGGAGAGGATGTCCGGGAACTGCGACGGCCGCGACATGCTGGCAGCCTGTCCGCGAACTTCCAATCGAGCAACGAACGAATTCGTGCAAATCTGACGGCCGACTACGGCGGCGATCGGGACGACATTTTCTTCCCGCCGTTCCCTGCCCTTCCTGAAATTGTCACCCTGCAGAGCTACTGGCTACTTGACATGACTGTCCAATATCAACTGACATCGACCTTCGGCGTTTATATGAAGGGCACGAATCTGCTCGACGAGAACTACGAACAGGTCTATGGCTACCAAACGCTTGGTCGTGCGGGCTATATCGGCATTCGCGCGAACTTCGGCCGATAGGAGGCACAGATATAGTGGTCGAAGTCACCGGTCTCCCGGTTCAGCTTCCCGCTGCTGTATATTGGCGCTTACTGAAGAAAAGGCGTGGCGGAGGTGCCCTTGACCGCATGCCCAGGACTCACCCTTTCATGAGTTATGCCCTTCGGCCGTTCTTCCTGTTGAACGGCCTTGTCGCCATCTCGTCCTGGTTTATGAAAATGCATGGGACCGGACTCGGAAACAGAACCCGTTTTTATCAGTATCTCAAGGCTCGCATTAAGGAGACCCGCATTGTTCTCGAAATCTGATCTGGAATCTGCTGCGCAACTTGTTTACCGGTACATGCCGGCAACGGCACAATATGCGTGGCCATTGCTGCAAAGGCAGACCGGCTGCGAAGTCTGGGTCAAGCACGAAAATCACACACCCATCGGCGCTTTCAAAGTGCGCGGTGGCATTACCTATATCGACTGGTTGAAACGCAGCCACCCGGATATTACCGGCATTGTGACCGCCACCAGGGGCAATCATGGACAGTCACAGTCTCTTGCAGCAACAAGAGCCGGGTTGACCGCAACCATTTACGTCCCACGGGGAAACTCGATTGAAAAAAATGCCGCCATGCGAGCGTTTGGCGGTGACGTCATCGAGCACGGCAATGACTTTGATGAAGCGAAAGACGAGGCGATGCGACAGGGAGCGGAACATGGCTGGCATGCTATACCTCCTTTTCATAAAGAGATTGTTCGTGGCGTCGCAACCTACGCGCTCGAATTGTTTACTGCGGCTCCACACCTGGATACTGTTTACGTGCCCATCGGTTGTGGATCGGGAATATGCGGAACGATTCTGGCTCGCGATGCGCTGGGCTTGAAGACCAGGATTGTGGGTGTGGTTTCTACGCAGGCAATGAGCGCCAAACTCTCGTTCGAACAGGGAAGACTGGTCGAAACAGACAGTGCAACGACGTTCGCTGATGGCGTCGCAGTGCGCGTGCCCGTTGCCGAAGCGTTTGATATCTATTCACGGGGTGCAGACCGCATCGTTGCGGTCAGTGAAGAAGAGATCGCTGAGGCGATGCGCATCTACTATCGAACCATTCACGCTACCGCTGAGGGTGCTGGTGCTGCATCGCTTGCGGCCTTGATGCAGGAACGCGAGGCGATGTCAGGTAAAGCTGTCGGCGTCATATTGTCCGGTGGCAATATAGACATGAGTAAATATCTGGCCGTACTCGGGGGTGGTGTGCCGGAGGCGTGAATACTCGGCAATAATCGGATAACTATTGACCGGTCCTTACGACGCTCTTCTCTTGCTCTGAAGGGTGAAGCCAGCGACAAGCGCTATGGCCGCCATGGTCCAGACAATAATTGCACCGGTTGGGAAGTCGAAAATCGCTGACAACACAATGCCGACGAAATAAGACAGCGCGCCGATGATGTAGCCAACAAACAGTCGATTACCTCCACGCAAGTCCATCGTTGCCAGCGCAGGAATGATCAGGCTCGCAAAGACCAGATAAATGCCGACGATTTGTACCGACGCGGTTACGGTGATAGCGAAAATCACATAGAAGCCCAACCGACCGAGCCGATTGCCGATCGTAAACCAGAGCACGAGCAGCGCTGAATACAATGCTGCGATCGGTACCAGAGACTCCCAGGTAGACCAGAGAATTTGCCCGACCAGCAGTTCTCTAAGATGTTCACTGCCATGCGGATTCCCAGCGAGCACCAAAATGCCGCCGGTTGCGGCGAGAATAAAGAGGATTCCAATCAGAGGTTCCTGCTTTTTTGGCCAGCGCTTCTCCGTCCAGTTGAGCACGACGGCAGCGAGCAATGACGCGCTGACTGCCGCGATCTGGACTTCAATTCCGTCCTGCTCCCAATCCATGCTGTGAGCGGCGATAACGCCAAGTCCGGCAACCTGAGCGATTGCAAGATCGATGAATATGATGCCGCGCTTCAAAACCTCATGACCCAGCGGCACATGCGTACTTAGAATGATCAAGCCCGCCACAAATGCGGGACCTACAATAGTCCAGTCCAGCAATTCCCAGTTCATCGGGACGCCCCCAACAGACGATCGATAATGTCATCGAACATACTGAAAAGGTCTGTCGCCTGATCGGTGCCGCCAACCGTCAGGGGTAACTCGATGGCAGGAATTCCGGTACGTTCCGATAGCCAGTTCGAGGCACGCTGATCCTGATAAGGTGATCGGATGATAAAATCTGCACGGCCTTGCTCAAACCTCGATACCAACTGACTCAGGTGGCCGGCAGTCGGCGGCAGACCGGGTATCGCCTCGAGATTCGCGACCTCGACAAGGCCCAGCCACCGCTCCAGGTATACCCAGGATTTGTGATGAGTGATTGCGTGTTTCCCCTTGAGAGGCGCGGCATTTCTCTCCCAGTTCCGGATCGCCTCGCTCCAGCGTTTCGAAAAATCGGCCAGGCCGGACTGATATGCATCCCTGTTGTCAACATCCAGCTCACCCATACGCTGCGTGAGCGCAATCGCGATCACAGCGATGTTGTGCGGATTGGTTTGCACGTGCGGGTTGCCCAACGGATGAATGTCACCCCTGGCCCGGTCGACATTGGTCGTTGCATCGAAGCGCTCGACGAAAGCACCGGCCTCGAAGTTGCCAGGGGTTCCGGGCATTACATTTCGATTGTTGGCCTTTTGCAGCAACAATGGCAGCCAGCCGATTTCCAGTTGTGCACCACTACAAATAACGAGATCTGCTTTGCGTACCTTGGCAATTAAACTTGGTCGCGCCTGAATGTAATGCGGATCCTGCAGTGCAGTTGTCGCACTGTAGGTGTCGACCAGATCCTGCCCGATTTCTGTCGCGAGAGCTGCCCATTCCGGTTCGCACGCAAATATTCTAAGGTTCGCCTGTGATGCGAACGGCATCATTAACAGGACCAGAGCAATTCTTGTTCGGATCATCATAATTCTCCCGTTCCTAGAAACTGTGACCACCGTGAGCGCCAATACTCAAGATGTACTGCAATCCCCACTGACTATCGTCACCCGGCCCCGCCTCATCGCGCGTGTACTGAAATCGAAAGCGGCTGAATTCGCTATTGGACCAGTCAGTCATCAGGCTGTAGCGCATCGGGTTTTCATTCGGTGCCGCGAGCGGACTGCCGTCGAACGAAGGCCCCGGATCGTCCGTGGACAAACCGTCGATACGAGTCCCAAATCGCCAGCGCGGGAATGGTTGATAAACCGCCTGCAGGTACCAACCTTGTTGGTCATTGTCATAGGCCAGGGGCGAACCTCCGGGCAACGTATAGTCACCATCCTCGCTGCGCCAGAACACTTCGCTTTGAATAACCAGATTGCGCTGTCTCCAGTTACCGTTCGGTGCCCACTTCCACACAAGGTGTGCGATGGTCGTGACCGAATCGCCGCTGAACAATAGCGGGTCGTCTTCGTCACCAGAAATTCGATCGGTGCTTTGAACGCTCAAATGCGAAACGCCGGCAAGCCAACTGTGATCGGTGCCGAAATCGCCCCCGATGTTCACAAAGAGGCTATTACCGCCAAACCCGGAATGTGCTGCGCCTGCCGCTGGGTAGCGACTGCCACGAAGTATTTCTGTGCCTACTTCAAGGTATAGATCCGTAGGTGCTATCCAACGCGCCTGAATGCCGTCGTCCAGGTACTGGCCGCCGAGAAAGGCCTGATAGGGCAGCGGCTGGTCCGCGAAATCCCAGGAATGAGCGTGCTTGCTATTGAGATAGCCGATACCGGAAAAGAAGCGGCCAAAACGCACGGCAAGGCCAGCAGGCAAAGCTGTTGCCTCAAGCCATGCTTCTTCAATTTCGATGCCCGCCTCACCGTCCTCGATCACAATAGGCGATGTTAACCACGCCGTGAACTTGTCATCGACATTGGCGCTGATGTTTATCTCGGCCTCACCGATGGCCATACCTTCATCAATTGGCCCGGCCTCTCCACCCAGCGGAAAGCCCTGAATGAAGTAGTCTTCAGGATCATTAGCGTAAACCCAGGCTTGCCCCTGGAATATAACGCCGATCGCAGGATTGAATGCGGCGGCTCCGCCGTTGGCGCGTGGCCCGGCTGTAGCGGCTGCCGTCGGCGCCTGCTGGTAAGTGATCTTTGCTGCAAGTGCGGATTGCTCGGCGATCGCCAGTCGTCGTTCAAGCGCCGCGATTCGTGTCTCGTAATCCGCACGCAACCCGTCGAGGTCGGCTCGCAGAGATTCAATATCCGCGCTCTGTGCCGACGCGCTGTTCGCAAAGAGAATAACGAATGTACAAAGTATGCTGCCGTGTAGTCCGATGGTCATTTCACCACCTCCTGATCCATATAAAGATTCGTGCCGCTCGCCAATGAGGCGCTCGGTAGTTAGTCAATTATTTGGATACGGGTGGTGGATCACGCTGCCGATAGGGAGTGGGTTGGGCTGCTCTGGCAGTCAGGGGGAAATAGTCGAAGCTGATCTTGAACGCGATCGGCCGCGGCAATTCAAACGCCGCGGGCACAATTGAATGAGCAGGATTCGCGTGCCCCGTACAAAGCTCGCAACTCGTCTGGCCAACCGGGATATGTGTGGTGAGATGGAACGAGAACGCCAAGTGGGCAACGAGCAGGATCAGCACCAGGGCAAGATGTTTGTGATGAATGATGGATCGCATAACGACTATCTAGGAGACAAGTTCCGACCTGTTGTAACGACGGCAAGTTTCTGCCGTCACCGATTCGCATTGTAGCATTACAAACGATGCGCGGACTGTCGCAAGGTCATCGGACTGATGGGACGAAAAGGTCGGTGCGCACAATGATGGGATAATTAGGGGATAATTAGGACACCCACGAAATTCGAATGCCGTTTCTCGATATTTGACTGAGAAACGAGATTTAATTTGATGGGTGTCCCGATTCGTCATGTGGGAACCACCTGTTGACGCGGGTGGCTCGAAACAATCAATCTATGCGCTTCCTGGAGGATCGAACTATCATGAAATTTTCTGTGAATCTTGCCGTATGGATTGCGGTTGGCATCTCCTGTTTCGTCGCGCCGGTCGAGGCGGACAGTGCGGATGAGCAAAAAGCCGTCCTGATTACCGGCGCGACTTCCGGCATTGGTCGTAATACAGCGGAACGCCTCGCCAAAGCTGGCTACTTTGTCTACGCAGGTGCGCGCAAGGCTGAGGATATCGAAGAACTGAACAAAATCGATAACATCATGGCGGTACGCATTGATGTTACGAAGCAGGATCAGATCGATGCCGCGGTCGCGTTGATCGAGAAGCAAGGGCGCGGGCTTTGGGGTGTAGTCAATAATGCCGGCGTCAACGTAGTGGGACCTATGATTGAGGTGCCCGAGGCAGACATTCAATTCGTTTTCGACGTCAATGTGATGGGTGTCTATCGCGTCACCAAAGCCTTCGCGCCCATGATCATTGAGGCCAAGGGTCGTATCGTCAACATCAGCTCAATATCCGGAGTGCTGACCGCGTATGGTTATGGCGCGTATAGCATGAGCAAGCACGCCGTTGAGGCCTACACGGATACGCTGGCTGACGAGATGTGGGATTTTGGCGTTCGAGTCAGCGCAATCGAGCCTGGCAACTACAAATCCGAAATCGGTTTAACGCGCTGCAAGAGGATGTTGCGCGACACTGACGCCAAACCGTATCGTTTCCACGAGACATATCGACAATGGCGTATTCAAGGCTGTCTTGAGTACATGGAGTTTATAGAGAATGGCGGAGAAAACGACGGCGAGGAACCGGACGCTGTAGCAGCGGCGGTCGAGCATGCCTTGTTCGCTGAAAACCCAAAAGAGCACTACCTGGTCGTTCCGGAACCCTTTCAGGCCTACATTACATTGCAAAAACTCATGGAGGAGCTGCTCACCATGAATCACGGTCACGAATACAGCATGACTCGCGAACAGGTGATTGAGTTGATAGATGCGGTGTGGCCTTACCGGACTGGCGAAAAGCACTATTACGATGAGTGGCGCGAGATGCTGCCAATGTTCTACGGCTGGAGGCAAACCGAAGAGAATACGCAGGAAGACTAATGTACTGGCGAAGCGATCCTCGCCAACAGATGCGCCGCATGTATAGTCTTCCCGTCAGGCAGGCGAATCAGGCAATTTGCTGACAGCGGCAAACCGTGTGGCTCGTCACTGTCATGGATAATGTCCCCGCAATCAGCGCTTACAGCGAATCGGATTGATACGCGGCTCAAAGTCGTCAACGCCCTGACTCTCGAGCAATGCCATCAGATTTGGCAACTCGCGTGCATCAAAAGAACCGTAGGTGGAATAATCGACCAATTCCCGCAGATCTGCGCTGTCGTCCAAATCGCGTACGCCGGCCAGTGCGGCAGCGTCCTCGCCCAGGATCTTGTGTGTGAGCCAGGTCATGAATTGACCGTCGGATGCATCATCCGGTGTCCTGGCGTAATGCGCGGCGACAAGCTTCTGGGCATCGTCGAACCGTCGTTCCGCGCAGGCCTGTCGCAGATTTGACAGGTAGCGTGTGTCTTCAGGCAAGTCACTGCTCTGGATACGCGGCAGGAGCCGACTGCTGCCATCGATATCACCGGCCCACAATAATGTCCGATGTGCCTGATACACCACGCTTGTCGAGTCGTCGAAGCGCTCCAGGGCTTTTCGCGTAAACGATCGTTGCAACTCATTGTCCTTGCTGTACCGCATCAGCTCCATAGTCTGGGAGACGACGAACGGATCGCGCCCGTCTCGTTCGTAAAACGCAAGACCCGCACTGATCGCGTCGTCGTAACGACGCAAACTGCTGAGCGTACTCAGCTGTTCCATTTGAGCCGCCTGGTCGTTGGGTCTCTTCTCAAGGTACTCAGTGATCAGGCGCAATGATCGCACCAGCCTTGTCTCTTGGGACGCTTTGTTGGCGCGATACACGAGCACACTGACAGGATCTCGTTCAAAGCGTATCGCGTTCTCGATGGCGTCCTGGTAGCTTGCCGTCATGTCATCGCGCGGAATATCAGTGAGGCCGTTGTAGATATTTGCAGTCCCCAATTGGACACCCCAGAAGAGCGCCGACTCCCAGTGCGCCCTGGCGAATGTTGGGTCAATCTCGATCGCGCGTTCGAACGCCTGCGAAGCGCTGAGGTACTGGTACACGTCACCGGTCGTGCTCGAGCTGATCCCATAGGCCAGCCCTTCAAGATAAGCCTCGAACGCCGGCACCGAACTCGTGCCCGCGGACATCATCTGCGCCAGTGCCTCCGGGTCCATCGCGGTCTTCAGTGCTTTCGCAATTTCGACCGCGACGTCTTCCTGAATTTGAATCACGTCGTCCAGCGTTTTGTCATGCGTCTGCGACCACAGATGAAATCCGTCCTCGGCTCGTATGAGCTGTGCGGTAACGCGCAGCCTGTCGCCACCGCGGCGCACCGAACCTTCAAGTATGTGATTGACGCCCAGTTCCTGTGCAATGGTCGAGATATTCTTGGTAGTGCCCTTGTAAGCAAAGGATGACGTACGCGCAGAAACCAGCAAATCCGGTGCACGCGCAAGCGCATTAAGAATCTCTTCTGTCAGCCCATCCGCGAACCAGGCCTGTTCATCGTCAGACGACATATTGAGAAACGGCAGAACGGCAATGGTGCGTCGAATGCGTGTATCTGCCACCGCATTGAGCACCTCGATTTCCCCAGGCGATGCCTGCTCCATCGTGGCCTCAACGCTGTCGGTCGGATCGACCAGACTTTGTCGCTCATAGATAAAGTAGCCAAGTGCAACGACCAGCGTAGCAATGATCATGAAATCCAGTCTGCGACCGGTCGAGTGTGTAAGGGAGCGCTCGCGTCCACTTCGTGTGTCTTCTTGATGCCCTCGGGCGTCAATTCGAAGGCCCAGGCGAAAAGCAACGCAAACGGAAAACCAATCGCGACCAGAAGCACCAGCGTCTTGAAGACCCAATCGGGTGTGCCAAAGGCCGGAAACAGCGTTTCCGCGATTTGGGTACCGAGCCATGCGACCACGATATAGGCCACAGCGACACGTACGACATTTCCGCGCTTTAATTCGCTAAAAATGATCCCACTGGTTTCCCATTGGCCGTGGCCTGAAGCGCCAGACAATAACATCAAATCCAGGCGTTTGCGCCAGATTGAGGCGCCCGTAATCGGCGCCAAGTTCCCTTTTCGTATCCAGCAAATTAGAACCGATCGTGGTCATGACTTCCAGGCGCAGTTCCATTGGCATGTCGAAGACCTGGGTATCCGACATGCGTATATCAAAGCGAGAACGCCTCAGCTCAACGGTAAGATCGAGCGATCGCACCGTTCAGATCAGGAAGAGTTTTATCAGTTGTTGAGTTACAAGGGTGATGTGGACCTGAACAAGAAACTGGATGAGTGGGAGCAGTTCTATAACTTCGCTCGGCCGCACGGCGCTCACCAGGGTC